>Ga0255221_1000002_pt1 | contig 93686 bp, 167 predicted proteins | sample Miss_Colum_RepC__FD_183020 | JGI IMG/M metagenome (GOLD analysis project Ga0255221, IMG submission 183020) | Freshwater microbial communities from Mississippi River, Louisiana, United States - Miss_Colum_RepC_8d | ecosystem: Environmental > Aquatic > Freshwater > River | place: USA: Louisiana...
TCTTCTGTTTGGAAAAAATCTGTAATGTCAAGTTCTAACATTGTTATTGCCTCTTTTTGTCGGCACATATCCACAATAATCAGGGGAATTAACCAAACGAGTTATCAAACGTTTCGCACCCAAAAACGTCTTACACTGGTATTGTGTATAATGGTCAATTTCCGGAATATGCCGAAACAATACCAAAACATCCTCTTTTGTTGTTCCGTTAACTCTCACAAAATGTGTATTAATGAAATGACCCTTATATTCTATAGTTCTAAAACAGTCCTTAGTCATTTCTTTCTATCCTTAATTACCAGAATTGAAGAGTAGTATACTTTACCATTATTCGCCGCATCATGTAAAGCATCCTGTACAATGTCTTTCTTGTGTTCACACAATCCCTTTAGTTCGTGAACATTGTCTTGGCTATCAATCCAGCTGATTGAATACATTGTTTTACCTCTTGACATTATCCCTGACATAATGAATAGAGCGGTTAATAGAATCAGCATTGTATCCATTTCATTAATCTATCAGTTTGTTTGATAAATGTAGAAGTATTCGTTTTGCCCCGTTACGTCAAACAGATTTATTTCGTGTTCGTGGCCATCGTATGTGGCGAGGAAATGCCCGCGACCATCGGCGGAAATAGCGTCTTGCGTGAACTCTTCTATACGGTCCCCAATCAGGGCAGCAATAATTTCGTTAGCATCCTCACATAATTCCCGCTGCATCTTTTCAAGCGCGCTTTCTACGCGACTACTCAAACCGAGAAACCCGCAAATGAACGACGAACGGAACGCCCACAAAGAATCCGCAATGTACTGTTGTGTTTGTTCGTCCGCTTCTTCATCAGTTAAAACTAGATAATCATCGTCCAGGTCTTCCGACAACGGGCTGCATTCGGATTGCACGTATTCCAGGAAACGTGATTCCACCGTTTCGGGATTCTTGCCTTCGCCGTGGGCGTATTGGTGCCAGTCTTCGAAAGCGCGCTCAACGTCGCCCCTATCGCCTTCATACGCCACACCATTCAGGATAAAGAAATCGTCGCCTTTGTGGGTTGCCAGCGCGATTACCTTTTTCATTTCATCGGTAAATTGTGCTCTCATTTTCTGTACTCCTGTTTGTTGGTGTTTAATCTGCATATTTGCCAATATAAGTATATTGTTTGTATTGTTCATCGTGAATTATATTATCTTTACAAAGGCAATCAGCCCAATCATTAAAAGCTTGATCAATTGCACATTGATCGTTCTCACCGTATTGAGCAATAACAGATGGAGCTATATCAGAATCAAACAAGTCTGACAATTCTTTTTCCGAACTAATGCAGCCATTATCGGCTGCCCACAACTCTATAGCTTCTAATAGATCAAAACTGTTAAAATTTGTCATATATTTTATTCCTGTTTAGTTGATATCATTTAATAAATGTTTTGATTAGCTATCGCTTTCTACATAATCAACAAAGCAACAAATAGCGCATCCTTTGAGATTATATCGAGCGTGCATACTATCACTATACTCTAATTTCCAACCTTTTGCATACTCTTTAGCTAATAATTGGATAGCGCCTCGAATAGATTTTGCCTTGACTGTATAGCGCCTCACCCAACAATAATTAGGATCGCCGCCGAATGTGTCTGTTACTTCAATCTGGTATGTATTCATGATTCTATCAACCTTTAGATCAAATTACTAATAGGGTATGTTAGCTTAGTTACTTCTGTACGTCTAGCTTCTTTTCAACAAATTGCACCCAATACATAACTATTCCCTTCTGTTTGTGTGAGACAACTATTACCTAACACAAACATAAAAGCAAATAGAATTTTATAATTAAATGCTATATCTATTATTCCAAAAGATTATTTAGCATTTTCTTCTGTTGTAGAGTATATTTGATTTGTCAGAACAAGCTAACTAACAGGAAAGGATAGGTAGGATAATATGAAAATTCACTTTATCGCTGTTGTAATCGCTATTGCTACTGGCTTTTGGTTTGCGGCTGGTGCTGCTACAATGATTGAACACAACCGGAAAGCACAATCGGCTTATTTGGAGTCAATCAAATGACCACACAATCACATTATGAAATCAATGTTTCTCTTAATGGTCGGCATTTCTTTGCAACTAACCCTAGATCATTTCTTCTCGGGGATGAATTAAAAGTCAAGATAGCAGCAACGGAAATACAAAAGCGCTTTCCTGAATCAGAAGGTTTTAAGGTTACTATTACAAGGTGGTGTAGCTCGGGGCAAAGTGTAGATTTTTAAAAAGAGTTGTTGACAGGGGCACACAATGTGCCCCATAATTCCAACTATAGAAAGCTATGGCGCTCGAGGCTGGCGGAGACAATCACCGAAGCTGCCCGTCTTTTGAGCTTTTACGCAAGAAAGAAATCCGCAAAATATTCTGGAAAAATCTGAAATTTTCTGGGAAAGTCGCGTTTGTAATTTCGGTGGGCAAAAAGAAATCCGTAATTTATTCCCAAATAATCTGAAAATTTTTAGAAACATCACGTTTGTAATTTTAAGAATGCACATCCTTGTGCTCTCCTTGTCCATTAGTGTTTGGTTGTAGGGATGATAGTCTCTACAAACAGGATAGTATTAGCAATCACTTCAGTGGGGATATAAATCCTGCTGATTGTGTCTTCCATGATAAACTCATAATGCCCTTTCTCGTCTGTCATGTAGTGCTCCAGATACACATCATATCGAGCATTCAGTTCTGAATAGGGCCACGCGGCCCCCCGGAATTGAAGCCCAGAAGTTGTATCAATAAGAATAAACCTTCCAAACAGTTCCTCATGTGAGACAAAATATTCCTTATCTGACTCTGAGAGAATCTCAGGAGACTTCTCCCCTGTTGGTTTCTTCCTACGCTTTGTTGGCTTATCGCTTGGCATCATTAATCCAGTCCTCCGTTCTTAATAATCTCAAGAGCTTTCTTGGTTGTATTTACATCCTTAAAATAAACACCACCAACTGTCTGATGAGAATTATGGTAGCAGTAATCATATTTTTTACTTCCATGATCATAGTAAATATAAAACTTTTGATCAGTCTCTTCCCAATCAGGTTCCCATCCTTCGTTTAGCTCTTCAGCTAGTTTGTAAAGACGATGATAACGACGATAGGCTGCACTGGCTTTATCAGCCGAACTCGATGTTTCAAACTCTAATCCAGCAGCTCTGGAGTTTTTATGGTTAACATACCAATCCCCTCCCTTTGGCTCCCACTTCTTGTTCTTCTCTTCATCCAGCTTCTTCTGAAGCTGATTCAATGTCTCTTGTGCTTTAGCAATTTCTTTCTGGATGTCTTCTACAGATGTTGTCATTGGTTCCTCCTCAACAACGTGAACTATTGCGTGCTTATCAAATGTATTAATCCACGCTTCGTATTGGTTTTTAACTGGTGATGAGTGTATTTGTACTGTCCCATGTTCATTGTGCTCTACAGCTTTTACTTTGTAAATTATAGAACGATCTGTCCCTAAACACAAGTCTCCCACTTTAATGTCTTTTGCAAATACTCTCTTGTATTTCTTTTCATCCACAGGCCAAACCTGCTCTAAATTCCTTTCTTCATACCACCAAGCATCAATGCCGTCGTATTTTGTGTTAAATTTAACACCATACCAATAAACCCCATCTTGTTCTGTAATTTCTATTATGTGTCCTCTACTCTCCATAGTCATTTTAGGGGCACTACCGTAATTTATGACTTTAACAGTCCAGCCTATTTTAAACTTGGACATTATTCCTCCCATTCATATGTAACTGTGGTTATAAAAGGACCAAGACCAAGCCCTTCATTGCTCTCCTATTAATATTCCACATTAGAATCTTTAGAACAATCTTTTGGAACTTCCAACCCTCTCCCCAAGAACCAACCAGCCAAATAAGCCTGATACTCTACTTCTTTAACATTTTCAAAAACCATTTGTCTCGTGAAGGATAGGTCTGCCTTTTGTACCATCTCAACAAGAGCGGCATTAGCCTCAGCAATCTCTTTGTGCATAACAATCTCCTTGTGGGGTTCATAAACGACAAGAGGGAGCATATCGCTCCCTCCTTTCCCTGTCAACTGTTTTTAACTAGAAATCCGGGAAGATTAGAAATCTGGTGTACGTAGATTTCATCTACGCCCCACAACTAGAAGTCGGGGGTGTCATCAAATCCATCTTCAAACGGAGAAGAAGCTGGTTCCTCTACTACAACAGCAGGCTCAGGCTGCTTCACAGGGGCTACAGGAGCCTTTTGTTCAGCAGGAGCTACGGGAGCAGCGGGGGCTGGAGCTATCGCCTTCAGAGCCTCTTCCAGAGCGTTCTTGGCCTTAACAACAGCTGTAATGTCAAGGACATTTACTCCCTTGAATGCTGTGTGGTAGGCTTTGATGCCCTCTGGGCCTGCCTTAACGGCTTTAATAAGGTACTCGGAAATGTAATACTGAGCCAGAGACGCAGTAGGAACTTCCTCAGCCTTGATCCGACCAGCTGCCAGAAGCTCATTAGCGCGATTTACGGCTCCGCCGACAGCATTACCTGTCTGGTCATACTCCTTCTTCTCGAAAGGAGCCTTGCCACCTCCGTAAGAGCCACCGGCCTTGGGAGCATCCTTCACAGTGCCAGACACGAAGTTATTGTATTGTCCCTCTACCTCAGCATCAATCAACATTCCTTTCTTAGGCTCTACACCATTGATCAAGAGTGTGTCGCCTTTCTCTTTGAAAGAGATGTTAGCCCATGTTGTCTTCCCATCTGAACCCTTCCCTGTGCCAACAGAGATAGCCCAATAACCAAACTTGTTCTTCTCTGCTTTCGAAATAAACCCTTTTACATTTGCCATTCTATTTGTTTCTCCTTCTGTTGTTAATTACTGAATTTTCTTTTGATTGTTGCAGCCTGATCCAAGCTGAACTGTGCTCTTACTTTCTCCACTACTTCATGTGCCTGTTCCAAGAATGTCCGCTTCTCTGCCTTGGTCATTCCCTTCATCTTCTTCTTATCAAAGATTTCGATAGTGCCTAGCAGCTTTGCTTTACAAGGAAGATTTGTGTAAGAGTTCCTTGGGCGGATGAATACAGGCTTTGCTACAGCTTCTGCTTCTAAATTCTCAATAGTTTCTATCTGTTCTTGTTGGTTATCCATCTATCCTCCTATTCTACGTGTACTGATACGACTAAATGACCACTGAACATCTCATCCTTTGTCACTCCCTCTTTAACCTTTGGCCAGACAGCAATCCTCACTTCCTCTCCTTTCTTGAGAGCTTCTGTGAGCTTGATGCGTCCTTCAAAGATAGGAGCTGTATTACTTCCCTCATTGAAACGCTTACCGTGATAGAAGTCGATGTATCCTACACGTTTCTCTTTGTATTTATCTGTCACATTTCCTCCTGTTAGCAAACATATTGTTGTCCTAACAAAGGATCAACAAGCTTTCTAGCTTCTTCAATGTAATAATCATAATTAATGTCCCAACTAAAATCTTTTATGTTATTACACGTTTTAACTTTCCATCCTTTATCAACAGCCATTCGTCTATCACCAAGTTCTTCCTTGCCCTCCAACGGAGGCATAATCTTGATTAACTGTCCTCCTTCTTTGCTAATATAATATCGACAAATATTTTGTTGTGATACTTCTTGTCCGTCATCCATAACCATAACTAACTTACTTGAACGTGGAACTTTGGTTCTTAACAAGAAATCCCAATGATCCCTATGTGTAATAACATAGTCTTCAATGAATCCATTACCAAGCAACTCATGTTCAACAGCTTTCTGAACAACTAAACATGATTGGTTCTGGTGCCACCCAAGATTCTCATATTCATATGCACCTTTACGTTTTACTTTACCGTTTGTGTATTGAGCTATGTAATTATTAACATCACGAATGAACATTGATTTGTAGTTGTTAAACTCCAACTCAAGCTTTACATCTTGTTCCCACTGTTTGCATATCGAATCATATTGTTCTCTTGTACTTCTCTTTATCTTAACAGTGACACCATCTGTATTAGCTTGAATGATTGAACAACCATCGATCTTTAATAGTCTTTCAACTAATAAACAAAGCGTAAGTTGACCATTAATGGTGATGGCCATTGTGTATTGAGGATCGTAGAACGGACTGTATTGATTATTCGAATCACCATATACACCATTCAATGCCAACTTCAACACAGCATTCTCGGGACTCTCTTTCTTATGTTTCTTTCTTTCCAAATAGATGTCTTTGTATATATCACAGAACTTTTCCCCTAAGTGTTCCGGATATACACGATTACTAATCGCAATGTTAGGATACATACTGGCAACATCCGCATCTACAATCTCATGCTCATCGTCTTCTTTGATAATCTGAGATTCAATACTTCCGTGTATCCCACCTGTTCCAAAGTAAAATCTAAATCCATCTACTGTGCAGTTTAAAGTTTCAGCAACTCTCCAACATCCCCAATATGATTTCTTTGGTGCCTTCACTTTCTTTGGTTTTCTTTTAAGGTTAGGCATCCCATCCGAACCAAGAGGATATTCGTATACGGGATTCCCTTGCTCATCCAGCAAGTCTTCTTTCCCTTTTAAATCCTCTGTCTCAATCCAGCCCAAAGGATGTTGTTGCATGAAGTCCATACACTCATCTTCGGTTGGTTTTGATTTAAACTTCTTACGTTTAATCACCAGCTCAGAATATTGAGCAAGATCACCTAACGCATATTCTTCAATGTCACTGAACACTCCTTTTGTTTCAGTGATTATTTGTTGTCTAAACCAAGAAAGAAGAATCTGAAATTCCTTTCGTTCAAACTTCACATAAGGAAAGATTATATTATTAACATCGATATACTCTCGTTTAGTTTGCCTAAGCTCTCGTCCTCTACGTGTGATCTTATAGCAACTACCCGGCATAATCTTTTCAAGACGATTGATGAAATACTGCTTACCGATCTTTGTGTCGTTGAAGTTAGTACAATCAAATCCATACTTATCAGTTAAGATGGCACGAAAGCGAATAGCATCTATCGACTTCAAATAAAATTTCAAGGTTTCCATTACATCGTGTCCGTTGTAATGAATTAAAACGTCCATCTCTTCTGAAGTGAGATACTTCCCTACGGGAAAAGGAAGGTCTTCAATGTTGTCAGACTTCATGTTGAACTCCAACATCTTCAGAGAAGTGGCTTTAGCTTTGTTATCAAAGTGGTGTATCTTAAATAAATCCACCTGAGGAACAATTACCTCATCTTCTCTTACGGTTTTTCCAAACTTGTCATTTCTCATGGACTGGATAACAGACTGAGCGAAATCAAATATATCTTGTGCTGTAAGAACAAGCTTTTGTCCAAGAACTTTTGCCGCTCTGGCCTGCTCCAGTATCCAGTGAAGAATGGGATAATCGAATCCTTGATTATTGAAACCGATAAAGCGGTGTTTGTTTTTTACAACATTTCTTATAAATTCAAGTAACTCTTCAGTTTGATTTTTACGATCACTTATTTCATATACTCTTAATGATTTTCCATTTGCATAAACAGCACAGAAAGTGAATATGTTTGGATAAGTTTCAGTATCATAAATCCATGATCCAGAGATATAATTTTTATTGATTTTTACTGGTGTATCCTGCTCCATTTAATTCCTCCAATTTACTCTTTCTCCAAGCTACTGCTAATTTCATAGCTTCTTTCTTTCCATATTTCTTTTCAGAAAAGAATTTTCTATGTAATTTAGAATTAATATCTTTAAAACAAGCAACGTAACCAAAAGAAGTATTAGTTTTAGTAAAGGATACACCTATATGACCGGTCTTGTTATTTTTGTTCATATTTTTATTTTTCATATTAATAGATTTAGAACATTCTCTAAGATTATCAATTTTATTATTAAGACCATTACCATCAATATGATCAATATCATTTTTAATACTAACTTTCTTATTCTTCATAACCCAGATTATTCTATGGATAAGGTATGTTTTCCTACCGGAAATACCATCACCGAGTCCTACCACCCAATACTTTCTTCCGTTACCGCTTGGAACACAATAACCAACAGGATTTCCAATTCTATCGTAATTTGGTTTACCTTTGTATATTTTGGGAACAACCCAAACTAATCCACTTGGGCTTTCTTCAGAATATACAAAAAGTTTATGCCAATTTTTATTATAATTTTTAGGTTTCATTGAAAATCCAATCCCCATCAATATACGGCTTCAATACTCCTCCTTAGAAGTTCAGTTTATGTTTCTCCACCCACTCATCTTTATCCCATAACGTATGTGTTTCATTGTCGTAATAGAAGTCTCCTGCCGGTCCAGTGAACCCTGACCATCGACACTTACTAATAACCGAGTGGGTTGTATTACGAACAATCTCATCCTCAGCATACTTATTACGCATAGCTAAGAAGTTAAGATCAGCACTCTTGAAGATTGTAGAAGAGCCTGAGAAATCTTCTTCTGTTATAAATCCACCAGCGCTTCCAGCTTCTGAATTGTTTCCAGATTTCCTGACGTGATTAATATTGATGAATGTTACGTTATGACTTTTCTTTAAACTCTTCTGCCACTTCATAAACATGGATTGTTCTTCGTTTGTCAATCCATCAAGAATATCCTGCAAAGGATCAAGAACTATCACTTTACAATCACACGCAATTACCAACTCCTCAACCGTCTTCTGAAGGTCTTTAAGACTACCATCCCGATCATCAACAAGATACCATCTTGGACTACCATCTTCTTTATGAAACAGGATGGCTGCTTCTGCTGCAACTGCTGGTGAAGTAAGATACTTATGTTTCTCTTCTGGTGAAGTTATCAAAGATATTTTCTTGTGCAGGTGTCGTGAGAGCATCACTTCACCATACTCTTCCTTGTCCAACTCCATAGATACAACACCGATCATATATGGGCTATTGAACACCCACCAATAGATCATTTCATTCACTAAAGAAGTCTTACCAATACCACTGGCTGCACCAAAATTAACAATCTTACCTAACGGAATACCTCCTGATGTCTTTTCATTCAGCCCCTTCATGAAAGGAGGGAACTGCATCTTAGGAGCAAGAGACTTGTCAATTATTCCCTGCATCAGTTGGTCGCTACCCACTACACCCATTGGGGTATAAGACTTTGCAGCATAAAAAGCAGAAACAAATTGCCTTTCTCGTCCTTGTGTTAAATATTCATTGGGGTCTTTAAGTTCCATATCCATAATAAAGACCTTTCCTTTAGGTAACACCTTAACACACACTTCTGTTGCTTTCTTCCCTGCTTCATCGTTATCCAAACACAGAACAATCTTATCAAAACGATTAATCCAATCATATTGTGATTTCAGTTGTTTCCATGTTCCGCTTTCTCCGAGAATAGAAGATACGACAGGGATAGGACCGTAACTCTGATCTTTGTCTCTGCGTTTAATATCGTCATATAACATTTGAAATGCAGAATGTTGGTCTATCTCCCCACCAACAATTAAAAGATATTTACTTGGAGAGTTTTTAAATTTGTGTTGTCCGAACAGATCACAATCCTGCCCAACACCATTCTCTACCAACTTTAAAGGATTACCAAACGTCTTTGGAGGCTTGCGACATTTGTACCCAGACAACGCATAGTTGATAGTGCAAGCATAATATTGTCCAAGCAAATCCCCTGTGTTTGCATCATACATGTGACGTGTTCCAAACGTCCTGTATGTTTCATCCCTGATCCCTCTGAAGCCTCTCCCTTCGTATGTGCTATTCTCCTTGAACACATTTAATTCTTGTTCTGTTAGCAAATCTCCTCCTTCAAACACGATTTCAGAATCTTCTTCCTCCTGTTTAGATTTGATTGTGTAGCCACAAGCAAAACAGAAAGCGCCCCCGTCCTCATAAAGAGCTAGATTGTTTTTACTTTTGTCTAACCCTCGGGAGGCACATTTAGGGCACTGTACTTTAGATACTACTAGTCCCATGCTCCTCCTTAATCTTTTTCTACCAACCCAAGAGATTGGCTATAAGTCAAGTATTTCTCTACTTTATTAATCTTTTCATTCTGAAGACCGTAGTCTTCCATTAATATTGGATGCTCGTAACCGAGGTTACGTAACATAGACCTAGCGCTAAGAAGATCGTTATATTCTTTTGTCATCCGTCCTTCGTTTGTTTCATTAGTTCCTTCGATCATTTCAAACAAACCAAATTGAGAAGCTTTCAGAGCGGCTTGCGCCAGCTCTGTAGCCTCCTCAGCAATCCTGATAAGATAGAACTGTTCCAGTGTCATCATACTCTGTGCTCCTTAAGTAGTTTTTCGTATTCTGTTTTAATCTCTTCATCTAAATCAGAAGCTTTTTTGTAGACAGATAGAAAGTATTTCAAAAGGTCGTATGTAACTCCCCAATCACAAGACATTAAATCTATGTGCTTAACAAGTTCTACAATCTCTTCGTGAGTTAGGTTATGTAAAACTTGGTCGATAACATAACCAACATTGGATTCGACAACTATAGGAACTTCCCTTTCGAGAAGGTCTTTAGGTACTGATGTCGTCATATCCGTTTCTCACACATCAATAGTGACACGAGTAACTTCATCCTTCTTGCGGTGCAGACGTACAGCCTCTACACGATTACCTCCGTGTTCACGAACAATGAACAACTCAATATCCGCTGTAGGAATCTTCTCAATAATCTCAGTCTTACGCTTCTTGTTGAAATAGTGCACTACCAATCGAGACTCTTTATGATCAGGATCAAGCATCACTTGGTTGTTAGGAACTATTTCTTCTGCTCCCTTGTACCAATACTCCTTCACTCCGTCCAATTTATATGTCTCTCCAGACAAGTAAAGAATATGCAGCTTGCTTTTATTCTTAGACATCATCTTTCTCCTCTCCTGACCACTCTTGTAGAATCTCTATTGCAAAATCCCAGCCATCCCAGTTATCCACTCCAGCGGCACGCAAAGCCTCTAGGAATAGTTGGTCGTCTAGCAACTTGTGGTATTCCTTCTCAGGAATTGTTACTGTTTTTTCTGTCATGCTTCCTCCTTACAGAGATGCCAGCAGTTTATCAATTTCTTCCAGAGACAATTCTTCCAGAGCTTTATTCTGCTTGGCTGCTTTGATTGTCAGCAGTTTTTCCTTCTCTGCTTTCTTGGCTGCTGCGTTCTTAGCTTCTTCTGTAGCTTCCAGACGTTTGGCAATAATATGCTTCACGATGTCCAGCTTCAGGGCGAGCAGGCTGTTAGCCTTGCTCGGGGTTTCTACAAAGCTTTCTTCAGAAGACTCACGCAGGGAACGGTTAATTCCTTTTGCAATATCATCCAAAGACACACCATTTTTGCTAGTGAGAGGCAAATCCCACAGCTCTTCTGTTGTCAGATCACCTTTCTTGGTTTCAAAACGCAGTTTCATTTGACTAGCTTTCTCGAACATATATTTCTCCTTTCGTTAGAAGTTCACTTTTAATACACGGTTAAAACTACCACTCACTTTCACATAAGCACTATTCCTTTGTGTGGATGAGAAGCCAAGTCCTGAGAGTTGATTTTCCGAGTCCTCAACTTTCATCTTGCTTCCCAACACTTCAAACACTTTACGATGCTCAGTAAGTTCATCCTTCAGGAACTCATTGTAGAATCCACGGCTCTGGCCTTCCTGCTTGCATTTATCCAGAATGAAGAACAAATGACGATTGCCTGTCTGATTACCATCCCAATGGTTAGGAGAGTTCATAATCATTTTCACTTTATGGAAAGTCCCGGTTGGAACATTCCAGAGTTCTTTACTCTTCGAGGTGGAAGGAAGAGAGGTGATAATTTGCATCCCACCGTTCTTACCAATTGAGAATTCAACAACATTCACAGAGCCAGATACTTTTTTGTCATAGGCAAAGTGATACACCTGCCCTTCATATTCCATTTCCAACTCAAAACCAACATCAATAGCTTCTCGTTGAATAAACTGATTGACGTACACACGGTAGGTGTGGTTCTTAATCTTGTTTGCGTCTGTCCACACAATATTTTCTACAGGAGTACGTGATCGTGGACCACCAGCATTCATATCCACGTCCAACTGACCACCTGTCAGCGGCCCTTTAGAGCTACGGGTTGCGTAGTAAAGATGTTCTTTATTCCCATCCACTGCTACGTGCAAATCCAAATCATCTCCGTTATACCAAGACAAGGAACAACGCAGAACACCGTTCACATTGCCGCCAGCAGCCTTTACCCGTTCCTTAATGGAGTCTGTCACTTCACCCGCATAAGACCAACTGAAGTTGTTGTTCCACTTGAAGATGGGCTTAGCATCAGGATGCTTAGGAGCAATCAAGCTCACCAAGTTATTTTGGTGTTTGTTCTCAAACAACAGCTCAATACTGGAAGCTTTAGGAACCACATTGGTCAAGAAAGAATCAACATCAATCTCCTCCACTTTCTTAAGGTTATCAACCTTCGTAGGAGCTGCTTCAGCCATTTCATCAAAGACATTCATTGCTTTCTTAATACTGCGATCAGCAAACAACACATTATTGATAGTGATGTCCGTTTCTACAGCATAGCGCCGTTCCAGCGCTGTGTCAATACCCAATTCTTCCACTTTCTTCTGAGCATTCTGGATCATAGCCTTGGTTACAAGGGCAGTAGGACGTTTATAGTTGGTGGGGGCCACCTTAGCTTCAAAGCTGGCAACAGCTTGATCCAAGTCCTTCCCTTCCTCAATGTCCACCAGCAACGTACCAATTACAGTGTTACGAATTTTACTAGCTCCGCCAAGCTCTTTGGACTTAATCCAGACATACCCTTCTTTCTGCTCAGGAGACAGCTTGTTAAACTCCTTCTTCAGTTTGATGAAGCCTTCCACTGTCCGCTTATGCTCCTCACCACGGTAGAGAGAGCCTTGTTCAATAAGCTCCATCACTGTCTGTGCTGTGCCCAGCGACAGCTCTTCCAGAGAGCGCAGGAGAACGTCTTTGTTCGACCGCATATCACCCTTGCGGGAGGGGATCATGTCCTTACGTAGGACATACTGTGAAGCCAGAGGGGTGTAGAAGTGCTCCCACTTACGTGGCTTACCATCAATCTCTTCGTGATTGAAGTCCGTTCCCACTTTGTTCTCATAGTGAAAGTATGGATCAGCAATTGAGCAACTATTAACATATTGTTTCATTGCTTCAATAACAGGTTGGTAGTAGCCACCCACTTGAATATCCCAGATGCTGACACGTTGATTGTTCACGATGGTTACAACACCACCAATGTTCTTGATGAACTGCCGGCAGCAAGAACAATCATATTCCCGACGCTCACGGAAGATTTTGTTAGTTCCCGCTGGGAAGCTGTCAAGATATGTGTTCCATAGAACATCGTTATCTACGTTAGTGGTGTAGAGGCCAGTTGGTTCCATTTGTTTCAGTTGTCGCTGGATAGCGTTTTTAAACTCAGTGAAATTAGTCATTATTCCTCATCCTCATCAATAATTTCGAAGTCTTCCCCTACAATGTCACGCAATTCTTTCATTGTAAGAATTTTCTTAGCCTTTCTTTGCCATACACACAAATGTGCATCCAGCCTCTTTAAATTTGAGAACCTTGTTGTATTTACTTGATAAACCGCATCAATACTCAGGCGTTCATCAGGAGGATAAGAAAGGTCTTCTTTCTGGTCTGACAGATCCATATAACTATCATCGAAAAACAAAACTGCCAGCTCACCACATTCATCCTCAATAACCAAGCCAGCACACTTATCTCTGCATTCTACAATATGCTTTCCTGCTTTCAAATCTTTCAGAGTAAACATATTATCCTCCTTATCCTGTAATCCTGATTTTATGTCCCAAGATTTCTTCAATCTCTGAGATTGTTATGTCTCGTACATCTTCTTCTTCTTTGTCTTCCACCTTCTCATGTAAATCCAGAGCCTTCCACAAAACAATATCAGAAACACATGCTGCATAAGGGTCTTCAATTTCATACGCATGAGTAATTTTAAGATCACCATCTATAGCTGAGCCTGTGGAATCAAAATCAGAAGCCAGCGTGAAAATCTCGGTTTTATCTTCCCAGAAGAAAATTTCCCCGTTTCCAGTTGTTAGCACAAGGGCGTTGTCTCCGTTAGAATATTGTACGAAATGTTTACCCGGAACTAAGTCATCAGGGAATTTGAAATTAGTTTTCATATTGTTTCCTCTTGTTTGTTGTGATGAGGGAAGATTAACTTGTGTGTTTTCTCATGTCAACATTTTATTTTAAACTTTTTAAACAATGTTCTGTGATACAGATACAATCGTAACCATTACTTAGCATTGTATTAATCTCTACAATGTAAACAGTGAGTTCAGGGAATTTAGAAGCTATCCCTCTTACATACCCTGTTTGTCCTGATAACTCTTCTCCACAATTAACAAGCTCAACACATTCTAAATATTTTAACATATCTATTCTCCTATTTAAACCAAACGAATCTGTATTATAATACATAGGAGAGTTGCTGTGCAACTCTCTATACATAGCTATCTATTAACCTAACAAGAAAACAATCCAATAAATTGTCTTGTTTTATTCCTTGCTTTGTTCTAACCTTCGTGGGCGACTACGCCGCTATTCCCTGCTATAGCGATACATGGCTTAAGCCTAGCACATAAAGAACTTAGTGTAAAGAACTATTTTATCTAAATTACTTAGTGTGTTAGGAAAAGAATACTAAATATGTGTTGACACCTACAAAGTAGGTTGATATAGTGTGTTACACAAACTAACTAGGAGGTAATTATTATGGAAGGTATTATGTTTTTACTAGGTGTAGCTGGCGGGGTTGGGTTGATAGCCTGCCTTATCCTATATTGTCTACTGTCTTGAAGGAGATAAAGATGTATTCAACAACCAATAAACCGACAGTGGGAAGCACTGTATATCATGTCGCACATCCCACTATCCCTGCAAGGGTGTTGAAAATACTCCCTTTGTGTGACTACGGGCTACATACGGTGTTTGTACAGTTTGACCAGTCTGTTGCATTTTCAGGTAATCCGGGCAGAGGAAGAAGTGAGTTTTGGGTTTGTAACCCGGAATTGCTGTATGACTCAGAAGCTGAGGCATTCAAACATAACAAGGAGAATGTATGAAAATTGCTATTCACTCCGATTTACATACAGAATTTGGGAATGGATTTCCAGAAGGATTTCTTGAGAACAAAGATTTTGATGTTCTTGTGCTTGCTGGAGACTTCAGTAATGTAGATGTGATTGAGCCTTATCTTTGTGAAGTGAGGAGTATGACAGACAAGCCTATTCTGTTTGTTCCCGGTAATCATGATTTTTACTCAAAACATCTCTACTTCGATGATGCTCTGACTGTAATCCAAGGAATGTGTCTTGCTAATGGGGTTATTCCGCTTTACAGGGCCTCCTACGAACTTTCTGGGGTGAGATTTGTAGGGTGTGCAGGGTGGCCTAATATGAAAGCTGTAAAAGGCTATGTAGACGAGTGGGATAAGATTGTTGTAAAGAAAAGCATTAGTGACTTCCGCTGGATTAAGGATTGGAGTGTGGATAGGATGCTTAAAGAGGCTGAGGAAGACTACAACTGGCTTCGATGTGCTTTGTCTATTCCTCAACCTAAGACAGTAGTGATAACACATTATCCTCCTAGTTTGTTGTTGAACGCTGGGCACTTCCCTATTGGTCCCTTGACAAACTATTTCCACAATGACTACCCTGAGCTCTTTGAGACAGAGAATAAACCAAAGGCTTGGGTATATGGACATACACATTTTGGTGTCAATCGTGAAATTAATGGTGTACAATGCTATTCGAATCAGTTAGGCTACAAGGGTGAGAGCACAAATTACTGTCCTAATAGAATTATTGAAGTTTAAGGAGAGCACAATGCAGCGTAAACAGAAGCACGATTTGATTATGTCTACAGGAGGGAAGTTCTTCTCTGTTGTGTTTGAGAAGAAAGATAAGAGCGTTAGGGAGATGACGTGTCGCCTTGGGGTACAGAAACATCTGAAAGGGGGTGAAAGTACATTAACAGCTTATCCTCAATATGTGACAGTGTTTGATGTAGAGAAAGAAGATTACAGGGCAATCAATCTCGACACACTGTTGCAGATCAAAACAGGCGGTGTTACTATCTCTTTCAAAGAGGAGAACAAAGATGTGGCATGAAGCAGAGATAATCATTGCAGGAGTTAAGCTAACATCAGCACAATCTATGACTGTGCGCGTAGCTCTATCAAGCTTCATCTCGGATATGTATGTTCATGGCTTGGGAGAAGATCAGACAGGGAAAGAAATAGCTCAGGGCTACTTGTGTAATGGAGCAGAAGTGTGTAGACTAATCAGTAAATCCATTGATAAACAAAACGAAGGAGAAACAGAATGACTTATTTTATGTTGTATATTCTTGCTATTATAGATTATATTAATATTACTTTCGGAATTGCCGCAGGTATTGTTGTGTGTATGTGGGTAGTTGGTTTTATTGTTTGGTGTTGTACAACCGAGTCTTATAGTGAATCAGATCAGAAAATTAATTCCTACCTTCAGAAAATTGTGTCTAAAGCTGCATGGATTACAGGTGTTATTGTTCTTCTGAATATTTTAATTCCTTCTCAGAAGTCTGTCGTTATGATTCTGGCAGGAGGAACCACGTTTGATGTCATCACTTCTCCTCAAGCTAAAGAAGTAGGTGGAAAGAGTCTTGATTTGCTTAATAAGTTTCTTGATGAACAACTACAAGAAAAAACCAAGAAGGACAAGAAAGATGAGTAAGCATTTAGATAAATTAGTTCTTGGCGACAGCATCAATGGAATCAAAGAAATTCCCGATGAATTTGTGCACCTTATTTTAAGTGATATTCCTTATGGGATTGGCGCCGAAGATTGGGACGTTCTTCATGACAACAAAAATTCTGCTTACTTAGGCTCAAGCCCCGCACAAATTAAGGCTGGAGCAGTTTTCAAGAAACGCGGGAAACCCATCAATGGATGGTCTGAAGCAGACCGAGAAATACCAAAGCAATATTATGAATGGTGTTCTACTTGGGCGGCAGAATGGTTGCGCGTTGTAAAGCCGGGCGGTTCTGTTTTCATATTTGCAGGTCGTCGCTACGCTCACAGATGTATTTCCGCACTCGAAGACGCAGGTTTTAGTTTTAAAGATATGTTCTCTTGGATGCGCCAGCGCGCTCCACACAGGGCACAACGTGTTAGCGTTGTTTATGAGCGGCGAGGAGATTTGGAAAACTCGCAAAAATGGGATGGTTGGCGCGTTGGAAATCTTCGCCCAACATTTGAGCCTGTTCTTTGGTTTACCAAACCATACAAAATTGGAACCACTATCGCAGATAATGTTTTAACTCACGGGGTCGGTGCATTTAACGAAGAGGCATTTTTAAAATATGAGAAATCACCTGATAATGTGCTAATGAGTGGTTTTATTTCTGGTGAAACAGGTTATCACCCGACCCAAAAACCAATAAGACTAATGCAGGCACTGATTGAACTTACAACTCAAGAAGGCCAAGTTGTTTTAGATCCATTTAGCGGCAGTGGCTCTACACTTATTGCTGCAAAATCACTTGGAAGAAAATATATCGGTTTCGAAGCAAACGAGGAATACGCAAAAATTGCAGAGGAAAGGTTAGAATGCAACAACGTCTGATTCGTTCTGGAAATCTTTTCTTCTATCCTGACAAAAGCATGTATATCTATTACACCCCAACACATTGGAGGTATTTGTGAATAAACACGTAGAGAAAGTTGATCTATATTTTCAGTCTGGTAATTCTGTGCCTGTTAAGCGTGCCAGTATTCCCGTTGAAGACTGGGATGCTGTTCTGAGCTACATTGAATATCTTGAAAAGCGTGTCTCTGATTATGGGTGGGAAGCATCAGCTCGTTATGCTGCAATGACAGGAGGAACATTGTGAACAGGATTCAACAGATTATTGACAATCATGGAGTTAAGAGTATTGAAGATTATGATGATCTTCCTGAGCGTAAGAAACACTTGTTAGTGACAGAACTTCGACACCATCTTCACACCATTTGTGATTATGACACTGACTGGGATATTATGGCTAACAAAGCAGAAGAGGTGGTTAAACGGCAGCTACTACAGAGTAGCTTACAATATAGCTTCTTCTTGGAGGATTTATATATGGAAGGCTATCGCTCTTTCATTAAAGATCATATCTATGTTCCATATCAAGGAGAGGAGGAAGAGAACATTCTTTCCAACAAAGCAGATGATCTATATAATTCTCAAGACGAGTGGTATAATTTCCGATGAACACTAAGAAATGTCCTATTTGTAGGGTAGGAAAGCTGGAGGACATGATAGATTGGAATTTCATTGATAAAATTGAGATTGATATTCCTGTGTTCTTTTCAAAGTGCGACGTGTGTGACAGCGAACAGGCTGATAGTTTCCAAGTGGCCTTGAATAAAGAAGTATACAAACAACTATTAGAACGGGAGAAGCATTATGATAATCTACACCAATCGTCATCCAACTAAATGTGCCAATGACATTGCAAAGCAAGATTGGAGCCTGTACATCCTACATTATCAGAAAATACTGAGTGCTGTTCACAAGTTGTTGGATGATACAGACATCCCCGACATCACTCCTTGCTCTGTAAACTCCCCTGATGTGTTGTGGGTGAGGAATAGTAAACAACACTATGAGTGGTTATTTGATTGCATGTGTCAGCTTATGGTGTTGCATCATAAGTATTCAGGAGAAGAGAAGAAGGACAACTCTGGAGCTATTATGGCTCTAGCTCGGCCTCCTCACAACCTTCTCAATCATGGCTGGGCTGATCCCTATAGCCCAGATCAAAAGCCTTACAGGAAGCCTGCTGTGGACGTATGGCGCTATCAGCTTCTCAGTTGGTGGAACACAGGGGAACGTAAGAGTACATGGCCACAGGGACAACCGGAGTGGGTTGAATACAACAATGATAAGTGTGGGTATGTTATGAGGATTCCTAAATGAATTACATGAATAGTTTTCTTTTGGGGGTTGTAATCCTTGTTGTTGTAACGTATATTATATCCAGTATATTTGATAAAGAGGATAAGAAATGAGTATTGTCAAACTGAATCTGGAGGAGTTCACCTCCAACCATACCAACAATATCCTTGACGCTTTGGATGTAATGTCCGATACTGAGCTTGGGATTTTGGAAACCTGCTGTAGCATCATCCTTGCTGAGCGATATACGACAGGGCGAGGGAAGATTGTCAATTCCTTCGTAATGTCCCAGCTGGAAGAAACTAACTTTGAGGAGCTATTGAAATGACAGACGAAAGTAAAACCAAAACTTACGTTTTCCGTGCTGATTCCGTATTCTGGATTGTTGTCGGTATCTAGGTAGTGTTGTTTGCAGGTACGCCCGACCTAATGGACAGTATTGTTGCCTATCTTAGTAAATAAGGAGAACGAAATGACTACTACACTACATTTCAAACCTATTGACACCGTTCCTTACGAGAAAGAAGTGTTGCTGTATTGGGAGAAAACTAAGCACTACGAAAAGGGACAAGTGTCTGTCGATACATACGGCTCAACTATTGATAAACCGTATCACTGGTTGTCTATAGATGGCGAGTCTATTAACTCATTCCCTACGCACTGGGCAGAATGCCCTGTCCTTGTGTTTGGAGGGTAGAATGATCAGTAAACGAGTGGGAGCCTTTGTGGTTAATGTTTATACAGAAGAAGGAAGGGCAATGTGTAATGTGAACACTAGTCTCCAAGACTCCATCTGTTTCTATCCTAGAGACTTGGAAGACTTGGCCTACGTTATTAAGTGGATGAAAGAAGAAGTCCGAAAACTTGAACGAGGTGTGAAATGAACTCCCTAAAACACTTAGCTTTATCTGTAACAATGTTCGTTGGAGCTTGTACTGGTTTTGCCACTGTTCCTGTCATGGCATTCAATTGGGGCTGGGAGGGCAATAGAGCTTCACAAGAGGCTCCCCAATACACTGATGGCTCCCTATCTACAGAAACGTCTCCTGAGCCTTCCTATGAGCCTACAGAGGCTCCTTCCTACACACAGAAAGATGTTGGGTGTATGGCTGAAGCTATCTACTTTGAGGCACGAGGGGAATCTATCGCTGGACAAACAGCTGTGGGATTGGTTATACTGAAGCGAGCTAAAAGTGGACGCTATCCAACGTCTGTGTGTAATGTGATCAGTCAGAATGACCACAAGCCTAATAAGTGTATGTTTAGCTATCGGTGTGATGGGAAGTCAGAGTATATTCAGAAAGAGAACAATATTGCTTACAATCTTGCCCTTAGCGTTTCTGAATGTGTTCTGTCTGGAGAGTGTTCCCTTGTAGGGGTGGAACAGGCTACGATGTATTATGCCTGCGATGGGGAGAATAGAATCTCTCGTCCTGATTGGAACTTCAATAAACTCCGTATTATGGGTAAAATTGAGAACCATTGTTTTTATCGGGAGGTTTAATCTTGTTATGCGCATCATATCCAAGTTTCAGGACTACTATGATTCTGCTTTAGGCTACGGAGTAGATATGGCTCAAGTATTACCAAGAAAGACAGAGACTATATTTTTATCTGGAGAGCATGGCGCGCATATTGGAAGACACAATAAACTACTTTTGGAACTTTTCATTGTAGGTTTCTGTGGAGAATTCTTCCAAGGTGTTAAAATAGAGTACGATACATGCCACTCCAAAAGTTTTGGAAGTGATTGGTCAGAAATAGTTTATTCTAGGGAAGAACTAGATCAGTGCGTAAAAGAAAGAGAAGAAACTGGCAGGTATTTCGATAATGATCGTAGATTCAATAAATTACTGAAAGAACCTGTTAACTTAGATAAAGAGATGTTCTTCGAACATAAGTGTCCATTTTTTGTTATAGAATACCAATTCATACATGGTAAAGGCTGGAAGAAAATCCTTTCTCTTTGGCCTTGTTTAAAGAACTATAAATTTCAGAAAGTAAAAGACCCGTTCACAGCATTTCAAGAAATTAGCCAATATTATTTCGGAGTGATAGGGTGCACAGAGAAAGATATTTGTGTAGTGTCAGACAAAGATCGGTTGGATCAAAGAGGATTTGATCCTAAATACGGATTCAGGAAACGTCCTAAAGAGGTGTGATATGAGTTATAGAGCTGTCCTTACTGCTTATGATAAAGAAGGGGAAATTGTTGCCCGTTTCAATGGGTATAAAGAATACTACAACAAGGCTGTAGAAGAAGTTATGGTATTGGTAGTACAGTATGGAGGCAGGTGGGTGAGATTCACTGTTGAGGTGGTAAGTGATGGATTGTAAATGTACGTTTGCTCAGAAGATGGTAGGAGATGGATGTGACATCTGCAATCCTGACTACCAAAAGCAACTACAAGAGGAAGCAGAGAACACTTGTGCAGAATGTGGGGAGCTGTTTGGTCCTTCGGAAGAGAAAGTACACAGCCCTTTTACAGACCACAAAGAGTATTACCATAAATATTGTTTTAATTGGATCGGAGGAGACTAAATGGGTATTCTATCCTTTTTTAAAACGACAAAATCAGATACACCTGAACACCAATTAAGTATTAATAGGGATTTGATTGATACGTGTAAAGCACAAAGCCAATCCATTGGTCATCTGATGTCTGTTATTTATGCTTTGCAGAGCAGGGTTAATAGTATTGAAAACTATTTTGAGAGATTAATCCTCGTTGACGATCAACAAGCTATGAGAATTGGTGAGTTGCAAGAAGCGGTAGTTGAAATTAATAAATTATTAACTAAGGAGTAGTAAATGAAACAAGCTATTGAACAAAAAACACAATCACAAAATGTGAACCAACGTACACAGAAAGAGAACCTTGATAATAGTGTTCGTCGTATGGCTGGGAAGACAGAGAAAGCTCTTATCAAGAAAGGCAATCGTCAAGCTATTGTCGATACACAAGACAAGAGCCATGCTCCTTATTTCTACACACTAATTGATGGGCAAGAGCAATGGCAGCTTGTTCATCAAGATCGCTACAAGCTTAACAAACGTATTGGGAAGATTGGTAGCCTCCCTATCTCTCGATTGAGGATCAAAGGATGATTGAAGATCAATATCCCCGTGTCTACACTGTAGAAAGTGTTGAGGGCAATAGATTGCACAATTATTCTACAGGGACACGAATATACACAAAGAGACACAACGCGGAACGACTAGCTAAACGCAGAGGATGGAGACAAGACGATATAGTTAAAGAATATGTGTTGGTTCCAATCGAAGTTTGGCAGACACTCCAGAACGCGGACGTAAAGATATGAGATTTGGTTTACTAGCTGCTGAGTATTGTGGTATGTACCTTCCTCTGATGGTGTGTAGGAGTTCGGCTGGGTATTACATTGGAACAATGAGTAACGAACTTGGTCCTGTCAGCAGGGAGTCTGTGGAGTATTATCCAACATGGAAAGAAGCCAATAACGCTTTAAGAGATAATACATTTACACAACGTTATCACCCGTAAGGATGATTTTAATAAGGAGCCTTTTTGCTCCTTCTTTATAAGGAGAATAAATGAAGAAGATGAAATTTGCATTGGATGCAGACACTCTGCTACACAGGAGTGCTGCTCTATGTCAGAATAACTACGATGTTATTCATAAAGAAACAGGGAACATAGTAACAAGCGTAACAAGCATGAAAGCTTTTAAAGATAATATCCCCAAGGATGCTCCAGAGGGGTATTTAGACTTGTTCGAGTTTCGTGCCAACATCACTCCTATCATCCCAGCAGGAAGTGATAAGCCTGAGATTGTTGGCTATCATGCTTTGAAGCTACAGATAGAGAAGATCATTAATGACAACCGTAAATGGATAGACGACTTCAAGATTGTCCTTCATGGCGAAGGCAACTTCCGTAATGATATAGCTACGATAGCTCCCTACAAGGGACAGCGGAAAGAGAAGCCTCTGTTCTGGCAAGCTGTTAAAGACTGGGCATTCAAGACATATAAAGACTCCTTGATTATTGCTCAAGGGGAAGAATCAGATGATATTGTCTCTCAGATGGCTTTTACTGAGTATATGCGTGTCGGAGAGAACCCCAAGAAATTCTCTGTGTGTATTGCTGGGGTGGATAAAGACCTTCTACAAGTGGTTAGTCACCACTACAACTTCGACAAAAACACATATCAATGGGTGGGACGTAAGGAAGCAGCTTACAACTTCTATGTTCAACTCCTAATGGGCGATGTCTCAGACAACATCAAAGGGCTTGTAGACCTTCCTCCAGAGGCTAGAAAGGAATACGGATTGAAGGGTAAGGGGATAGGAGAAAAGGCAGCAGAGAGGATTCTGGAAGGCTTGGAAACCCCCAAAGAGATGATGGAACGTTGTGTCTCTTGTTATGAAATGCAATATAAAGAAAAGTGGTATGACGTGATGGAAGAGAACTGCCGTCTGCTATATCTACGAAAGCTCCCTAATGAGATGTACGACCTTGGAGAAAGATTAACTAGAATGGGGATTAGTTATGAACGCTGATATTATTGATAAACTGAAAACCAGAATTATTGGTATTCAACAACAATATGGAACTGATTTTATTGGGGATGGGCATGTGGATTTTAATCCTCATGATTGGTCTGGTGGGAACTTCGATGACTGTTTCAGTCAAGGAAGCAGCCAAGGAATATACGATGCTTGTGAGATGATCTTGTTTGATATTTCAGACTTATTGAAAGAGCAAGGAGAATGTATTGAGTAAGACGCCGTGGAGAGATGTACCCTCCTTGTGGAAGGATGAGAAAGCCTTCCTACAATGGCTCAGGGGAGCTGCTAGACGACTTTGGAATCGTCACCCACTAAAGATAGAGTATAAACGCTCAAGACGTTATAAAGCCCCTGTAGGGAAGGCTGGAAAGGAAGTGTGGGTGAGTGATTGCGAGAAGTGTGGCAAGATAGAGTGTCGCAAAACAGAGATTGATCACTTAGAACAAGCAGGCAGCACGTTGACTCTGGAGCAATGGAAGGAGTGGATGGTGAGGTTGCTTGTAGTCGATTTCGATGACGTTCGGGAAGTATGCTTAGACTGTCACGCTGCAATCAATTTAAGCCAGAAGCTAGGCATCTCTTTCGAAGAAGCTGTTATTCACAAGCAGATAATTCAAATATGTAAAGAGAAGAGAGATAAGGAATGGCTTAAGAAGTGTGGAGCTGTTCCGGCTAAGAACGCTAAGCTGCGTAGGAAACAAATTGAAGAAATATTGCTTGGGACAGTTGACAAGAGGGAAGGATAGGAATATCCTTCTTCTCATCAAATACAAAGGAGAGAAATTATGATGATGTTTCCTCTTAGCAGATACAACGACTTCTGCAAGAAGCTTAAAGAGGGCTGCTACCCACATCTCAGAGTAGGACAAGCTTTTCATAATTACATGGAGCTTGGTAAGATAACCTCTTCCGAAGAAAGGAAGTTCTGTGATAAACTATACGAAGCAGATAATGAAAAAGCTGTTGATCTTATCGCCGCCCGTATTGACGAAAACTGTTAAGGAGAAATATTATGGGATACGAAGTTAAGTTGTTTGTTGTTCAACCGTCTACATCCAAAGAGAAAGTTTCAGTTCTGAATGGAAAGACTTACAACGCCTACCCTAGAGACAATTCTTGGTATGGGTATATGGATGATGGGGATACTGAAATTGTCCTTCCTCCCCCCTCATTGGAGTTGTCTTATAGTAGTATTATTGCTATGGTGGACCTGTGCAAACCCGGATATGATGCTAAAATCAGCAAGCTGATAAGTAGTTCTCCTGTCTCCTCTTCTTATATTCACTATGAAAATAGTTTATGCTATTTTGACCGTTATGGAGACGAGATGCGAGAAGCTGAGGTGAAAGATGTCGTATCTGCTCTTAAAGAGGATATTAAGGAGGAACCATACCGTAGATTTGTAACAGCGTTGGGGTTGCTTAAGACTATTACTCCAAAGGCTTATGGTACTACCGTTAAAGTTTTGTTTTTCGGATATTAAACAGGAGATAACAAAATGTTTGCACAGGCTAAATTCAAAGAAGGGCAGAAAGTACGAGTTCTCTCTGTGGAAGAGGGAGACTATGAGTTTGAATCCTTTACTAAATCTATGGTAGAGATGATTGGTAAAGTATTTACTATTGTAAATGTGGATTTATATAATTACCATGTGCTTTATGTTTTAGTTGCTGATGACGGTGAATCTTGGAATTTCCAAGAAGATTGGTTGGAGGCTGAACTAATCGTGGATCATCCTATTGAAAATTTCAAAGATAAACGTGGACGGGAGTGGGAATGTTTTGTAGACTTGTCCTACTTCGATCTTATCTGTGTAAGAACAACACACGACAGATGTTTTAACAGCCCTACAAGCTTTCATTTCAATCTTCACGAAGAAGCGATAGCTTTCTGTGAACTACTTAAGAGGAGCAGCTAATGTGGCCATTTAAGAAGAAAATTAAACGGTATGTGACGTTCGACACTGCTTCTGGATATAGAACAGAAGAGATTAAAGAAGATGTTGAGGGACAATACTACATAGACTGTCGTGGTGTACTACATAAAGTAATCATCACAGATTATTGGTCTACTTGTAAAGTGTACTTCTTTGGTTTTGAGAAAGAAGGTGTTATCTTTTCCTTGGAGGAAGAATGGACAATTTGAATTGTACTATCAATCCTGAAGATATTGAGAAGATGAGAGAAAAACTTCTTGAGAAAGTAAGACAAAGAGATGATAATGCTTGGATTGTAGTGGATAAGGTGAGGGGAATAATCGGAGAACGATACATCTTCAATATCCATCATTCAAAAGGAATTGAGAAGTATGTTGTAGAGGAGAATCCATTTACAGGACTTGGATGGGTGTATTCAGGAAGCCAATGATTTACAGAAAGATCATAGAGATGTAATATGATCTGTATATAGTACAAAGGGTTTGTAGTTCAAAATTAGAATGCTAAACAATAAAGGAGAAAACGGACGTAATACAGGTATTGGCTTTCCTGTGCCCAACTCATAATTGGTTCTCTAATTGCTAGAGTCTCGGTTCGATTCCGAGTGCGTCCACCATAAACATGAAAATAGAACTTGAAGAACCATTTAAAAGTAAATGGAAATTTGGCTATCTAGTAGTAAATAAAGAGCCAAGAAGAAATGTAATTCTGTTTAATACTGATAAAGATAGAACTACAGTATCTTACGCTAGATATTTAATGTCTGTACACTTAGAAAGAGAGCTAAGAAAAGATGAACACGTTGACCACATTAATGGTGACAGGTTAGACGATAGGTTAGAAAATTACCAAATATTGTCTCCTGATGATAACACAAGAAAAGGAATGAAAAGCAACAATATTAAGAAAGCAATGGTTGAAATCGAGTGTGGAAATTGTGGCAGAATATTCTCTAAACCTAGAAACTGTACCCATTTAGTTATTAAAACAAAGAAATCAACTTATTGTTCTAGGCAATGTTCTGGTAGACGTGGAAATAAGGGACAATCGAAAATAATAAAAGAATATATGCTAGGTTTTTGGGAAACAAACGAGGGCTAAAGCATGGTTAGATTCCATGATGGCCTACCAAACAACGCTCTGGTATCCCAATAGGCAGAGGAACAAAATTTAAAATTTTGTAAGTGTGGATTCGAATTCCACCCAGAGCACCATAAAAAGGGGTTGTATCACAACGAGCTTCTACCTCGTAGACGTGTAATTGGATCAATGGGTGTTCGAGTCACCCCAACCCCGCCATCAAAAGAAAGGGGCTATTAAGCCCCTTTTTGTTTTGTAAGCTCTTTAACTACATCATCCTTGCTCTTGGAACTAGCTGAGCTTCCATAGAAGAACTGAAAGATAGCTCCCAACACTGTACCAATCAACACCCCTACCACTGTATCCACCACCCGAAGGTTGGCTTGAGGGATAGGGTATATTGTCACTAATGTTAGATAAAGGCCGATGAACAAACTCCATCCACCAGCAAAGTAATACACAAATCTCTTGCTAAACACATCATCCTGTGCCAGCGCAGCTTTCTGCATATCTCTAGCGTCTTTAACATCAGCCAAGCGCATTTGCTCAGCTATGTGCTCATTGGCCATTACAGCTTCTCTAAGCCTTACAACTAATTCAGGCTGTGTAGCTAAGGCTTTGTCCACATCATTTAATGTAGACATTCCTGTAACGTCCTGAACGATATTACTGAAAGCAGAGGCAGCCTTAGCTGCCTTTGTTTCCTTTCCAGAGAAAATTCCTACGATCTCCGGGAGATATTTAGCTGCCAATCCTACGACAGCAGCAGAAACAGGCTCCATCATCATCACTCCTGTTCTGCTTTACGCTTTGGGAGAGAGCGTAATATTTCTGTAAGGGTTTTATCCATCTTGTCTATCTTTCCCTCTAGTTTTTCTTCCATCTTCCCTAGTTTGTCTTCCATGTAGTCCCGCAGATAGGTGTCTGTGATAGAAGTCTTCTCTAGCACAGCCATCTGAATCTTCAGAGCAGAAACCTCCTCCGTCTGCCGGAGTTTATCTGCCTCTTCTGTTTCTTTCCCTCGTTTCTCTTTTTCCAACCACCACCAGAGGATGGGCGCCCACAAAAACTGGGCGAGAAAGTTTAACCATTCTGGGATCATTATTGCTTCCGCTGTCATGCTGTTCTAATCCACATATAAGCTATTAAGGTGGGCTGCATGTTGTTGTGTGCCTGACCACTACCTGTGGCAGTAGTGAGAGCTTGTGGGCCAACACCAACACTTGAAAGTTCAGCACCATTAACAATAGGAGATTTAATAGCTGCATCCACTCCCTTCTGATTACCAACATAGTGGGCGTGAGAGGGGAGCTGAGCTGTGGTAATGATCTCTTGGTAGGAACCAACAATTTCTCCAGCAGTGAGAGTTCTTGATTCCCCACGAGAGTCAGTGTACGTTCCAGCACCAGCGATGGTTAATCCTGGACGTGCTGTCCAAGTTCCATATCCAAGTATTACACCGGGATTCCTATTATCAGTTGCATTGATATAAATACTCCCTATTGGAAGCTGTCCAGCAACAATTGTTCTACTATCCAAATCTTCAATGGCTTTGTAAAGCTTGTAGAACATCCAGTTCAGCTCTTCAGCATTCAAAAGCTGTTCCCAATCTACACCCGAAGTTTTTAATCCAGCAACAGGCTCTATCTTGTTAGGGCCGTTTGCATTAGGGAGGGTGACATCGTTGATGGCCCATTCTAATTCTGTGAGATCAATAGCCATTATGCAGCCTCCCCTCTACAAAGCACTTCAATAAAAAATCCTCTAACCACAACGGTAGCGTTGGCATCCGAATTAATTTGAATACCACTAGGATCATCTCGTGTTGAAACATTTCCAACAGGGAAATTCACCCTTGCTGAAATTTGTTGTTCTCCCGCAGTTTTAAAGTGTAAAGATAACATCGGGAGAAGGAACTCGTCTCCACCACCGGGGTCTGTAATAACTCGGAGGTTCACTGTCTGATTAGCTCCAGTGGTGGTGACATTCGCCAGAACATTTAAATGAACCATGTCCCCAAGACTCAACTCACTCAAACTCAATCTGTTAGTGGAAGAATTCCAAAGATCCGTTACACCTTCAGGGAGATACGCATCTTCGGACATTGTTCCGGCATCATCATTCGTGAGATAATACCAAGTGCTTCCACCTGTCACCGCAATGGGAGAACCTGTTGTAGCTGTGTCAAATACAGATTGCCAACCACCACGTAATTTATCTGTTTTTGCTACACGCGTGTGCAGCTCAAAGATATTGTTATCCAGTTCAGCATACGTCAAGGACGCGCCTTTATCTTGTCTATATACGATTGTCATTTAAATAGGCTCTACATATCCAGCGTCCACATATCCGATTTGGACATACGGTAATTTGTTTGTTGTTCTTTGTGTCGGAACAGGAACTGATGCTCTTAATGATGGCATTCCTCCAGCATCTCCTCCCACTTGACTTCTACTTCCAAACCCCAGAGCGTTCGCGTTATTTGCAAACCCAAAAGGTGATCCTGTACGAGGAAGCTTGATTACACGATAAGCGGTGTTAAGAGGAAGGATTCCAATAATCTCTTGGATGGTTTCATAAGAAGGAAGTATTTCTCCTCTCAATCCAATATCCACTTGGCGATATAATCCAGAATAGAGCAAAGGATAAAACCCTGTACTAACGTACAAAGCTTGTGACACAGAGTCTCTTGTTCCATCTGCTCTTCTTTTTATAGAAGCCAAATAGATAGCAGATCTGAAATCATTATCATCGTCTACAGTACGTTGTAACCCTATCTGTCTTCCAATCTCTGTAAGTTGTTCTCCAACAGCTAATGGTAATCTACGAGCTTCAGCAAGCTCCACTAACAACGCCTCAAACTGTTGTTGTGTTTTGGCCACCAAGTTAATGATGGCCATGTAGATTTGTTTGTCTTGGAATTCATTCAGGACAAGAGCTGTAGCATCGTCAATATAGATAGGATTTGTCTTTATGAAATCAACAGTGTTTACATTTGTTGTCATTTGTCAATTCCCACTACACTAATTGATTGAAAGATACACCCCCCGGACGAAGCACAAAGAGTTCTGTGAAGTCTGGAGTTTGATCTGCTGTTATGAAAAGAGAATCTGCATCAGAAGACCTCTTGGTGTAAACATTCACAGCTACAATTCTATTACGAGTGGCTGTGTTAAGGGCTACGAATACAAGTTGTGTGTTATACAACATCTCTCCTATCCGAATTTCATCAAAGAAATCCTGAAGGCCAGCAACCATTGCCGACCTCTCTAAATTAGAGAGGGGAACTCTATCTGTCGTTCTGTAGTCAATTCTAACATCAACATTCACTTGAACTGCTTTGGAATGTCGGATTGTCTCCGTTCCACCATCAAGGGTGTTGACTGTGTAGCTTGTGCTTCCACTTGTCTGCGTGTTAATTGGTTTAGACGCATATATAGCTTGTGAGATTTCCGCAGTAGAACCACCAAGCACCACAACATGAAAAGACAGAGCATCAGCATCATCCCGGTTAACAGCCGTAGGGTTGTCATAGATAGTTACCTTCTCTACTCCACCAACACGAAAGACATTACTCACTACGCCATCTCGGGTAGAAGCCCCTATAGCTTGTATTTCAGAGAAATATCTGTTTCTGTATTCAGCATCTGTCTCCACCTCACTACCAGAGTAGAAAGGAAGGACATTTGTGGCATCTACAAAGCCCGTAAATGTTGGAGTCATTGCATCAATACCACCAGAAGCCAGAGGATAAAATCCGTCTGTCAAACTAGTGACACCCACTGCTGCCCACTTGTGACCAATAACGGGTGTTATCTGAAACTCTGTTTGTTCCGAAAGTCCTATCAATTGCTTTGAAACGACATAGAATCCAACGTATAAAGTGTCTTCTGTTGTGTCTACAAATACTCTGTCAATATTCCCATCTGTGTAAGTGAGAAACATTGAAGAAATTGCATCAAGCATTAGTCTCTTACTAGCATCTGTTCCATCATTCGTAAACACGAAGTTCTGGGTAGCTCCGTCAATAGTACTCAACAGGACAACAGAATAGGATGTATCTGTGATTTCAGAGATTGAAAGCTTATATGCAACCACTGTAGTGGTTAATAGAAAATCATCATCAGCTTGATACACTTTACCATTAGAAGATGTAAACTGAGTTGTGTCTGGGAGGATTGTATTGTTAGGAGCATCTTCGTCCATTTCAATGTAGACAATCCCTGTCCCCGGTTGCTTCCCTCTTCGATACACCCCATTCTTTGAGAAGATGTCATCAAGGTAGATCCCCTCAGCACCATCCAGACGCTGAGAAGACCAAATAGCTTCCGCTACACGATTATTGTCATTTTGAAGCTTTGCCAGAATAGCCGCAATTTGTCCTAGAGGATTATCATCCCCAAGTTGGGCTTCCACTCCCATATCTTGCCGAAACATATTCTTGATCGTTTCAAGCACTTCTTCATAGGTTTCTCTTTCAAAACCATATCTTGTTATTTCAGCCATACGATTCCTTAAATCTTCCCTGAGTCATACAGAGAAATTATTTTTGCGTCACTCAAGACAGATTCAAATGTTGCTGCTCGTTCAATAGTTCCAGAGAAAAGAACAGTGACATTTGGCACTATTAAGCTATCTGCTCCATAGAACACATGTTGTGCCCCTGTTGGAATATTCTCCGCCGAGGACCAAGAACCATCTGTTGTAGAAACAGTAGATACACACTCAACTCCATTTATAAATAGCCGCAGAGTATTAACAGCATCAAGATCAACAATAGCGGTTATATGGTATGTCGTGTTCAAAGATAAAACATTATTTCCATAGTTTTCACTGAAACTTCCGCTTGTTCCTTCCGTTACTAGACTAAGAACCCCAGTGTTACTCATTGCTAGAGTTAACCCTGTACGCCCAGCAGAAATCCCATTACCGTTATCTGACAGTCCCATAATCGGAACAGGGAAAGTGCTAGGAGCAAATGCTGTTGGTCTCACCCAAACGCTGAATGTCCGCTGTCTTCCGTTTGTGGCTGTGAAGTTAGTTCTTGGTGAACTATTAAATCCACTTATCCCACCAATGCTCCCACGAGTAAGGTCAGTTCCAGAGAAGCTACCATTTCCGTTGTAAGACAACCTGAATCCAGCAGTAAGAGATATATCACTCTGATAAGCATAGTCCTGCTCCAATTCAAATCTAATATAAGAACTTGGGGTGGATTCAAAAATATAATTGTCATGCAGTGTACGATTACCAGTGTTGAATAACAGTCTTGCATTGGCTTCAGATATTGTACTGTTGTAGGTACTTATCTTCTCGAAAGTTCCTGTATAGTTTCTTCCAACTTGAATACTGTCATAATCACTATTTCCGGGACTCAAAGATTGGAAATATCCTCCAAAGGTTTGTACAGCAGAAACTCTGCTAGCAATAGTTCCCGGCCAGTTTCCAGTGTATATCTGACACTTGTTAGTTGTGTTGATCTGGTTTGTATCCAAACTCACAGCAATGAAAGTATTCCATCCTGCTGCTAACACTCCATTACCTGATGACCATTGAATATAAGCTCCGTTATCGTGGGTATTGTAGTTATAGAGTCTAAACAGAATAGCACCAGCACTGGTGATTCTCAGATCCCAATACACCCAGTTTGTTGTACCATCAAAGTTGTACCCAGCCATTAAAGACGCGTCTGTTAATGTTGCCGGTAAAGATGTCCAGAAAGAGATTCCTAATTTACCGGAGCCAACTACTGGAGCAACAGGTAACACATCTGTGGGATAAAGGAACACAACAGGTTCAATTCCATTTAGAGAATTAGCTCTTGCTGAGGTTGTTCTACTGCCGTCTCGAATGGTTCCAGCTTGACCCACCAAAGCAACTGATCCATATGTTGCAAGATTTGCTAATGGGTTAACATACTCTCTAACATCTGCTGTGCTGTAATCATTCATCGGATAGAGTGTTTGAGGAATACGAGAAGCTTTCATAGCTTCTAGGTCATAAAGACCACCGGGGAAAATGTTCCCAGTTGTCACACTATTTCCATTTAGGATAGTTGCGGACATTGGTTTAACTTTTCCAATTATCCCAGAGGTTGTGCTTATTCCAGATATGGTACTAGATAATCTCTTAGTTGCCGAGCCAGTTAATGCTCCAGTTCCTGTTATAGTAGCTACCAAGCGTTTTCTCATTGTCCCAGATAACGCACCACTACCTCCAATAGAGGAACTAACAAAAGTTCTCAGTCCAGATGCTGTGGTTGTGCTAGAGCCAACTATTGTAGCTGCCATCTGCTTCACTTTAGTGAAATTAGCTGTAATGCTCCCTAAACCACTAATTGAAGATGAGCCATATTTAATCTTTCTCAGATTAGCACTTACTGTAGAAGTACCAGCGATAGTTGTGTTACTTCCTTTATTAATAGAAGCTACGACACTGTGGACACTTGCAATGTTAGCGCTAAACCGCTTGGTGATATTGGCCACTACGTTGGAAGTACCAACCATTACCAATCCAGAAGACTTGTTGATGCTTCCTGTAATGGCTCCATTTCCTGCTATAGTGGAAACCAATCGCTTGTTCAGAACACCGGAGGTTGTTGTGGTTCCTGTCAGAGTTGCAGACAAGGAGTATGCCGGGCCTGCGCTTACTAAACTTGTTCCAGCAATTGTAGCAACCATGTTCTTTGCTATAGCTGCTGTTACGTTGGAAGTTCCAGAAATAACTGTTCCGCCACCAAACGCTGGGGCTGCTGTTACATCCGCTGTTCCAGAAATTGTGCTGCTCATCTGTTTGGACACAGACGCTGTTACAACTCCAGCTCCTGTTATGGTGCTGGCTACTGGTTTATACACAGTAGCAGTTAATGCTCCGCTTGCTGAAATAGCAGCAGACATCACTGTAGACATATTGGCAGTAATAGCGCCAGAAGCTGTTATCGTAGCAGATATGGCTTTAACACCATTACCCGCTGACAATGCGCCACTTCCTGTAATTGTAACGCTCTGGAATGTTCTGACAGCCGTTGCTGTAACAGAAGAAACTCCTGCTATAGGAGCGGAAACAAACGATATATCATCCTTGGTGAGGATAGCTGATATTCCAGAGGTACCTGCAATGAACGCCGCCATAGATTTGATAGACGGAGTGACAGGCGGTAAATATTCTTCTTGCGGAGGAAGAGTGTACACAACTTCCTGTGATGGGGTGAGGGCTACACGTCCGCGCTCTGTTCCACCAAGTGTTCTCACAACAAATTCTAAATCATATTGTCTGGAGTTTCTGTTGTATCTGGATTCAAAGAACACCAGCTCCAGCACTTCGGGGTTCAAGAGAATTGTTCTTCGATACCAAGCATCCACTTCCAATTTGGTGATTCCGGGCTGTGCAATATAATCCCGGTTAATTCCACCAAACTGTGTGTTATTAAACCATTCCCCCTTAAAAGCTCTCAGCGTAACCTCAAGCTCTTGTCTGACACGTTTGTTCGTGTCTCTAACAAGGGACAACCCACCATTCTGGTAGGATAAATCCCCCGTAGTGGGGTCGATATATAAATCGAACATCGTTGTTCTCGTTTAAAATGTATTACGGAATGGGAGTGCTTGTTGGGCTACCCGGAGAAGCTGAAGTGTGTTTATGTGTTTCAATCGGTAAACCATTCAGAATATAACTTCCTGTGTGTGTAATCGTTCCAACGATCTCAATATTCCCATCCAAGCCAAGAGCAATACGAGAAGCACCACTCTCAATAACAATCTTCCCCGGCTCTATAGGCTTCTCATCAGGGAGAGCGAAGATACAAGGGAGGGCAGCTATAGGGTGAAACTCATGTGTCTTCAGATCATCAGGGATAGAGACAGAAGCCCCATTCTGAAGCAGGCTACCGTAGTCCCTATCTGAGAACAACACCAGCACCATATCCCCTACACTCACAGGAACGGTTATACGGCTCGTTCCACCTCCCCCGCTATACACCATAAGGGGTACGTTAGAAATAGGCGGGAAGGGCTGGATATGGCCATCCTTGTACTTGGTTTGTGTCAGGATAGTGCCTGAGATTCTGTTCCCCACCACTTTAGTGACAACAGCCGGCTTGATCGTGTGAATGTGCCGCATGTAGTTCATTAGGAACTTGTTTAAAATATACACAGGATCATTTGTATTAGACATTTGTTACCACTTGTGAAAATCGTTTACGATTGAACAAGAAGGAGGGTATGTGTTTACACATACACGACTACTTCATCCGCTTCCATGTTCGTTACCCATTCCCCGCCTTCCAAGGTTCCAGAGTGAACCACTGAGGTCACTTTATACCCACCCTTGTAAAATCCATCTGAGGATTCCACATACACGGTTTGATTAGGCATAATGGCTCCATTCAGGAGACACTTGATTCTAACGCTCTTCTTGGGGGACGTTTTGTCTTCTGGGTTGGTGCCCTCACTCTTGTTCAGAGGAGCAATCTCCAATAACCCGCTTTGAGCGGTTAGCTTGATGATTTCTTGTCTGGTGCCTTTATCTTTAGGCATCCAACAGACAGCTCCCTCTTGCACACTGAAATCCGAGTTGGTTATCTTGGCTATTCTCCGGAGCTGTTCACAGCTACTCCCGGCAGCATAGAAGTCACTCTTCGTCACCATCTCTGGGACGTTCAGCAAGCCTCCAGCTTTAGGAAGGCCCATATCCCCTACGATGTCTTCTACAATCGTCTTGTAGGGCGTCCCAAGAGGGTAGGAGCGTACAGAAACAGTTTCCCGCATGTTGACACTACCATCCCCAAGAGAAAGCTCTAGAATGCTGTCAGGACTATTGAATGTATATGTGTAGCTTTCAACTGTTCCCTTGAATATCTCTTTGATTCCAGATTCATACCCAGCAGAGAGGATTGCCCCCAAGGGCTTACCATTCAAGTTTTCAAGATACCCGAGAATTTCCTTGGGCATGTTGTAGATTGTGATGGAACCACTATTGGGGGAATCTGTGACGCTCTTGCGGATATTGAATGAGATGTTGTGTTCTGTCAGGCGGTAGGCATTGGTGGGACTCTTGGAGTCTACTAACTTCCCAATATCCACCACTTCCGGTGTGACGTAGGTGCGCTTCACTTCAATCGGTTTACCAAAATCCAATTGATACTTACGATTAAACAGCATCTCCTACACTCTCCGCCCAAGCGTTGATATCTTCATCTTCGCTAACAAAAATTAAAAAGAATCTACCATCCCGGAAAGTTCCTTCTTTAGAAGGTCTTCCCCATTGATCATCCATATCTATTACTTTTAGTAGTCCTTTAGGAACTTCATCATAAGCTTTATAAGGAACAAGAAGATCAATACCATTCACAATCTTGAACTTCACTCTGGGGTCTTGCCCCAAGAGACCAACGTAGCAATACCAAGCATCTTCAAATGAGTTGTAACGATACCGGAAAGCATAATATTGATTTCCTATCTGAACACGTACACGTTGATCCTGATAGAGGTTGTTTGAATCAGGCCCACGCATTGGGAGGACAATCGGCATTAGTTGCTCTCCTGTGATTTCATGTTAGCTTCATATTGTGCATCAGCAGCTTCTTTGTCATTAAGGAGAGGAACTATTTGGGAATGGTTCTTACCATCATTGAGATCGGTTGGTTGTTCTGCTCCGTTGTCAGTTGTCCCTTTCCCACTTTCTCCTATTTTAGCAGAGTCAATAATTGTCACTGTTATAGATTGGCTCTCAGCTAAACGAATAACTTGGATGTCACAATTGAAGTTCAAGGCTTCCATAGACTGTGCTGTGAAATCTGTTGTGTAGGTTTGAAGAATACAATTAGTAAACAGATCAAACTCAGTGACAACATCAAAAGGAGTTCTTGAGAACCAAAGTTCTTTCAACAAAGCATGAGCTTCGTCAGCCCTATTAATGTTGTTATAACCCACTTCATTATTAGGGTACTCAAACACTGGATGATTGGAGACACTTCCTACAATACTGATCGTAGGATTCTCATTGAACACATGGTCACTAATATTGGAACGAGTGTCCACAGGATAGGAGGTTATTTGATTGGTAAATGTCTCCTTAACACTCATCACTGCATCAGCAACAAATGATTTTCTGGAGTCATTTCCTCCTGCCATAAAAACTGTTATTGGCATAATATTATTCCGTTGTTGCTGTGTTAATGGCTGGCCAAGGATTACTCTGCTTTATTCTTGTTTTTAAATCTTCAGAGGGAGTAATCTGAATACTGAGGTTATTTTTGATAGATTCAGCAATCGTAGACCCCATCTTTTCTATATAGCCAAGAATTGCTTGGTCTGAAATCGGGGAAGCAAGTCCCATAGCTCCAGAAACTTTAGAACCTAAGTTCCCACTAGCTATTCCCAAATAATCATGAATCTCCTTGCGAACATTTTCATCCCCAGCAAGGTAATAAAAGACATCATGAAATAGAGCAGGAAGAAGTCTAGCATATGTAGTGACCATCGTAACTAACCAAGATATGGCACTACCAAAAGCATTAAGTAATGGACTAACCATCTTTAAGAAGAATCCAAGGTTGTCAAACAGGAGCATTAACCTTGGTTCCATTGATTTAAAGAAGGAGTTCATTGTGTCTGCCCACACCATTCCAAGCTTTGATTTCTTTTGCTCATAAGCAAAGAACTCACTATTCTTGAAATCTCCGGATCTTTCTCGCAATACTTTAGCTAACGCTTTAGCAAATTTCTCTGGAGTGAATTCTTTATTCTTTAATGCGGCATTAAACTCCGCTCCGTTCCCTTTATATCCTAATGCGTTTTGAAGCAACGCAGAGATACCCGGAATGTGTTCTGACATCTGACCATATAATTCTTCAGAGGTAAGAGCACCCTTACCATACGTCTGCATTAAGGCGTGTAAAGTCAAAGCCAACTGTTCTGCTGATAAACCCATAGCCTTAGAAAAACCAAGCATAGCTGAGAAGAGTTCACGGGTTTCACCCATATTAAACCCACCGAGATCAGCAGATAATCCAATTTTTGTCCATGCTCTTGCTGTATCAAGAAGACTGGTTCCCAGCGCCTCAGATTCTTTACGAATGTATGCCAACTCTTTTGCAGAGTTTTTTCCAAAGGCTGTTTGCATCATCATATTCATCTGGTTAAACTTAACACCAGTTTGTTCAGCGCTCATTGCAAGAGAACCAAAACCCACAGCAGCAAGTCCAACCATTCCGGCTTTTACACTACGCAATCCAGCCATCATTCCAGCAAAGCCTTGTTTCCCAGCTTTTCTCATCTGAAAGTCAAGGCTAGTTATGCTTTCTTTAAACTTGTTTACTGCGTGCGGGGCATCTCTATATTCTCTAATAATCCCTTGCAGAGTTTCATGATGGCGTTTCCATAACCCAGAATCGCTCGAAATATTAAGTTCTCGTGTTGATCTTTCAAATGCTGCGCGAGCGCGAAAGATCTGCATGTCCTGTTTGCTCTTTGCTCTAGCAATAGCCGCAAGCTGGTTAACAGAACCTTTATTAATATCCTTAGTGTATTTAGGAGGAGGAACGTTCAGTTGCTTATGAAGGTCACGGGCTTCGCTCTTTATCTTCTTGAGCTGAACAGCAAACTCAGCAGAGATCATTTCTCCGCTCTTTAATCTTTCCCCATACTTAGCTACAGATTCTGTGAGACGATCCATGTCTGCTTTAGGAATCTTTAGGGTGCGGAAGGTGTTGTGCATACCAGCCTTAGCTGATTCCACCATAGCCTCACGCTTACGCATGTTATAGGCAACCTTACCTATGGTGTTCCAATACCACCCTTCTCCTTGTCTTCCACCACCACTTCCTCTGCCCGTTCCTCCAGAGACAGCGGAGCTTACACGCCCACCAACAGAAATATTAGGAGAGCTTAGGCTCTCCAATTTCTTCTTGAGCTTGTCGATTTTCTTTTCAAACCGATCAATGTTCCGATAAGCAGATTGATTGATCCTAAAATCTGCTTCAGCGTAAACACTCGCTGCTCTTATTCCATCCACTTAATTTCCCCTAGCTTCTTATCTGTGAAGCTTGCTGGCTTGTTGTGCTTTCTCAATTTCTTCTTTGGCCTGTTCATGGTGTAACAATTCAACAGAATTTCTGATTCTCCGAAACTCATTTATCTTCGATAGAAGATCAAGATCAAGGTCCAGAAGGTTTACAGTTACATTACATTTTTCATCAAAGATGGGTTCAAGCCATAACATATCTTGCGCTGTTAGCGATGACTCTTTGTCTATCCTTTCATACAGCGCGGCCTCCTTCCTACTTAGCTCTCGATTGGAGCTGCCGGGAGGAAGAAAGCCAATAAATCTTTTTTTAGCAGTGTACCGTAATTCTGATTGATGATCTCAACACACAGTTGAAGAACACCAGTAAGCCCTACACCTTGTTCTGCCAAAATATCCAGCGTTGCTGGTTTCTTGGATGCGCCATTTTTGGGACGATACCAAACGCCGTCAATCAAACGATCTGCCAGTTTTTCTAAATCAATTCCAGCTAATGCCCCCATAATCCCTTCGATCATGGCAATCACTTGCATTCCTTCTTCAAAGCTTCCTGACACTGCCAGAGCATTTACAAAAGGTTCTTTAATGAGAGGGATAACAATGTTGTTCTCACGGAGCTGACGACGCAAGTCCCACGAGTTGAGCGTAACTTCTAATTGTGTCCCATCTTCACACGGGACGTGAATAATTTTCTCTTGCATATTTATCTACCTACAAAAATTTAAACAATAAAAAGGAGGAATGCGATTCCTCACATCCTCCTTTATAATCTCCACTTACAGGAGCGATTTACAACTAGCTAGTTATAGCTATTTACTTCAAGTTCCCGGAATTCCACCAGAGATTAAATCTGCTGTTTGCGCTGCTACGCTCAGAGCGCTGTTAGACGCAGTGATCAGAGCTACACCAAACAGGCTATACTCCCTAGCTTCTACGTTATTACTCCAAACCCGTTGAGGGTCTTTCTGAATCCAGCAGTTAGCTACAAACACGGTTTCAAAAGCCGCAGGATCGTAGATTTCCAGAGTCATCAGAGGAGGAACGGACAAGATGTTCCCTACAACTTTTAAATCTTCAAGCTTCTTAATGGAAGGAGAAGTTTGTTGCAAGCGAAGGGTGATAGTACAAGTGGCATCACGGTTAGCAGCTCGGCTAACTTCCCCACGAGTTCCAACATGATTATTGAAGAATTCTTGATTGCGTTCAACTGTGATCATTTCCCCTTCAGGAAACCCCACCAACTCAACTTTTGCACCAAGTGCTTTCAATGTGATTATAACGTCATTAGGATCATAAGTCCCAAGTAATGCAGGTATTGGCATATTTTATTCTCCTAATATCACAATTTGACAAAACCGGAAATTTTGAAAGTATGCCAAACTGGATTAATCGTTGCTTCAAACGGAATATCCGGCAGGAAGCGATTAGCCTTGTTGTTTGTGCTGATGTCAGATGCTTTAGGTGGGAACACTTTGTAAGAAGCAAGCCACCCGTATTTAACAAACTCATCCAGCACAACATTCATTTCACTGACAACTTCACGAATACCTTCATCTCCAGCCAGACGTTTCCCCAAGTCGGAAACACGTTTGATCAAACCAAACACGCCTTCCTGCATACGGGCTTCAAGAGCCAGAGAACCGTGGATATTATCGAAGAACCTCCCGCTAGAAACCTTACCGTCTTCCATCCAACCCACACCGCCACGACGAACATAAATATTCGCAGACTTACCTTTAGCAAAAGTAGCTTCAGTGGTGGAGATAGAATCAACAGCAACACCTATCAGGGTCTTGGCAAACAAGTCACCAGTTCCGGGGAAGGAAGTTGCGATAGTTCCAAGAGCAGCACCCTCGGCAAATTCTTTATCCGCACCTTTATACGCAACCAACATAACGTTGTCATATTGTGCAGCATTCAGAATAGAGGCGATGTCAACAGTGGAGCTAGTGAAGATTGCGCTTTCCTGCGAAGACACAAAATAAATCTTCTTATTGGCAGCAGCATATTCTGCAAAGTCTTCAATGTCTGTTCCATCGTGGCTATCAGACAAAATGAAGAACCATTGATCATTCACATCCACAATTGCACTCAGAGCCTGAGTTGCAGTTTCACTCGAAGTGAAGGACAGAGTGATGTTGGAAGTGGAAGCTCCCAAGCTCACCTTACCAGTAGAAGCAGGGGCTACAATCAATGTAGAGGTACTATTGGTTGCAGTGACAAAAGAGTTGATATCTGTGTCAGCTTCAATCAAAGCAGCCAGCCCAGCAGCAATCTCTGTTCCTGTTGCATCAGCATCGGAAGTGTAAGTAAATGCTTTATCATAAGAAGCACTACCAGTGTTGACACTCAAGGTGATCGTGTAAGCAGTGGTGTTAGCAACGTCAAAGGTTGCTCTGTAATCAGTGAGCGCTCTGCGACCAATTACAACTTGATTCGGAGCTTTGATACCTGCAAAAATATCAGCTACCATTTTATAAACCGGGCTACCATCGGCAAAACCATCAGCCAGCAGATCATCAGCATCCGTATAAATACGAACACGATCTGTCCACACATTATGTGCAGAAACAATCACTGGGATGTCAAACGATGCTACAGATATTGGTCGATCACCAAGGGTGATAACGACATCTACAATATCTTCAATATCAAATGCCATCAATTTCTCCTATTATTATATACTGTAAGAGCCAGTGGCTCCTTCAAATGTTTCGATGGTGAAAGGAGCTTCGCCCTTTTCAGGTCCACCTTGAATAAATCTAAACTGGCATAGAAACTCATAACGCTTTTCACGTTTGTCTAACCACGAAATAGATGTGTCTCTAACTGGTGTGCTATTGAAATAAGCAACCCCTTTAGGACGTAGTGTGTTTCTTAAAAGATTCTTATCCCGTAGGGAGCAAGAAATAACTTGAGCTTTCGTGATGGCATTCTTACCAATAGCAAGAATTCTCATTGTGGTTTCATACGTTGTGTAGTTGTGATAGACTCCGTTGGAGTCGGTGTCATAAGCACTATTTCCCCAAGCAATTGGGTTGATAGTCTCAATCTTCACAGCAACATAATCCCCGCAAGGAGGATTGAAATCTTCATCCATCAAATAAGGACGTTCTTGAATAGCAACGAGAATGAAATCAGAGACAGGATTGAAAAGGAATTCCTCAAGACGTGAACGCATTGTTATCTCCCATTCTCACTTACCATGTAAACACAATAGTGAGCATCCAAACCATCGAGCCAAGGCTCAACCTTGAACACTGAATACCACACGTCTCTATATTTGATTTTGTCTGGGAGATTAATTGAACCTTCCTTTCCAGCAATGACTTCTGTTGGAGTGTAAACCTTGAACACAGACTTCACTCTGTATCCTTCTTCCAACGTTAAAAGCTCATTTCCTTTAACAGGTTGAACATCCGCATCTTTCACAGTGAAAGAAAATTCTTTTCTTGTGACAGCGTGATACTCATCCTCTTCTTGGAACACACGCTTGGCTTCAAGCTCAATCATTGGGATAAATTTTCTTACCCAAATACTTCTACTCATCTGCATCTTTCCTGCGTGTCTTGGTTTTAACGTTCTCAGAGAGCCAGCCAGTTTCATACAACGGCCTATCAAAGCCTTTCTGTTCGACTGTATAAGGAGCATTTCTGGAGTAGTTATTAAACAAAATTCTAGTTGCTATCCATCGGGCCATGGCGTCTGCCATTGGTTTCAGAATAGCTCTTGGTGTTTTCTTTCTTTCTACAAAATTGTAGAAAGCTGAAACATACATAGACCTTAGTTCTATTAAGCTATCCATAGCCCCATCATGTATGAAAGGACGAGGAGGAATAAACCCCGGCTTACCGTAGTTGGCTCCATACTCAAGAATATTTGCCAGCTCGGCAGCATTAAGCTTCTTGTTGGGATGTTTCTGTTCTTGCCAGAATCCAGCCTTACCTGACCAGTCGTCTAGGTTCTTCAGTCTGGCTCGGAGGTTAAGCAACTCTTTCTTGTCACACTTAACCTTAACTCTCACAGAGGACATCTAAACTCCCTATGACAAATCGTCATAGAACCAACCAATCTCAGCATTCGCTGGGACATAAGCTGGGTCACATTTCAAATCATCCACATAACTCTTCATTGTCCCACCAAACACCGGGAGAACAAAACCACTGGCTCCGGACTCGCTCGGGGGATTCTCTTCCAACCAATCCAAGAGATCAGAGACAGCTTTATATTTTTCTTGTCTGTATTCTTCTACTTCCCGTCCACCTTCTCTCTCACGTCTACGTGAGCCTTGGACAGCAAACTTGGATTTAATCCACTTCAAACACTGAATACTGGATTTATAAACCCTAGTTGTTTGTGTGTCCGAAGAAAACATATCCAAAGAATGAAGAACCATAATATCGGGAAGTTCATAGGGGACATCAACATCCCCTATGGAAAACCTCACCAACCAACTTTCATCTGTTGCATCAATGACTGGATCAGCCATAAATCTTCTCCAATCTCATTGTTGGTTATTAATCTTCAGTGATGGTGATCTGACCAATCGCGAAGGTACCACTCTCACCGTTGTTCAGGGTGATGTTGGAAGTCAGCGGGCCGTAGTACTTAACATTTCCACCTGAACCTGTTGCTGCTGAAACAATAAAAATATGCGTAGCTGTTGCCCATGCGCCTCCAGAGGCGGTAAAAGTTACAGCTCCTGTATTGGTAGCAGTACTCCCAGTTACTGTAAAACTTACAGACTGACGTGTGTAACCATTACCAGTAAGCTCCACAGCCGATATAGTGGTACCAGTGTGAGCATCTGTAGGGGTTGCACTGCACAGTCCAACCCAGTTGGAACCACCCAGTAAGTTGGTAAGGGCCGCATTTTCTGCGTAATCTGATTTTGGCATTTAATCCTCCTTAACAAACAGAAACGTAAAGCAGAGGAGATTCACATCCCTCTCCCAATACAATCCCGTTTGGTGTTAAAATATCGTAAATAGTTAGACGTGCAGGAAGTGGTGTACAATTCCTTGACGTAAGATAAGGGCCTAGTTTTAACCAGATTTCCCCTGTCTCAAATGGGTCTTCAGGAGTTCCTATCCAAGTGAAAGCATCATCATCAACATCGCTGTCAACAAATTCACCATCACACTCAAGGGTCATCCTGAGAACACCAGAGAGGTCTACCGGAATCTCTTTATCCAACACCTTAATTCGGGTTGTTGTATCTGATCCTGCATAGACTGAAACGAAAATGGTCATACAAACCTCCAAATGAAGGAGTTACGCCACTTCCAGACGCAGTTCACCGATAGGAAACTGACGTACTTGACCAGAAAGAACAGTAACCGGAGAAGTTAATGCAAAGTGCATAATGACATTACCAGCACCATGTGTGGCACTATCAGTGATAAAAGCATGTGTTGCAGTTACCCAATCAGCCGATGCTGTAAAGTTTACTGCACCCGTATTTGCAATACGGTTGTTTGCACCTCCAGACGGGGCACCAAAAGTAACCGCTTGACGAGCATAGCCGTTAGAGTTGGCCAGCTCGGGAATGGTTGCTCCTGTGTGAGCATCTGTTGTGGCAGACGAAGCCAAACCAACGTACACAGTTGTTGGGGCTGTAATGTTGGTGCCACGAATCCAATTAAGGATTGCGTTTTCCATATAATCTGAAAAAGCGGACATCTGTTATTGTTTTCCTCTATGTTGTGCCCTAAAGAGCGTTCCTGTTAATTGAATGAACAAGACGAATTTTTTGTAATCTTTGGAGACGAAGCGATGGGGAACGAATTGTTCCTGAAGCAAATCCACTTCCTAATAGCGATCCTGCTAAATCAGACCCAGTAGCCAAGAATGTGGAGTTAACCACTCCAGTTCCTGTTCCAGAAGCTGTCCCTGCAAGGTCAGCAGCTTGAGAAAGGATTGTGTTTCCTGTTCCAGTGGCTACCCCTTGGCTTTGTCCAGCAAAGCCCGTGTAGAGGCCCCCAGAGGCTATAGCTGTCCCTACGGAGTCCCCAGAGATATAATCAGGTTGGTCAATTCCCCCTTCTACTAACCCGCTTCCCAGAGCAGAAGCCCTGAAGGTCAGAAGAACTGTTCCTGTTGCGGTAGAGGATGCCACTCCAGAGGCTCGTAGAGGCTCATAGAGACCTCCTGATACAAACCCGCTACCTAAGCCTTGGGCACTCCATATTTCGCTAAGGGAAGCTCCACCAGAGCCTGTGCCTACAGCATCAGCCTTGATGTCTTGGATTGTTGTAACAGAAGCAACGCTTCCAATTCCAACCCCTAGAACCTCTGCTCTAAATACATCATCGTCTATATTTCCATCAGCTACACCCGAGCCAAGGGCTACGGACTGTAGGGCTGGATAACTTGTGGCCTCTCCTGATCCAACTCCAGAAGCATCAGCTTCCAAGACAGAATAGATTCCCCCAGAAGCTAACGCTTGTCCTACAGGGGCGGCAGTGAAGTATTGAACGAGGTTGGCAGTGGCAAATCCACTACCGAGAGCATCAGCTTCAAACGCGGGTAAGTAATCAAACCCACTATCTTCAGGTGTTAGAAAGCTGCGATCTAAGACAGCCATATTATTCTCCTGAGACTTTTAAAGTCGAAGACAGCGTGAACATCTTTATGGACACGCTACACCTCAACTACTGTGCCTGTTAATCTGAAGTAATGACTCTCATCATCATCAAATGCCACCAAACGGTACACTTGTCCTGTTGTAGCAGCACTCAGCGTTATTTCTCCAATCCCGTTAGTGATAACTAGGTTGGTTCCTTTATCCACAGCAGTGATTGCTTGCCCGTTGTAATTCGCTATATCAATGTCCGTCTGAGTGATAAACCAGTATTGAAACGTGTGGGTAACAGGATTCCCGGCAGTATTAACTACCGGGTTTCCGCTTCCAATGATAATCTTCTTTGGAACATCACCAACTTGAAGAGCACCAGTTAACCATCCATTCTCAACTAAACTACCTGTTAACCATGCCATTTAAATCCCCTTATAATGTGTAGCTAAAACCGGAATAACTTCCGCTTCCGCTATCAGGAAACTCAACGTATACAGTTTCACCAGTAACACCCATCACATTGTTAGTTAATGTCCAGATTCCCGAACCATTTGTATTAACTGTGGTACTAAGTGCTATAGTTCCATCTGCTCTACGAATACGTACAGGGATGTTAGATACGCTAGCTCTTATTTGTTTTGTAGAAGCGTCTCTCATCACTTGACTAGTGATTGTTACGTTTGCGGGGTTAACTGTCAAACCAACTGTGTTGGAATAGACAATACCACCTTCAGAGCTTGTCACTCGACAATAGAAAGATTTTCCATTATCTCCAAGAACTGTTGTTCTAGCATAAGTAGAAGAAGTTGCTCCTGACACTAATATATCAGTTGTACCATTTTCTTCAAACCATTGATAAGCAGAAGCTCCTGTAGCAGACAGAACGAACGAGGCTACTTGACCTGCTGTTACGTTTTGAGCCGAAGGTTGAACAGTGATAGTGGGTACGCTAGCTGCCCGTGTAGTTACGCTTACAGAGTCTGTTACTCCTCCCGAAGCTACGCCACCTGTTACAACAGCACCATAAGTACCAGAAGTCAGTTTCATATAAACTGTCTGACCAAGCTGTCTTACTACAGAACTTCCATATGTTCCGTTGCTTGCATCAGACACTGTAGCACTTCCTGTAGCAGCAAAAGTAACGTTTGTAGCTGCTGTAGTTCCTGCTACAACAAAAGAACGTATTGTGTCTGTATTAGGATTGGCTCCTGTTACATCAGCTCCAAGATCAAACTGTGTTGGAATAATGTCTGCTGGTGGATCATAATTTATAGTAGCAAAAGCTGAATGTGCTCCATCCGTCTGATCTACAACTGCAACACTCATCGTTCCATCAAAAGCGCCCGTGAAGGTTGGAATACCATTCGCAGCAATACTAATTGTGTTGGTTTCATTGTTGTAAACCAACTGATCCCCATTCGCTGCTGCTGGGGATGTCTCCACCTCTCCTGTAGTAGAAGCTGGATTGTAGCCAGATAAAGTTACATGACTATATCCTGTAGCAGGAGTCATTGATGTTGACCCAGAAGCACTTCCACTAGTAAGGGTTACAGTTGCACCATAAAGAGTGGCAGGCCAGTTAGAGGATGTTCTAGCTACAGCGGTTGTTGTAGAATTTACAGCAGTGTGTGCACCTTGTGCAACTCCGTTAATTGTAACTGCCGATAACGACCCCGGCGCTTCATCCCATGTAATCTGAAAACTAGTCTGGTCATAACGGATAGGATTTCCGCCATTGATAGACAGGATTGAGTTACTAACTGCCAAAGTAGTTACGTTGACAGAAGCATATATTTTAGCTCCTAAACCCCCTACTTCTTGAGCACGAACCCAGTATCTTCGTTGTGTATTTGCCGGTAAATCTATAGTGGTGTCATAGAACACAGTAGCCGCCACACTAGTACCATCAGTTGGTGCAGCATCAAAGGTGGCATCCGAGGGTTGAGCTTGTGATATGTTGTCATAACCGATTATCTTAATAGTGGCAGCAAGGGATGTTGTGAGTGCCATCCTGAAACTACTAGCGGTTATCTGGTCCGCAGAAGGAGTAGCCAACCAAGACAATGTAGGTGTTGTCGATGGCATCGTATCGTCATCAGCTGCGATAGCAAGTAACACATCTTCAATAGTAGCTTCATCTAGGGCTGCTGTTTCCCACGCAGCACACTTAATCATTCCTTCGCCATTATCAAAAGCTGTCTGGCGATTACCTATAACTAATTGGGCTGTACCAGTAAGACCACTTATGGTAGCGTTCTGTGGGAGAGTATAACCACCATAACCACCATCAGGTGTTATCGGCGTAAGCACACCACCCGACAACGTATAGAACTTTATTCGTTCCTGAATCGTTGCCTGAGTGGTGTCGATACGGACAGCAATAAGGGATTGGGAATTGTAAAAATTAAAACTATTACCAGCGAAATTAAAACCATGTAGACCAAAAACACTACGCTCATACATTAAGGCCGGTGTACCACCATCTGGTCCAAGTATAAACATAGTGGACCAGTCGTCTACAGAATACCCAGCCCATTTAAGGAAGAATGTTCCTTGGTTTGTTCCATTAAGTTCCGTAGCTATTGTAGAACCAATTGCAGCCCAAGCCCTAGCGTCACTTGTTTCGCTTGCAGCGGTCCAATTTAAACCGCTACCCTCCCCATCAGCCGAGAAGGCCATTCCTCCCGGACCATAATCGAGCGTTAGAGGTAGAGAAGCAGTGCCTTGGTTGGCAGTAGTGGTTGGTGTAGTTCCGCTAGTAGCTTCGTCTAAACCGTAGAAAAATTTAAAACTCATATTATCTAGTCCCTAAATCATAGACTTCATATCCCGGCGCGGAAGCTCCGAATCTACTATCAGCACCATAATCTACGGAAGTCACTAGAAGATTCTGTTCGTAATCGTAGTAAGCACCGCCAATACGATGGTAGTATGCACTTCGCATAGTGCTATGGTTCCAGTAACCATGCTTGTATGGGCGTATCATGTGCGGAGGATTCAAACTTGGATTACCAAATGAATCTGCTAAATCCTGCAAATCAAATAACCAGTAATAGTTTGCGTATGCTTGATGATAATAAGCGCGGTAAGCTTGCGAGGTATCACCATTATCACTAGGTTGACTTGCACCGTAGCAGATGAATAAACCACCGGGAGGATTATTGTATGGGGCACGACGGTCTAAATTAGACCCGATACACATCAGTGTATTTGTGTTTGGAAGAATGAAGGCCCCTGCGATTGCTGATAGGTGATTCCACAGTTGCGATTGTAAATCATCAGATAGTTGTGTTCCCGGGCCAAAGGGAAAATCCATGGCAGGAGTTGTGCTGATAAGCGTAGGAGTATCGCTTACTTGCATATCGTCAAAATTAACCGGCCATGCCGTTGGACCAACAGCCATCCGGGAGATGATAGGCCAATATCCTACCCCACCACACATTAAGTGGGATGCCCCACCAAACGATGATCGCCATGATGCAGGTAATTTAACTGCGCGCCCAGCACTGCGGGCAGCACCAGAAATCTGGAACATACCGTAACGTGTGAACGTTGAAAGTGCTGCTGCGTTACGCAATAACGCAGAGTTATATGCATCAAGTGTGTTACTGTAGTAGCTATGACCGCCTAAATGTAATTGTCCTGTTCCTACATAACTTGGATCAAGCGGATGCGAAACTGCATCATAGGAAATGGCAGCCAGCTTGAAATCGGCGCTCATGTTGGTGAACTGAGTGTGTAAACGTTTGAACCCCTGCCGATTAGTTCCAACGTTCATCGCCGCACGATTAGTTGTGTTGACCAGCGCCGGAATGTTGAATTCACCCACCGACTGGCGACCATTTGTTTCAGTGCCCTGCACAAAAATACGGCCAGTTGCTGTACCTTTGCTGATGCACTGACGACCGATGTAAAACATATCATCTTCGCCGGCAGTGTTTGGGTCCAGTAAAAAATGACCGATGACGACAGGCGCGGTAACGTCTGGGTCATACAACCCAGCAGAAGCTTGGGGATAAGGTCTGTAAAAACTGTCTGTATGTTCGTAAAGAGGAACAGTTGAGCCGGGTACAACAATAGTCTTAGACATAATGGTGTGCCCCTCTCTTAGTTGTGGTTGGTCTTACTGTGTCGTCAACATCGTACAGAACATCCGCTGATCTATTAGAAGATGGGACAGCTGCGCCTCCTGTGGAGTTCAATCTTAGGTTCCCTGTTGAGGGATTTACAAACCACGATGAACTTGCGTTTAATGTATTATTGTCTCCAGTATAGTTAGCAGAATCTCTCATTCTTATACTGTCATCAGATAGATTATTATCCACTACTAAACCACTAGACCATCTACCTTGGAAAGCATCATTAACTTGGCCATTTGTTACCACGGTATTGTTTATGGCTTTACCATTAGGACAATCCCACAGATTAATTGCTCCATCTGACCCAGCTATTGTTTCAGCACTGAACCTGCCTGCGGCCATATAAACCATATTGTTTCTAGCAATACCACCATAGCAATCATTTTCTCCGCCGCCCCTTAAAATCAAACCTAGAGATATAGATCGGGCACAATTAATAAAAGTGTTCTGTTCCACAATAGGGTTTGTTGATCTGTTCCAGAAATAAACGGCTGGGCTATATAAGTAGTAGGTTGCTCCTCCGGGAAGAGCTGCAATTTCTGCTGCTGTTGGAGTGTTCTCAATAAATTGATTCTTTCGTACTACCCAACCACTACTATTGTGGACATCTATCATTCCACCATAAAAATAACCTGCACCTTCATGGTCTGTTGTAGGGCGTCCGTTTGTATATGCAAAATAACTATTTTCTACAAGTCCATTATTAATGGCGTCGGGAAATGCGCTGACTTTCAAAAACTGTTGGCCCATATCCAACATTCTTACGTTTCTTAATGTAGGGCTAGTTGCTCCGGCTCCGAAGGTAACACCGTGAAAATAAAATTGCTCTATTGTTAAATCTTCTACTGTCAAACCGGGGTATTGGGAATATATACCGTGAGGACAACCACCGTAGCTGGAGTTGTCCATTCCCCTTCCCCTCAATACAATATCTGAAGCTACTCCAGAGGCACCTTTTATTGTTACATTGCTAGCTGCTGGAACTAAAGTATTATTGAGAACATAAACACCCGGCCAGACAATTTCAATTATGTCGTTTGGTTGGGCAGAACTTATAGCCGCCTCTAACCCGGACAAGGTGCCTACTTGTACAATACGCCCGTTGTATGGGTAAGGATACCAGTACGTATCTGGGTGTTGGTATAAAGTTATTGCCGATCCCGGCACCGTTATTGTTTTAGCCATATTCCCTCTTCTTATTTTGGGGAATGCACATTCGTGCAAAGAAGACCCGTCTTGTGCGTGTCTTCGGAATTCTATAAAGAAAAGGAGGGATTGCTCCCTCCTCTTGTTCTTTAACTACTATTAGGTAATAGTAGCTTTTACAATCAACTGAGGCTTGGCACAGAAGTGTGCGAAGTTGGATTCAGTTTCAATGTCATAACCTTGACCACGGTCATTCTCATAAACAAAAGCGTACATCGGAACACCAACGGTGTTGACATAGCTGTTGTGTGACATTGGAGCATAAATAGTCTTGAACAGACCACTTACCATCGGGATAATACGAGCTTCACCAGCAGGAATCAGTGGGGTGCCTTTCATCTGACCGCGATATTCGATGTGCAGAATACCAGCTTGATCAACGAAGGTACGATGGCCACGACCAACAGTCGGCAGACGATCCCGCAGGAAGTTACCGTTAGCGTTAGTAGCAGCAAACTGACTGTAAGCTTCTTTAACGTTAGTGTTGGTAGTCAGCTTAGCGAAGAACTCTGGAGAGTCCAGAGAAATAAAGTCAGTTACAATCATACCGTCTTGCAGGTTGTCTTGAATGTAAGCAATAACTTCTTCAGACTTAGCTTGAGGAACACCAGTACCACCAGTGTCGATATCATAATCTACAACTTTCTGAGTTACACCCAGATCAGTGAAATAGTTGGTAGATACAGTTCCGTTAGGAGCGTACACAGTACCGTCTTTAATCAGTTGCAGACGCGACCATTCGCGCAGTTGTGCCCAAGAGTTATTGATGCGCAGCAACTCTTCTGCTACTTTAGCGTCAAAGCTGGAGAACTCCTGATCAGTACCCGGAGCGCGCTGGCTTTGAACGTCTTCTGGCATAATGCGGCCATCAAACGGGAAGTGAGGAATAGAGAAAGAGAAGGTTTTTACAATCCCTTTATCTACGAACTGATCACGACGGCTTCCCCACATGCGATCTTCTGGCAGACTGAAACCAGACTCAATTTGATCGTACTGGAAAGTACGGGTGCGAACACCAGTTTCTTCAAACAAACCCAACTGGTTAACAAGACCATACATATTCTCAATCTTGTTAACGTCCGGGGTACGGTCCTCAAGGAAATTTGTGTCTTTACGAACTGCCATTAATTATTCTCCTTATTATTCTAAATTACAGCAATGGGCCAAAAGCTTTGGTTTCTGCAACAACAATCGAAGCAGCTTCCATCGCATCATAGATAACTTGTTTTTTGGTGGCGTTATCGTAAGTGGCATCAAGAATCATGCCTTCTGCGCTCACCATTGCATCCCGTACCAGAACAACTACTTGGTAGTCAGTGTTGGCAGCAAAAGTTTGTTCCAATTGTGCATCTTGTGTGCACATAAAAATACCCGCAAAAACTTTACTACCATCAGTAGCAGTTTCTACAGCAGGCTTGTACTTTTCAGAAGTCTTAACTACAGTGATGTCAAAAGCATCGCCGCCAGCGAAATCGGTAGAACCGTCTGCCAGAGTAAATGCCAAACCACCAGCAGAGAACGCGGAAGCTACAACACCATAACCGATGATAATACCGTCCGGGTCTTCTACAGAGAAGTCACCGAGGTTAGTACCGGGTTCCAGAATAGTAAGTTTATATACACCAGCTTTAGCACCACCGGATACAGTTACAGCACCCATGGTTCCGTTACCAGTGTTACCAGCAACAGCTGCGCCGGAAGCAGTACCAGCAAACAACTTGCCCAGTACAGTACCAACTTTAACTGTGGTTTCTGCGGCTACGCGCAGGGTTACAGTTTTACGGCTCATTCCTTTCGGCAGTTCAAATTTGACTACGTTAGAAATAGGCTTGATAGAGGTTTCGAGTAATCCCATTTTCCACTCCTTATTGTTTTACTTTGATATTTTTGTTTTTAGCTGCTTGCGCTTGCAAGGCAGCATTAAATCCATCTTTCTTGACTTCTGGTTTGATTTCAGAATCACTAACACCAACTTCCTTCATTGCTTCAACTTCGTCTTTCATTTTAGCAATAGTGGCGTCTTTAGTGGCGATAACGTCAGCAGCCATTTTCATAGCAGCATCAAACATATCAATAGAGACAGACCCATTGAGAGCGGAACTTGCATAGGCATTTACATCAACCCCGGCAAACGCCCATTCTTGTGCTTTGGCTTTGAAACCTTCCAGTTTCAGATTATCAGCTTCATCTTTAGCTGCTTTAAGTTGAGCAGCGAATTCTTCTTTTTGTTTTTCAAAAGCGGCTTGAAGATCAGCAAACTGAGCTTTCAGTTCATTATCTACACCAGCTTTAGCAGTAGGTTCTGCCATTGGTTTATTTACCCCTTCTTTCAAATAGGAATTAAATTCATCACGGGTCATTAGCTTGTGAACCAAACCCTTTTCTTGTGCTTCTTGGGCAAGGAACACACCAGCTTTGGTGTTTATAATTGCCTCTTCAGAAAGCCCCATCATTTCAGACGTATATCCAACAAACTCTGAATACAACGTACTCACCTTGTTTTGAATATCAGTCAGAAACTCCTCTCTCCATCCACCATCTGCATTGAACGGGATCTTGTTATCCCCAGCAAAGATGTAAGTTCTTTCAACTCCAGCTTTCTCCAGAGCCTTATTAACGTTCGTGAGCTGTACAACAACTCCAATACTTCCTGCTTGTGCTGAAGGATTCATAATTACTTCATGAGCAGAAACAGCCAAACCATAAGCAGCAGAAGCAGCATATCCGTCAACATAGGAAATCAGACGAACACCAAACTCGTCTGCTTTAGATCGCATGTAGCGGCCAGTCTCAAACATTCCGTAGGCTTCTCCACCCGGAGAATCCACAATCAAAGCAATCGTTTTGTACCCAGCAGCAACTGCTGTATCAAATTGAGTGACAATGGATTGGTAAGATGTATTCTCTGTGCAGGTGGCCATATCAAAATAAGATTTGTATGTCAGCACACCATCAACATTAATAGCCCCAATCTTGTCATCTCCCGGAATAGGATTCCGACGAGCTTCCTTGGTTTGGATGTTGGCAAACTCAATAGCTTCGTCATTACGAGAAGCCAGATACTGCTCAATCCTTTCCAATACATCTGGAGACACTAAGTGTGGGGTGTTGTATAATGCTTTTGTAATTCTTAATAGCTGTCGTGCCATTATTTACTCCTGTTCCCGGCAGCTTTATCACCACCACCTGTTCCTGATCCAGTACCCGATCCCAATCCAGACTCCATACCTTGTCCGGCCTTGGAAGCAGCAGGAGGCTCTTTCACAACCTCTTCAGGATCACCATCAATACTCTCAAGACCCAACACCTTACGAACACGGTTGTACTCGTCTCTACGGCCTTCTACAGCACCTACAGCGAATATCCGTTGAATGGCTTGGGACATCACATCTACATCTTCTTTCTCAATGTCTCCGTACTTCAGGATAGGAGTTTCTTCCTTGGTCCATTCATTGTAGAGAGCCAGTTGCTCAATCAATTGTTTCTGAAGAGTGTGGGTGATAAAGGACAAATGTTCTTCTGCGGCTTGTGCTACAAGATTTGTTTTGCTGTCTGCCAGAGAGAAACTACCGTGAGAGTCGTTGCCGAGATTGATAAGGTCAGCAAAATAAGCCATCAGTATCTCTGTCTTACGACGCTGTATGATAGCTCCTACATCATGGTTTTTCTTACCTCCGTCAACACCCATAAGGGATACGTTGTACAGAGGCTTACCTGTGTCGGTGTAATCTACAGGGCACACAATGCACGATTGGTTTCCATTCTGGAAAGCCTGTGCCTGATTGAACATGGTGTTGTAGAGAACAGCTTCTTCACTCTTAGGGTCCATAGTGGCCTTAACCATTACAGACTTGGGAAGGTCTACTTTCAGAACACCTGACATGTCCTTGCTGATACCTGTTCCTTCAATATCTTCAAAAAGACATTTGAATTTCCAAGTGACGTAAGCTTTAAGTAGAGGAGAGCGCCCTTCTGGATTATTCTTTGTTGAGTTGTAAGAGAACAATAAGAGTTTAGAGAGTGGAATATCTACTGTTGTAGATACAATCCCATTACCATAAAGCCTACTGGATTTGACGTTCTGTCTAACACCCTTAAGCTTTCTTCCTGTCTCTTTGTCCCAGAGCCATTTATCAATAGATATTTGTGCTCTTGGTTCTAATCCTTTAACACGATACCAACCTTCGTATTCCCCTTCTTTGATAGTCTCAAATATCTTTTCAAGGATTGAGAATCCTGCCCAAGAATAGGTTAGAATGTCGTTCTTAACTGTCTGGAAAGATTGTCCATCCAGATTGTCAAACATCCAGTTTACGAAGTCAGCGTTGGCTTTCGCCTTTTCGTTTGTTTTATCAAGAGGCTCTGCATAGATAGGGACTTTCTTCACTAGCATTAAGAACAAGTCCACTGCTGTAGCGACAGAAACATCATAAAGCATCGTCTTGAACGTCTGAATGCTCTGAGGGAATACTAGTTCCCGTTTAGCTTCTTCATAGATACGGCCATTAACGATGTTTAATCCTGAGTCCCCTATTGCAGAGTCCTTGAATCTCATCACCCCTGTTGAAAGGTCATAAGAAATACTATCTAACTCTGACAAGTAACCTCCGGAGGAAATCTCCATCACTCTCTGTGATGTAAAAATCCACTAATATTTGTAAATTGATTTTGAACTGGTGCCTGTACAGATGCTGACATGGCTCCGGCTAATCCTTTAATGTCCACTACTTGTTCTCTAGCGAGGAAATTGAAACACGATGCTGAGCTATCCGCCCAATCAATTTTTACCCGCGCTGTAGCTTCTTGACCAACAAACTGCTCTAATTCCTTTAAGAAGGCTTCAAGAGATGCTTGGTTTTTGAAAGAGGACTTTACAATCCTCACCAGTCCATTCATACATGCAGCAGAAAATGGTTCAAAACGTGTAAGCTTGCTTTTATTTCCCGGCATAGGATCAGCTCTTACAACAAAACCTTTCTCTATAAGTTTTTTTGCGGACTCAAGAAACTCTGTATCTCCTGCTTGAGCAGGATCGCGGCTGAACACAACGGAACACTCAGGCCCATCTGACTCGGCCTGTTTTTGTATCAGAAGATCACGTTCACCCGGAAGCCTTCTGAACTTACCAAAAATACCCGTATCTGCGTCTGTACATTCAGGATGATGATTACCCATCAAATAATAATATCCATCTTTATCTTTAGCCATATGCGTTGAGGCTGTGTAGTCTGGATACTTATTAATGTCTGTCGGAACTGAAGAGGCTTTATCCCATGCTCTTGCATGTTTAGCGTTTGCTGGTACTTTATCTACTACAGTCAACCAATCCCTATTGAAATAACTTCCTTCGTTAAGGACGTATTTCCAACACCCATCTAACAATGCAGCTTTCTCTGCTTTAGTGTTAGCATCAAGAACGTCTGCGTATTCGGGGTTGTTGTCCAACAACTTTTGGTTGTCGGTCAGCTTGGAAGGTATGAAGGTGTAGGTAAGAGGATTCTTACCGGGGAAGTTAGTGCGGAGTTCTTCTTCACTCCAAGAAGTGAAGAGATTTCCTTCGAAGAATATGAAGTAGCGTATTTTTCCAGACAATTCCAGAATTGCATAACCATCTTCATCAAGCCAAGGTTCTATCCATTCCTTAATCCAGCAATCAGGTTCAGGGTTACAACTCACCCGAACAAAAGACCTATGTACGGAAGCAGAACGTGTTCTTGTTCTAACATAATTGAAATGATCGAACTTGAACTGTGTTCCTTCATCGAAATATATACCTGTATACTGAGCACCTTGATAAGTCTTCTTGTGCTTATCTAATTCGAGATAAGAAAATTTACAGCTTGCTCCTGAAGGGAATATAATTCTATGGTCTTTCTCTTTTATTCTAGCCTTACCTTTAAACTTACCAGTAAGGGGTCCAGAAGTATGAACAAGGAAGGGAAGATAAAGCTCCTGAGCTTCTGGCCATAAAGATTCATCCAGCTGTGTTGTGTTCTGTCGAAAATAGATAGCTTTGTATTTAGGATCATCTATATACTTCAAGCTATCCATGAGAAGGGCGTAGCTCTTGCCGCCGCCTGCTGCCTATTTGTTTCTCAAGTCTCCTTGAGGATCGGACTATATCTTCACCCTTTTAGGGGCACCTTGTTTCGGGCTGTAATTACAGCCCTACTCTACTCCCTTCCAGCTATGCCGTGGTTTCGATAGTCTCTGAACGTAGTTCTTTTGTCAGGTCGCATAACTTCCTGCCAGTAAGAAGTTCACCAATATAGTCTTGTCTGCAATGTAGCCCAAAGTAATTCTTTATTTCTTTGTAGCTTTTACCTTGTCTGTGCATAACGAATATTGATGTTATCTCATCCATTGATAGGTGAGAAAAGGTCTTACCTTTTGTTTTTATATTTCCAGTTCTTACAGCGTGACGCACATTCTCATAACCGCTAACATATTCTAAATTTTCGAGCCTGTTGTTGAGTTTTATGCCGTCTTTATGGTTTACTTGGTGCTTACCTTCTGGTTTTAATATAAATGTTTCAGCAATTAGAATATGCGTCCGTACAGAACGTCTTTTATTGCCATCTACAAGTATAATTTCTTCGTATCCGTCCCATGTAATTTTACCTTTAAGACGGGCACACCTTTTTCCTTGAATAAAACCTTCACTATCTGCAAAATAACCGGGAAAATTAAAAATCTCTTTCTTCAAAAGAACCTCCGCTGCTGATTGTCTAATCTTATTTGTTTTCATACCTTCACGCTCTATGTTACCATACACGTTGTGGTCAAACAAGCTTTAAAGAGTTTCCAGCAATTAAAGGTGTTTATTTTGACGCATTACTGCGAAAGGTGGCACATTTCTACCACCGTAAAATACTAAATGAATCTCGGTAGGAACATTTATGAAAGCCGATTGTGGACCGCGCTGTGGTTGTACAATATAGTATTCACTCATTGTCCCTCCTTAGGTCATAGCCCTTGTATTTATTATTCCCAGTAATAGTCATACTGGATGTTAGTTGCAATTGTTCCCGAAGTACCTACCGTACCAATATGCTTGACGCACAGCTGAACAAATTCTCCGGGGTTGACATAAATCGGGTTCTTAAACGTAGCTACAGGGTTTATTTGAGAAACAATAGTGTTAACAGCTTGTGCAGCTGTCACTGTCTGTGTAAGTTCTGGAAGCAGTACAATACGGCGGGCTTTTGTTGTAGCAGCTTCTGCTGTAGCCAACGATACTGCTGTATGTCCAAACGCCAGAGTAAATATCCGGTTCATAGGTCCACCAGCCAGTACAGTTTGAACAAAAGAAGACAACTTAATACCAGTGATAACCAAACGCTTACCTGTTGTGTTGGCACCTGCTGCTGGAACCTGATAAGAATTCAGAATACCGTCTGTGTTAACTGCCAACGTAAAAGTTTCCCAAGCCTGACCACCAAGACCGCCCGGTAAGTTTGCAGTGAGGGCAGTGTTAGACGGAACGGCTGCGGTTGGGTTGGTGGAGTTGGTATAGGTAGCCAAACTACCCATTGTTCCGCCAGTTAAACCTTGGTAACTTCCGTATATACCATTAGCTATATTACCTGCTTCGCGGGTAATATTCATACCACCTACACGAACGTTATAGTTGGATAGGTTGCAGTTTAGAGTGGCCGAAGCAGCACCACCTACAATTGCGTGCCGCAAGAAAACCGGGAGAGCTGGGGAGGCATGTGGTTGTCCTTGACCACTGGGAGTATTTATCACTGCGTAAAGGTCTGTAGATTCACCATCGTTAATCCAGAACTCTGTGGCCCTGTGGTGAATATAAACAATAAACTGGTATTTCTGGTTAAGAGAGGGGGTAAAGTTCATTACAGAACTAACTCTCTCTGTACCGTTAAAGTTTGATACCCCAAATAAACCTGCCGATGTTACACGGAAATATGCCCCGTCTGTAGGAGCATAGGGGTTCGATGTGGCGTTAAGACCTAAACCAAAATCGACAACTGTGTTTGCTACTAACCAAGCAGAGAAAGAAATTTCAATATCTGCTGATGTTGTACAAGTTCCGTAAGTAGGAAACGTTGCGTATGTGCGGAAAGATGTTCCTGTGGTGGTGGTTGTGATATTACCACCATTGGTTTGCATACCAGCAGTACCCCATGTATTTGTCATGGTGGTGTTATGGTATTGATGCTTACCTGTGTTCTGTGCCGTAGAATTAAGTGTCTCGTCGTCATACATGGTGTCGAGAGCAACCCGAAGACGATAATCTAAATCTGTTTCTGGTGAATACATTTGAGGGTCTGTTGCAAGGACAGTGCCCGTATCATTCTCAGAATAAATACGAATACCTCCAACAGAGGCAGGTGTATCACTATTTGCTAGAGTAACTTTTGCATAACCGTTGGCGTCAGCCGTAAGTTCTGTTATTCCACTTCCGAAGCCAATTTTTGCTCCACTCATTTTAAATTCCTATACACATAACCGAATACTGGCCTTTAGCCTCTGCTTCGGAATAGAGGGTTATTGTGAAACCTGTTCCAGCAACAATGTCGCTTACAACAGGTCTGATATTCAGAAGATACATTTCGTCTGGATCAACTCCGGAGGGGGTTAGAACATTACAAACAACTTCGCTGCTAACACCTACCCAAGATTGTCCTGTTACTATTGTCTGCGCTTTGTCCGTAAAGGAACTACCAAAATCACATACAACGTTTACACTACTACCACTTACACCAGCTGGACCAGTAGCGCCCGTAGCGCCTGTTGCACCAGTCTCTCCTTGTATCCCCTGAACGCCTTGAATGCCCTGAATACCTTGTATTCCCTGCGGACCCTGTAAAGAAGATAATGTTACGATGTTGGTCCACGAAACATCTCCGACATAACGCCACTGAATGTATGTACCATTACTTTGAAGCTCTACTTCTCTACCATCAACTCCATTTGTACCTGCCGGACCTTGTATTCCTTGAGCACCAGAAGGCCCTTGAGGGCCAACTTCGCCTTGTATACCTTGGGGTCCGGTGTTACCCTGAATCCCTTGTGAACCTTGCGGTCCTACTTCTCCCTGTATTCCCTGTATTCCTTGTGGGCCTGTAATCTCTGAAAGAAGAATTAAGTTTGTCCAGCTAACATCCCCAACATATCTCCACTGGACGTGTGTAGCAGACTTTTGTAATTCAACTTCCCTTCCATCTACTCCATCACTTCCGTCAACCCCTGCTGCGCCTGTATCTCCTGTTGGTCCAACCGAACCTGTGGGACCAGTGGCTCCAGTAGGGCCTATAGGCCCTCTTATACCTTGTTGGATGGAGGAGACAACACCTCCAGCGTCAACTCCAAAGGAGAGTGTCCCACTATCCCCTTCCTCAAGAAACACTTTCGTGTCAATTGGAGACGATTGGAGAATCTTTGTGACAATACTCACTGTGTAACACTCCGAAGAACATTGATTTCAAATGTCTCTGTGTATACGACTTCTGTAGAGGGGAGGGTGTAACGAATGTCACAATAGAGAATACATATGGGCCAATCATCTGTAGAGCTGTCTGAGAGAGTGAAAATCCCGTTAACGTTGTCTGTACGTGTGACAGTTAATTGTGAAACAAGTTTGTTACTCTTGTCTCTAATTTGTGCTGCAATTGTCCAGCTTGCAAAATCGGATGGAACTACTCCATCGGATTTAACGGATATATCACGGGAGAAGGTGGCTCCACGTTTGTGTGAAATCTGCATGTTCTCTCCGAAAGAAAAAAGAAGAGCTACATTTGCAGCTCTGAGGTAGGAGAGCTAATCTCCTATGAGGAGAAAGCTTATCGTTCTTGTTATTGTTCAATGCTTTCTTCGAAACAAAGAAAAGCCCGCAACTAGAAATCTCTAGGCGGGCTGAAGGCTCTATAACGAGCACCAATAAAAACGGATACGTTAATGTTGGCTATGTCTGCACGGCTGGCACGGCTGTGCTTGTTGTTATTTCCCAAGAGGAGGGCAATGAAATAGTTGTGGGTAGTCAGGCCGAACTTCATTTCTGACTCCTGCGACGTTAAGGGTCTGCTTGCAGGCTTTCTCCCTTCGCTTCTACGTGTGGTATCGGATCACCAATTTTACCCACACAAATACATTCTCCTAACTAGTATTCAGCCGCTAGGAACCTCCCGGCAACTGTGGAAAATGTATTTATATAGGCACTAGATTTACCAACATGCTCTTCGTGGAAACCCACTGTAATATATCCTATGATCTACTCTGTTCTTTCACCAACCACAAAAGTTAACGAACTACTGAGAGTTAGGATATATTACGGTGAGGGCCTGTTGATTTCCCTGTTATCAGGCTCAGGGAAGATGCTGGAGGAAATACAGCAAGCATCTCAATTCACTGAATATCTGGATTCTTCCAGTTTAACATTTATTGATTATGCAGAGTTATACGCTGCAAATAACAATTCTTATAAACCAGAGGATTTTCTTTCCAACCCCTTGTTGGAAAGCTTATTCCTCACAACCGCAAGGATTTCTAATTTGTGCAGAACTGGATAACAATCTTTTTTCTCTTGACACGCCATCAATATTTCTATTCATTTCGTGGAATCGGGATTGCTATCTCATTCTCTGTCGGCTTTCCTGCTCTTCCAACATCATCTTAGGCGCGACCTAAGCACCATCGAATTTACGTTAGGCGTTGTTGTGTTTCAGCAAGCCTAGTCCCGGCAGGCCACGCGCATAGCGTCCGGTCTTCTCTACTATCATTGATCACTGCATCAACACAAAGCTGTGATTTTCGAGTAGTCTCTACGTAAAACTTTTAATATTCTGGTGGCGTTTTATGACGCGAATATCAGCAGACGCTGCCCGTCGCACGGGGCCATAATTGGTGTTCGTGCAGAGAATTGAACTCTGATTAACAGGTTGAAAACCTGCTGTCCTCACCATTGGACGACACGAACAATATTTGGAGCGGGAAGAGGGGTTCGAACCCTCGCTATCAACTTGGAAGGATGAAGTGCTACCATTACACCATTCCCGCAAATTTGGTGCTGCCATCAGGACTCGAACCTGAAACCTACCGCTTACGAAACGGTTGCTCTACCAGTTGAGCTACAGCAGCATACTTCGTGGGGGAGGCTGGAGTCGAACCAGCAAGCCAGATAAACTACTCACAAGGCTTAAAGCCGGCTGCCTTGTTTTCACTCACGAGACTACCCCTCTCTGGGGCTGCGTATCCCATTCCGCCACTCCCCCGTAATTTGGTCGGAGATACAGGATTTGAACCTGTGACATTTTGCTCCCAAAGCAAACGCGCTACCAGACTGCGCTAATCTCCAATAAACGATCCGGACACCACTTGGAAACAACAACGTTGTCCCTCGGCCCGCCTTGGCGCGAGCACAGGGAAGAGTATGAATCCTCCCTGCTGGGTAGCGCTCGATCTCATCCGGTGTTCCCTTTTCAGGGAGTCGCTACGTTCGTGTGTCCAGAAGGGGAGGAACTATGTTCCCACGAATCTTCTGGCACGCAATTGATTAATCTTAAAATGTGCCTACCCGAAGTTACCTTCCGTCTGCAAGCAACAAACTCCCTTGTCAGTTCAAGGGAAGGTAGGGCTTAAGTCATCACCGGTATGGAGGCCGGGAGAGGTGTCCTCAGAAGATGGAACACATAATTAACAAACTTCCCTATTTGTATTTACATCCTAGCAGATTATTTTCTGTTTGTCAACACCCAATCTGAAATTTTATACAGCTACAGGGAAGCGTCTGAATTCGGCTACAACACCTTTCCCAACTTCCTGCTTACGCTCTTCTTCCCTGTTGGCAGGTTCGCCCATAAGCTTCTCAGCAGCTTGGGCGTACAGCCAATGCAGCTTCAGGATTTTATCCAGAATCCCAGCACGAGTAGCAGGATTAACCGCAGGATCAAACGCCAGCTTCGACATGGCCTCGTAGGCAGGAACTGCGTCTTTGTTCACCAGATCCTGAAGCTCTGTGATATTGTCAAATGTCTTCTTGGCTGCTCTTACATTCTTGGATACATTAGCCATCTAATTCTTCTTCCTCTCCTGAATCTCTTAGGGCTTGTAGAACATTTTCTAATAGCTCTATCAACACCCATGTATCTTGTGTATTGCTTTGGATCAGTTTGTAATTGCTATCATCTTGTAACACTGTAAGTCCTACAGTGGGTTTGAAGTCGTATTCGTTCCCCTCCTCGTCTCGGAGGTAGATAGCGTTCTCTTCAAGGGCTACTACTAAACTAGCTAGGTTGTTTAGGATGTTCTCTATCTCATCGGCAACAGGAGGAGAGGAACGTTTGAACTCAAGAATCTTTCCAGACATACTACCAATCCTCTTGTTGTTTTAATCCAGATAAGTTAAAATCTAAAAGAAAGAAAAAGAACCAAAAAGAAAGAAAATAACTAAATAAGTATATAATACTATAATCTATACATAGCTTTGTACTATACCTTGCTATACTATGCGTTGCTACTTCTTAACCTACTAAGGAAACTCACTACGTTCGTTTCTATTCCTTGCTTAGGCGGACAATATCGTTTCACTCATTGTCCTGTTCAGTAGGACCATTTTAGCAATAATTTTTTAGTTTGTCAATACCTAATTACTAATCTTTACAAAATTAATACTAATTAGTTACATTAGTGTATACTTTATTTACTAGTTGGATTAGGAAAAGATTCGTTAGCTGTAGACTCTACGCTTCGCTTCGTAGTCTACTTGAAGCTGTGTCCTAGTGAGTCGGACACAGCGAATATAATATAATAATAAAGTAACTTAACTAATATCTTTGGTGTAAATCTCTTCTTCAAAGAAGAATTGTCTTGACTTTGTGTCAGAATCTGCTAAGATTTGAACATGGGAACTGTTTGTAAAACAAACTGAATGGAGGAATAATGATCAGTTATTACATTGGTGTATTACAGGACTACCTATCCGAATTTGGACATTTCGTAAACTCCTGTGTTGACAGAATTCTGATGTGGGTGTTCAATGCAAAGACCCCTGACGCATTGTTCGGAAACATGATCGAATGGGTGGAGAGAACTATCGCATCTAACTAATACAACTAGGAGAATTGAGTGAATAAAGATCGAGCATTGGTGTTACAGATGGCTTTGGAGGAGCAATGCCTCCTACGCACACAGGAAGAAATCATCAAGGACGAGATACGAAAGCTCCCGAGCAAATACATCCCCGAAGCAGCCAAAGAACGTAATTACATTATGAGCTGTTTCAACCTCTGGACAGAATATGAGCTATACCGTTTCTGTCAATCAACCCAAACTAATATTGGGGAAATCAAGAAAAGATCACGTTACGAAGAATAACTACAACAAGGAGAAGTATGAAATACGCTACAGTTTACAAATGGGTAAGTATCTACGATTTAATGCGTGTAGGATATGACTTTAAGATTGTTCCCCCTGAAACATCTCAAGACGATTACAAGATTGAATACATCACCCATTGTGGAATGGGGATGACCCTCGAAACATTCAAAGAACAGCTCTGGCACCTCGGTATTGACACTTCCGTTGCTTTCCTGATGAAGAGCAGCATCCATCGTTCTGTGCAAGATGGGAAACGCCAGTTTGGCCTTCGCTTTGGTGGCTTGGAACGAGAAGACAATGATTGGATTCAAAGCGGTTTTGCCACTAAGGAAGTGATTATGAAGATGTCTAATTTCCACGATATGGACGAAGTGGACGAAGCCTTGTCTAATGGGAATAGGGAGGGGTACTAATGTCTATCACGAAAGAAGAAGTTCTTAATTATTTTAAGAAGGTGGAAGAATACCGGAAAGAGCTTGATGCTCAAATGGCCTTGCCGGATATTGATAGGGTGTTTCATACAGCCTTGAAAACTCTCCCTCCAGATATTCTTGATTACGATTTTCAAGAGTGGGGCACGATGATTCGACGGAGTATTACATTTGCTACACAGTTTGTTAATACCTTTGATTTATCGCAAGGACGTGAGTGATGGACTGGCGAGAGGTTGCTGTACTCCTGTCAGAGACAGAGATGAGCTGGAGGCAAATTGCTGATAGGCTGGAAGTTCCCAAAAGCACTCTATCAGATTATTTGAGAACCTTCTATGCTGAAAAAGGAAATACGCTAGATAGAAACCAGTTTTCCATTAGAGGAAAAGATCAGAATAAAGACAATAGCGTTGTATTATTTATAAGTGATTTACATGCACCATACAATCACCCAGATGCTCTCGACTTCCTTTCACAACTGAAGGAGAAATACAAACCAACAAGAGTGATTTCACTTGGGGATGAGCTTGATCAACACGCGCTTAGTTTTCATGATTCTGATCCTGATCTGCCCAGCGCCGGAGACGAGCTTAAAAGAGCTAGAAAGACAATTAAACAATTGCACAAGTTGTTCCCTGAAATGGATGTGATTGAATCCAATCACGGAAGTTTGGTGTGGAGGAAAGCGAAAACACATGGGATACCAAGGCACTATATTAAGTCCTATAATTCTGTGTTGGATGTTGACGGAGGATGGAAATGGTCTTTTGATTTAACAATAAAGCTCCCAAACGGACAATCGTGTTACATTCATCATGGGAAGACGAATAACGTTCTGCGCTTGAGTCAGCTAATGGGAATGTGTGCAGTACAAGGGCACTACCACGAACATTTTAAGATTGATTATTGGAGCAATCCTACTGGATTATATTGGGGAATGCAGTGTGGTTGTTTAATTGAAGACAGTAATTATGCGTTTGCTTACAATAATACAAATGTAAAACGCCCAATCATTGGAACTGGGTTGATTGTTGACAGTAAGCCAATTCTTGAGCCTATGGTTTTGTAGTATGGTAAAATACCCAAAAAGTTGTTCCCGGTGTAGTGTTCTTAAAGAGAGGGAAGATTTTCCAAAAAGACACCACGGGGCCTGTTGTCGCCAATGTGTAAACGAAAAACAGAGGATACAACGCAAAGAAAATTCCAACAAGCATTCAAAAGCATATGAAAAAGCTCCTTCTGGTTATTTAATGAGAACATACCGAAATATGCTATCAAGAACAAATGGGGTCTTAAAAAGTAAAGCCCATTTATATTTTGGATTAGAGATAATGAGTAAAGAAGAATTCTATTCTTGGAGTCTAAAAGATGAAGCTTTTCTTTCTTTATTCGCAACATACAAAGAAAGCGGTTGGGATTTTAAAAATGCGCCATCAATTGATCGAATAAATACCCAGAAAGGATATACACGAGAAAACTCAAGATGGATTTCACATAAAGAAAACTCAAGACTTGGTGCAATATCCCGCCACTCAGGAGGTAAGAATGATTAATCGGTTATATTTTATATCTACAACTTATGAACTCCACCATGGAGAAATAAAGAGTTGGCGTCTTTACACGTATAAATCTTTGTTTGAAGATAGTGTTGCAGCCTTCTACAAAGGCCAAGATATAATTGCAAAAGCAATCATGACATCTGAAGGTTCGTATAAAGAAGACCGATTATCTATCGTGTCATTTAATAGGGTGTGATAATGAGACAACTAATTCTAACAACAGAACAGAAGATGATGCTCATCACTCTCTATGTTATGGGCACCACTCTAGGAAGCTTTGAAGACTTCTGTAAAGCTGTAAATGGCTTTGAGAAAGATGAAGTGGAGAAAGCATTTGATGCTCTTGAAGCTGAGAGCATGGAAGATTTATTGTGTGTTGTAGATAAGCTTCTTGGAGAGATGAATGAAGCCTCTAGGGAGCTTTATGTCTACTGGGAGGAGAAACAAAACTCCTCTAAAGGAGGATAAATGCAATACCTATTAATGGGGATGATGACTTTCGCTTTCATCTTTTGTAAGGCGTTTCAACAAAGGAACGTAATTCACAACAATTGGAAGCTGATTCCGCTGTTTACAGTCTCTATGGCTTTCTTAGAGATCAGTACAGTGGCAATGGGAGTGCTGGACATCTCTACTAATGGGTGGGGAAGCATCCTCCCTATAGCCTCCGCAAACGGGCTTGGAGGGACGTTCGGTTGTTGGGGAGCTATGTATTTACACAACAAGTATTTTAAACGGGAGGCTGTATGACAAAAGTGATAGGAATAACAGGATTAGCAGGACATGGAAAAACCACTGTAGCAAATATGATTGCAGAATCTTATGGCTACCAAGAGTATGCTCTTGCTTCTCCAATCAAAAACACAATCAATAATATGTTTGGTTGGGATGATCGGCATAGTAATGGAGTAATGAAAGAAGAAGAACAGTACACACGAATTGTACACTCGTCTTCTCTCCCTATCTTCTTGTGGCAGTGCTTCCCAGAAGAGGATTTGGATGTGTCTCTTGCTAGAGATTTCGTTGCTGTGTTCTCTAAATACCAAACGTATGATCTTCATGGGGTGTTGCAATATAAGATATCCCCGAGGAAGGCATACCAGCTCTTTGGAACTGAGTTTGGTCGTAACTGTGTAGATGATGACGTATGGTTGGACATGATCCCTAAAGGGAACGTAGTGATCAGCGACATACGTTTTGAGAACGAAGCTAATTACATTGTTCGTAATGGAGGCCGTATTATTAAAGTGGTGTCTGATCGTTCTACAACAAAAAATAACTCTCATATTTCGGAGAAGGGTATTGATCTTTCTTATATTTCTGCTACAATCGAAAACAATGGGACGCTAAGACAATTAGAGGAGAAGGTGAGAGATATATGTTTATTGATGAAGTAAATAAGATTAAGAGTGTGCAGAACATCACAGATTATTCTGCTTATTTGGATGATGTGATTGATTGGAATCGTACATGCGAAGCAGAGCCTCCCACGCTGGAGAAGCAGATGCGCTTAGTGAAGGAAGAAGCTGCTGAATTGTTTGAAGCCTTTGATGAAGGTAACATCCAGAACTTCTTTAAAGAGCTTTGTGATTTATTCGTGACAGCGGGATATGCCTCAGTAGTTAAATACAATGAGACAACAGCCACTACTTGCTATCAGGACGACATTGAATACATTCTTAGTTGTATTGAAGATATTGTGTTTGAAGGGAATGCTGTTCGTGCTTTCGATTTAACACTTCAGCTTATGAATAGTGTGAATCAGGAAGCCCTGCATAAAACAATGAATGCTGTGTTGCGGAGCAACTGGAGCAAGATATTCCCTGTGGGCGAAGCAGACGATGAGTTGCGTTTTGCTAAAGTGGGGTATCTTGGTAGATACGAAGGCATTTATGTCCAACACAAAGAATCTGGATGTGTTCTGAAGGATAAGAACGGGAAGGTGCTGAAGCCTTCTTCGTATAAATCTTATGAGGAGTATCTTTAATGACACCAGAACAGTTTGTTTATTTTGTAAAAGGGGTGTTGGGGTGGGAAGGTGTTCCAAATAGCATACAAATAAAAACTATTGCCGACATTTTGGAACATGTAAAACTAAACGAGTTGACTAAGGTTAATGAGCTTGAAAAGGAAATAGCTAAGGAAATAGAATCTTATCCTGAATGGTTCCATCCAAAGACCCCTGTCAGCCCTTTTTGGATTGCTCCTGAATACTATCGTCAATATCCTTTTTATGATCCTTATCGAGTTACTTATACAATGCACACGGAGGCTATTTCATGAAGATTAAAGATTTGTTAATGGAAATTGGTGAAGTGTTGGTGAAGCACAGCCACAAGCTGGATTGGGGATTTCTAATCCTTATCGGAGTGTTCTTTCTACCATCTGATGTTTATCAAGGTAGACCACTGATGACCGTTTTTGATTTACTGCTGTTAGGATTAATCGGGTCTTCATTGTATCAACACTATAAGGGAGAGGAAAGTGACCCAACAAAACCCCAAGCTTAAAGTCATTACTCATTATTCCAAAGATGATCCTAAGATGATTGGAGATTATACTGGGGTTGAAATATTTAAGGAGGAAACAAACGGAATGTTCACTCTCCTGAAGCGTTATGGTGATTATTATCACGATAAAGGTTTGGAAAGAGCTGCTGGCTTCTTACAGGGATATTCGGCAGCTTTAGGAGATTGTGACGTTAGTGTAGAAGGAATGGCAGACACTGATGAAGGAGGGGATTGGTTTTGAGTATAAAGGTTACAGATATAGAGGCTACTTATGTGGATCACATGGGTAGTGACATTAATGTTGTGAATGCTGCTAGGGTATCATTTGCAAAAGAAGTAGACTCCTTTGATGACGATAAAGATACCAAGCTGATAAACTACTTGGCTAAACATAATCACTGGAGTCCACTTGCTCACACAAGTATTTCACTACGAATAAAAGCTCCTATTTTCTTGGCTAGGCAATTTGTCAAACACCAAGTTGGTGGGGTTTGGAATGAAGAGAGTAGGCGTTATGTAGACTTCGAGCCTGAGTTTTATCTTCCTAAGTCGTGGCGAGAAAAGCCAGAAAATGCGAAACAAGGTAGTGGTGGGGAGCTTAAAGGACAAGAATACTATAATAACACGGTTGAGGATATATCTAATAGTTGTTTGAGTGTCTATAACAAATTGCTGTCTCATGGAGTGGCCCCTGAACAGGCCCGTATGTGTCTTCCACAAAACACAATGACTAATTGGGTGTGGACAGGTAGTGTTGTGTTCTTTGCTAGGGTTTGTAAACTAAGGCTAGATAGTCATGCACAAAAAGAAGCTCAAGAGCTTGCTGAAAAGATCAACGATGTTGTGAGTGTTATTTATCCCGTAAGCTGGAAGGCTCTTATGGACAATATGAAAGTACAACAATAAGGAGAAGTAATGACCGGCAATGTGTTTAATGATTACCAACAATATATTCATAAGAGTAGATACGCCAGATGGAGAGAAAAAGAAAATCGTCGTGAGACGTGGGAAGAAACAGTAAGCAGGTATGTAGATTATTTTCATAGTGATCCAAGAACCAGTGCGTTAAATGGAGAAGACTTCTCGGAAATTTACAAAGCAATTGCAAACTTAGATGTTATGCCTTCAATGCGCTGCATGATGACAGCCGGAAAGGCATTACAGAAAGATCAGGTTGCCGGGTATAACTGTTCATATCTTGTGTTTGATCATCCCCGTGCTTTTGATGAAATGATGTACATTCTGATGTGCGGAACTGGGGTGGGATATTCAGTTGAGCGGCAGTATATTGCAAAGCTTCCCGAGATTGCTGAAGACTTTCATCTTACGGACACCGTTATCCGAGTGGATGATAGTAAGATTGGTTGGGCAAAAGCATTCAGAGAATTACTATCGCTTTTGTGGACAGGCCAAATCCCTAAATGGGATGTGAGTAAAGTAAGACTCGCAGGCACTCGTCTAAAAACATTCGGGGGATTTGCCAGCGGTCCTGAGCCTTTAGTTGATCTGTTTGAGTTTACTACTAGATTATTTCAACGGGCAGCTGGGAGAAAATTAAACAGCCTCGAAGTGCATGACATTGCTTGTAAGATTGCAGATATTGTTGTTGTAGGTGGTGTTAGACGGTCGGCGTGTATTAGCCTCTCCAATTTGTCTGATGATCGTATGCGCAAAGCTAAAAGCGGCGCATGGTGGGAAGAGAATGGTCATAGACGCTTAGCAAACAACAGTGCTTGCTATACTGAGAAGCCAGACTTTGAAGCTTTTATGGGAGAATGGATTTCATTATATGAGAGTAAGGCTGGTGAACGCGGTATCTTCAGTCGTGTAGCGAGTCAGAGGAAAGCAGCTTCTAATGGTCGCCGTGATCCAGATTTTGAATTTGGTACAAATCCGTGTTCAGAAATTATTCTGCGGCCGTACCAATTCTGTAATTTATCTGAGGTGGTTGTACGTTCCACCGACACACTTGAAGACCTTAAACGTAAAGTTAAGATAGCAACAATCTTAGGAACACTACAATCAACACAGACAGACTTCCGTTATCTGCGAAACATCTGGAGAAAGAACACTGAAGAAGAGCGGTTGTTGGGTGTTAGTCTTACAGGAATCATGGATCACCTTGTTCTTAGTGGGCGTCGATATAAAGAAACAGCAGTTCTGAAAGAATGGCTAGAAGAACTAAAACAAGTTGCTATCGAAACCAATAAAGAGTGGGCAGAGAAACTAGGGATTAACCCGAGTGTAGCAATTACTTGTGTAAAGCCGTCAGGAACAGTTAGCCAGTTAGTTGATTCAGCAAGCGGTATCCATAGCAGGCACAGCCCTTTCTACGTTCGCCGTGTACGAGGAGATGTGAAAGACCCCCTTACACAGTTCATGAGGGACCAAGGTATTCCTAACGAAGTTGATGTAATGAATAAAGACAATTATGTCTTTTCATTTCCAATGAAATCACCTGATGGAGCTGTATGTTCTAAAGATATTGAAGCTCTCTCTCAGTTGGACCATTGGAAAATCTTCAATGAGTATTGGTGTGAGCATAAACCATCTGTGACGATCTACTATAAGGATAAAGAATTCCTTGCATTAGGACAAGAGGTATATAACAACTTTGATTCGATCAGTGGTATTTCTTTCCTACCCTTCAGTGATCACAAGTATGTCCAATCACCTTACGAAGAAATCACAGAAGAACAGTATAACAATATGAAGGAATCCTTTCCTGTTGTTGATTGGGAATCCTTCGTCACGTATGAGAAGGAAGATACTGTCAGTGGAACAAGAGAGTTGGCCTGTAGTGCTGGCGTGTGCGACATCTTTTAAGGAGAATATTAGTGTCTAATGATGATTATGTTGTAGGGGAGAATTTCTCCTATGTAACTGCTTGGGGTAAGATGGCAATGCTTCGCGCTGTTGACCACGCTTACAGGAATGGGTATGAAATTGATTTCGATAGTGAGTACACAGGAACTATCGGGTTGTCACAGATTAAAGTGATGCTCAAGCCAAAAGATAGTGGACGGGAGAAGAAGATTCGTGCTATCCTACTCAGTGTGTTGAAAGAACGTATTCCGGAGCTGGATGCCCGCTCCTGCAAGACTGTAGACAACTGCCTAAGTAAATTTGAGGAGCTTGAGAATGCAAAAACTGATGGACAAATGGACGTACAAACTGGCGGGGATGACGTTGGGGCAACGTCTGATGACAGCAATAGCCCTTGATGTTGGTACCATCCTTGTGGTGGGGTATGTGTTCTTAAAGGTTATGGGAATTATTTGATGAATATCCCTCCTATCACAAAAACCATATCAGACATTCTGGACGAGATTATAGGGGTGGAAGGAGGATACTCTAACCACTCCTCAGACCTCGGAGGAGAGACGATGTGGGGTATTACAAGGCGTGTTGCGCGTGCTCATGGCTACGAGGGGGACATGAAGTCCCTCTCTAAGGTCCAAGCGAAGGAAATCTACTACAGCAGTTATGTGTTAGCTCCAAAGTATCACACTATCGAAACAATTAGTTCCAGAATCATGAAACTGCTGATTGACATCGAAGTGAATATGGGTCCAATATGGGGTGTGAAGTGGATGCAACGTACCTTGAACCTAACGCTTCCTTTAGATAGACAGCTTGAAGTGGACGGTAAGCTTGGTCCTAAGACAGTGGACAGCTTGAGGGAGCTAATCCTCAAAAGAGGTCCACAAGGGATTGACTTCGTGTTGAAAGGAATTAATATTTGTAGAGGGCAACGTTATTTCGACATCACAGAGATACGTCCTGACAACAAAGCATTTATTGTTGGTTGGATAAATTCAAGGATTAATTTGTAAATGATAAAGGGTAAAAAGTATGGAAGGTTAACAGTCCTTAGAAAAGAATTTGAAGAAAATGCAGCAAGCTCTACAAAATGGGTGTGTTTATGCGATTGTGGAAAAGAGTTACTAGTAAAATACGCATCCTTAATAGGGAACAACACGAAGTCTTGTGGTTGTTTGAAAATGGACATGCTTATTAAAAGGAGTATTAAACATAATAAATCTAATACTCCAATATGGACATGCTATAAGAACATGAGAAGTCGTTGCTTAAACCCCAAACATAAACATTATAATTACTATGGTGGTAGAGGAATAACCATTTGTGCTCGTTGGATGGAGCCTGATGGAAAAGGATTTCTTAATTTTCTAGAGGACATGGGAGACCAACCAACAGGGTTAGAATTGGATAGAATTGATGTTAACGCTGATTCTCAAAAGAAAACTGTCGTTGGGCAAACCGCAGGATTCAAGCTATAAATAAAAGACCCAGATATAACAGTAAATCAGGTAAAGCTGGGGTATCGTGGTATAGAAAAATTAGTAAATGGATGGTTAGAATAAGTTTTGAAAATAAAGAAATTTTCTTAGGATACTACGCTGATCTTTCAGAAGCTATCAAAATTAGAGAAGAAGCAGAAATGAAATACTATGGGCAAATTTTTACAAACAGAATTCATTTGTAGATAACAGGAGACGAACATGAAAATGACATCAGCACAGTTTGTAAAATCAATTAGCAAAGACATTCCGTCTGGAACGTCTATTCGTGTTCGTCATCCTTACACAGAGGCAACATTTGAATTTGATTCCCTTCCGGAGGAGACATTCCTGTATTTGAAGCAACACGCAGATTGTGTCGATAGCAACTTTGACCATTCCCAATACGGGTTTGTTATTGATGCTAAAATGACATTCAAGTGCGTGGGTGAGGAAACCTACTATGAAGTTATTTGATCATAGCGTGTACACAGCCCTTTGTGAAGCAATAGAATGTGGTTGCACAGTTAAAACCGGGTCTGGCTCGGAGATAGACTATGTTGATAAAGACGGCGTATGGTTCTATCGTGCTGAGGATAATTATCCTCAAATGGCTCCTGTTAATTACAAGACAATAATCATGCAAAATTTACAAGACAATGAAGAATGGGAGATACTGTAAATGACTATTAAGAAATTTGGAACAGCAACAAAACTATGTGAACACTTTAAAGAACATCCAGAATTAACAGTAGAAGAAATGACTCTCCTGTTAAGTGCGTCTATGATTGAGATCATGGCTCAGCAAATTAAACACACAAAGGATTTGATTTCCGAAGTGTTTGACGAAACCCTTAATATGTTGGGGTGCGCTTTAGTCTCTTTGGAGAATGAAGAAGATGAATAACAAGAAAGCTAAGCTGCTGCGTAAAGCCGCAAAAGAAATGGTTAAAGAGCCTGACAACAATCTTGTTCAGTTGGGAAATAGAATGTTAATGTATAAAGTGGGGTCTGTGAACAGTATCTACACGCGCCTGAAACGAGCGTATAGCCGTCACCAATTCAAAATTTCCAAACAAGGAGAATGAATGGAAACTGTAGAATTCAAACACACACTTGGTTCTGAAGCACAATCCCTAGTTACCAAAATTGTTGGAACATTAACAGCTAGAAGTGAAAATTTATATGGTTGTAATCGCTACTACATTCAACCTTGTGTAGGGTTAGACATGAAGGTTCCAGAGGGTTGGTGGGTGGATGAAGATGACATTCAAATTCTTGGAATTAATGTTCAACGCCAAGTAAAAAATACTGGTGGTCCAATGAGTCAAATTTGCTAACAAATAAGGAATCCTATGAGCGAGAATGCAGAACGCTTCAAAGCAAAGAAGGAACGAAAGCCAAAAGCCAAGTTTCAAGAACAAAGGGAAGAGGAAATTAAAAGTAATCCCCTTGTTCCTCTGAATGATAAACAAAGGGATTATATCCGAATGATGGATGATCCGGAATGCGCTCTGATTATTGCTACGGGGTATGCGGGAACTTCGAAAACGTTTATCCCTGTTGTTAAAGCGTGTGAGTGGTATCGAACAAAGCAAATTGATAAGATCGTTTTCACTCGTCCTAATATCTCAAATAGTAAATCACTTGGGATGTTCAAGGGAGATTTGATTGAGAAGATTTCCAACTGGCTGATGCCAGTTCTTAACATCCTTCGTGAAAGATTGGGAGATGCTGTTCTGGAGATCGCTATCAAGCGTGGAGACATTTCTTTTGTTCCTATGGAGATAATCAAAGGGTATAGCGCAGAAGACTGTGTGTTCATTGTGGATGAGGCTGAAGACATCTCGATGGATGAGGCTAAGAAAATTGTCACTCGCCAAGGGAAGAATTGCAAGATGGTGCTGGCTGGGGACATTAGCCAAAGTGAATTGAAGTCACAGAGTGGGTTACGTCATCTTCTAAACATGGCTAATAAATATGATACGCTCAAAGTAGGAATCATCGACTTCAATAACATCAACGATATTGTTCGTTCTGACCAATGCAAACAATGGGTGATAGCATATCGCAAGGAGGAAGGCGAGGGAGCATGAAGAAAATTATAATGTTGGTGTTTCTCTTGTTGTTTTCAATTCAAGCACAAGCAGGACTCACCTTGGTGTCACAACCAAGAGATACGATTCTCCGTGTTGGAGAAAGCACCACCTTTACAATGGGGGCTACGAGCAATCGTAGCCTTCGCTACTACTGGTATAAGAATGGGACGATGCTTAGCAACAAAACCAAGAGTATTACCATCAAAGCTGGAGCTGAAGGAGAGACAACATATACGTGTCTCGTGACAGATGGGAAGGACAAGGCCCGCTGTCAACCTTTCACGCTCTTCGTTGTTAAGGGAGGGGTGATTCAGTTCTCTTGGAACAAACCAACAACAAGAGCAGATGGGACAACACTAAAGCCTGAAGAAATCCAGAAATACAGGCTTTATAAGCTAGACCCAGTTACAAAGCAAATGGTGTTCTTGACAGATATTGGTGGATTCCAAGAGACACAGGCTGTGTATAATTTTCCTCCGGGGAGTTATACATTCAAGATGTCAACTGTTGACACTAATAATTTGGAAGGGGCTATGAGCGATAGCATTATTCAGGAAGTGAAATAAAGGGAGCTAATGCTCCCTTTCTTTTTATCCGTGTATCCAATCCTCTTTCAGTTTATTCTCCTCTATCCTTGCTCTCACTTCATCAAATGTAATGGGAGCAAGCCCTACGTTCTCTACACAGCAATTGAAATACCGACTATCTTTGATTGTCTCGTAATGAACATGCCCGTGACACGACACATGTCCTCTCAGTTCGTCGGGGTGGATCGGGGCATGGCTCATCCACACTCCGTTCTTCTTCCATATCCCATACACTTCGTTAAACACTCCCAGATACTTCCTGATGTTCAAGACATCATGGTTGCCCCTGATAAGTACCTTCATCCCCTTCAGCTTCTTGATAGCCTCCAGTCCTTCGTCTGTGAAGGCTGCATCCCCTAGAATGTATGTTGTGTCGTGTTTCTTCACTAAAGAATTCCAAGCCTCTATCACTGCCTCCCTGTGTTCCAGCTCTGTTGTCCAAAGACCTTTCCTGAAGTTAGCAATATTCTTATGACCAAAATGAAGGTCAGATATAACTCTAACTATTGACATGATTCCTCCTTACAATAGATTTTCGTATAGTGTTTACGTTGTCTGCTCTGCACTCGTTCGCGTTTTTTCTCATATTCATCTATCCTCCTATTGACATCGTTTATGTGTTGCTCTACTCTTCACATTATACACACAACAGAGAGGAAAGCAACAATGCCCTTAGTTAATGAAGATAATATGCACGATGTAATGCACAAGCTCACTGAGGCTCTGATGCGGATAGAAGAGCTGGAAGCAGATGTGAAGCACCTGAAAGCTTGTCGTGACTTGGTTACAGACATTCTGGAAGGTGTAAACTCTACACTCCGTGTTTTGTGTTTGAGGGTACAGGAATGAAAGGGATTACTAAAGCACTAGCTCTTGTCGCTCTAGGAATGCTGTTGGTTCTGGCTCTTGTCTCCTTTTCTCCTGAGTGCAAAGCTGATACTCTTTATCTGGGGGCTAAGAGCCACCATTTCAACCCTGTGGATGATAACATTGTCAGGGAGAGCCATGCTCTCGTTGTCTATGAACACTCCTCTGGGTGGATGGGAGGCTACTGGAGGAATAGCTATGACAAGGACACTTTCACTCTCGGGTATCACTATTATTTGTGGAAGACATCAAATAAAGGAGAGCCTGATATGTCTTTGGGCTTGAAAGGTGGGATTGTCTCAGGGTATAATTACCCTGTGTTTGGAGCTATCAATGTTCAGATGGGGTATTTCGATGTGAATATCGTTCCCACTGAAGTGGTGTCTATCGGACTAAAATTTGACTTCTAGGAGAAATTATGAAGAATGTAATCGTAGTGCAGGATGTTGACACTATAAATCAACCTATGCCAGATGGACAATCGTTTGTTCAATATTATAACCATAAACTAAGATCTGCTCCATCTCCTAGTTTGATGAGCTATGTTGTTGCTGTTGATAACCTACAAGTGTTTTCTGCTTCAACCACAGAGAAGTATGAGATACACTCTGAAACAGAGAAGGAACAGCAAGAAGAAATTGAGAGAATTAAAAAAGAAGATCCAGAGGCTATCTACACAGTGGATTCCCCTTGGAACTCTTCCGAAAAAACTTTGACAAAGACAAAAGAATTTCATTATGCCATTACGAAAGAGGCCATGAAATCTCTTCCGTTTATCGAATACATGCAAAATGAGTTGGAATCCCTCCGTTGGGATAATCTATCATTACGAGGGGCTGTATTGAGATGGAAAGGAGTTGTAGAGGAATATCAGGATTACTCCCGGATGGTGGAACATGACGAGAGATCGCTGCGAGCAAAGCTGAAAGAAATCAAGAATCTCTCATTGTGGAAACGTATCTTTAGTTGGAGGAAATATGCTTAAATATAAGAAAGGAAATCTGCTGGACGCTTTTGACAACGGGGAAGTGAATATCGTTGTACACTGTGCTAACTGCTTTCACACCTTTGGTAGTGGGATTGCAAGAGAGATTGCACAACGGTATCCTGATGCTTATAAAGCAGATCATTGTACACCTTACGCCGATATTAATAAGCTTGGTACGGCTTCCGTTTGTTGGCTTGGTAAATCAAATTGGATTGTAAACCTATATGGACAATATGATTATGGAAAGAATAAACGGCAAGTGAACTACGGAGCGCTGGGTTCAGGTTTTTCTTCTGTAGTTAAATCCTTTGGGGAATCTGGAAATTCTTTTGGCTTTCCATTAATCGGCTGTGGACTAGCAGGCGGGGATTGGAGTATAGTGAGTGAATTGATTGAATTCTATTTCCGAGATGAGGATGTTACAATTTATGAACTTTAAAAGAACATTAGTTACCATCACCACAGGAATGCTCCTCTCTGCTTGTCTACAAACTATTGCAGCAGAAACAACCATCATCTGTGAGAAAGGACGATTGCATAACACTTGTCTGGATAATGGGAAAACTGTTTCTGTCAGAGCTTATGTAAACGAACATTCAAAGTACAAGAGAGTGGTTGACACTAAGACAGTGGGTAAATATGATAATCGTAAGGTAGAGATAAAGGTAAAGAAATAAAAGACTACGGGGTAGCAATAAGAGTCTTTATGTATGGGCTTGTAACCCAAGCCTCAGAGGGTTAGGCACCCTCCTACTCCACCAATTACAACTGTGAGGTTGAAAAAGCAACATGCAACTAAAGATAGGAAGACCAAACAACTTCCATAAAGTTCTGTTTGCAGTAGACTTGTTTAAGTCTTATTGGAGATACAACGACATTTTTGTGGAGAATGTGAAAGTCAGTTATAATGACTTTCATAGTTTCTGGGATATATCTGTAAACAGAGGATTATTGTATAAAGAAGGGTGTGGTAGGGGTAGTGTTGAGTATCAGAAGAACAAATGGAGAGATAATATCGAAAAGATAGAACAACTACATCTCACAGCCGAAACAAACGAATCTTGGTCGTGGGAGTTTATAACCGAAGATTGTTACTGTGGATGCTAACAGCAACAAGTCTAAGTTTTCTGGTTCTTATGTGACGGAGATAAAATGAAATCTGTAACCTACGTTATTTTCTTGTTGTTGTTTTCATGTCAACCCTCTTACGCGAAAGAAACGACTATTGTCTGCCAGAAAGGTAAATATCACAACACATGCCTCTCAGATGGGCGGACAGTGACAACAAGGCAATATATAAAAGAACATTCGAAATATCAAAAGATCGTTGACACCAAGACAACTGGTAAATATAATGATCGTAAGATAGAGATAAAGGTAAAGAAATGAGAACTAAGGATTTAGTTATTGGGGAGTATTACCGACACAAGGATAATCCTGCTGTGGGTTGGGCTAGGGCGCTTGAGGTGTTACCTCCAAAGCAGAGAGGAAATACACAAAACTGTGTAATTGTCCGCTGTGAGTGGACAACGCACAAGAACGATAAGTTTGGATTAATCAAACATTTTAGAATTTCAAATCTCGTAAAGGAGAAATAGATGAAAGATTATTGTGTACAAGGCGTAAAATGGGAAAGTGCTAAAACAGAGAAAGATCTGAAGATTGCAGATAACGTAGTTGTGTCTATTGAAAAACTCGGAAGCAAAATTCAGTCTGTAACGATCATGGCACAAGACCATACACTCAAGATTGTGACCGGGGATTATGGTAGCGACGGTTTGAAGTTGTTCACTATCGCACCCTCGGAAGCCACAAAGAAGAAAGTGACGGTTATTGCATCCAAAGGTGGGGATCAAATCCAAGCCACTCGGGATACAATGCAGGAAGCAGAAGAAAAGAAATACGATCTGGAATGTGATGGCTGGAAAGCAGAAATCATTGAAACAGAAGAACGTGTGAAGATTGACATCATCTCTGGAAAAGAGGAAGATTTCGATATTCCCTTCTGAGAGGAGAACACAATGGATTTTTATGGGTTGGATGATTTTCGATTGAAACTGGAGGAGCTTGGATACCGCTCTTATCCTGATCACTTAAAAAGTGATATGAATGATTGCAATTGGATTGCTTGTAAACGTGTGCAGGAGCCTTGCAGGGAGTGCGAGACGAATGAACGTAAAGTCCAGTATGTCATCCACCCATACCACTTTACAATACACAGCAACACACATAGAAGCTACACTCTGGAGATTGTTGGCGAACATGCCGGTGTATGGTATAAGTTAGAAGCCTACGGTTTGGACGTTGATACTCTGTCTAATATAAATGAAGTGGAATCCAAACTACTGAAAGCTTGGAATGCCTTGGGAGAACAAATATGAAAGCTAAAGAAATTAAAACAGAGATGATGACTGGAGTGTGTGATAAGCAAAACATCCACATGCTCATTGAGAGTTTGTATGGAAATAAGTTTTCATTCTCTTATATATGCACTGACGATGGTAAAACTGTGTTGCAGTTGTCTGTTGCACAATACTACGAGTCTGTTGTAGAAGACAATCCTCCTGAAGTGATGGTGGCCTAATGATTCCTGTAATCTTTACTTTCGTTGTTGTCGGGGCATTTCTTGGGTGTGTTGTTTGTCAGGGAATCTTGATAACCATCGTGTCTTGCATAGCCTACTTTCTATTGGATGATTGGCGGAATGAATATAAGGAGAGAGAAGATGACCTTTGAAAAACTACCTCCACTGAAAAAGGGAGAGTTACATATCGGGTGTTTGAATTGTTCATCAGCAGCTCTTGTTGCTCCTATGGATATGTTGATTGCTGTGGGATTTGGAGCAGCTTTTGTAACTAAGAATGATGAAATTATTTACAATGAGAGATATGCTGGAGAAGACGAAGAATATTGGACAACGCAAGATGCAGAGAACCTTGCTAAACTTGATCCAGATAACGACTGGAGAATTGTGAAACACGGCCCTTTGCACGGAGAGACGTTCCAACGTCAAGGGGAAAATAACTGGGTGTGTGTTGAATCTAACGAGGGATTTGCATAATATGAGGTTACTCCATGTAGGAAAATGTGAATTCTGTGATCACACTAGGAAAGTAATAGAATTTGAGACGCGACCAAGAAGCGACTACCCTGATACTATTACGGTGTGTGAGGAGTGCCTAAAAGAAGGCTTGGAGAAGATCAATGACACAAATAAATAAAGAGTGGACAATTGAATCTTTGATCAACTCAATGTCCCACAAGGAAACGGTGGACTTTGCTTATTGGCTCTCCCACTTAACTGAGTATGGAGAGCAAGAGCTGTTGGACTTCTATCGTGATCATATCAATGGGGTGCAGAGCTTCCAATGCTTCTTCCGTCACACGCCTGTGCGTTCTCTCTCGTTTTATTCAAACGAAGGTATGTATGTTGTGTGTAAAGGAAAGACATTAGAAGACGCTGTTCGTAATTATAAACGTGAATTCGATAAGACACGCTGGAAGGCAGTGGAGTTCATTACACACGTTGTAAACAAGAACACGCAAGGAGAGAAGAGTGCAAACAATTAAGAATGAACGTCTCACTAAAACAATACAATCTAGTTTGGGGAATGTCTATGATCTCCTGAAGGAAGAGAAAGCTTTCCTTGCTGGGGGAGCTATTACATCCCTGTTCTGTAATCGTGAAATCAACGATTGGGACATTTACTTCCGTAGTAAGTGGAGCGCAGGTCGTGTGGCGCTTGACGCATACGAGGACAATGAGTTCTTAAGTTCTCATGAGTTGTTGTTTAATAGTTTGACAGGAAAGAGCCTGATGTGCACTAGCACTGAGACACAAGCTTCCATTCAACTTATTACATTCCAATATTTCAAAGACGTTGCATCTTTGTTTAATACCTTTGATTTCACTGTTTGTATGGGAGCTTATGACTTCGAAACGGAGACGTTTATCCTGCATCCGGATTTTATGATGCACAATAGTCAACGTTTCTTGAAGTACAACCCTAAGACAGCTTATCCTATGATTTCTGCTCTTCGTGTTCAGAAGTATGTAGACAAAGGCTACACTATATCCAAGCTAGAGATGATGCGAATTCTAGCTACTATCTCCCAGATCAAGATAGACTCTTGGGGAGACGCAGAAGAACACCTTGGTGGTATGTATGCTCAAACCATTACACAGCTTGAAGAGGCTAATGGGGAGTTCTCGATGGATGCTCTGCTGGAAGCTTTAGGTAAAGAGCTGTATAGAGACTCTGTTCTTCAGCAGCTCCCAACTTCCGTTGATCTTAGGGAAGTGATGAAGCACCTGAGTATTCCTGATTTGGAAGAGCATATAGACAAACAGCACGCAGAGAAAGAAGAGAAGTATGGTAAGTATTACTACAAACGCATAGGTCAGGACTTCAAGAGCACTAACAATCCTCGCAATGTACTGCCTATCGAATACAAGGAAGGCGAAATAGTCAATGGCGGTAGGAACGGAATCTATTGTAGAAAGTGGGATCGTATAGAGCAAGTGGCAACAGAATATAAAGGACCATTTTTCGTTGTAATGGAAAAAGCAGATGAGGTTTGCTACTGGAACGGTGCTTCTCTTATAGGTGATGTCCGAGTTTTGAAGATAGTGCCTTGGAGTGGTTGTGAAGCTCTGGAATATCGTCAGATGTACAAGAGTGATATATTGAATATGTTGGAGGCTGAAGATGAAGCCAATGTTAGCTTGTGATATTGATTTTGACAAAGCACAATACCCGTTATGGGGTTTTCCTAAGCTTGATGGAGTACGAGCTAGTAATTACAACGGAAAACTATTAGCCCGAAGCATGGAGCCGCATGAGAACTTGTTTACAACAAACAAATACTCTGGACCATTATTTTCTGGATTAGATGGGGAGCTTGTTGTAGGTTCTCCAATAGCAGAGGATGTTCTGAACAAGACCTCCTCAGCAACAAGAACTATAAACTGGGAAGGGAATATTTCTTGGTATGTATTCGATTTCATAGGCAACTGTATAAACACAAACCCTTCATACGAAGAACGATACAACGCTCTCTTGTATGTTGTAGAAGACTCTAATCTTGCTAAACATAATGTCTATGTTTTAAACTACAAAATTGTGAATAGTAAAGAAGAAGCTATTGACTTCTACAAGTCTTGCCTTACCGAAGGATACGAGGGAGCTATCTTTCGTAACCCTAAAGCTAAACGAAAGAACGGAAGGTCTTCTGTGAAGTACAACGACTTTCTGAGAGCTAAGCCACAATCAGACAAAGAAGCAAGGATTGTTAGTGTCTACGAGGCTATGGAAAATCGGAATGAAGCTAAGACAAACGCACTAGGAAGAACAGAGCGAAGCTCCCACAAAGAAAACCTTGTAGGAAAGAACACTCTTGGTGGTATGGTGGGGATTGATTTAGAGACAGGACAACAGATCAACATAGCGCCGGGAAAGTTGCTTCACAGTGAACGAGAACACCTGTGGCACAACCAGCAAGAGATTGTAGGAAAGATTGTTAAATACAGAAGTATGGATAAGGGCGTTAAAGACAAACCCCGTTTCGCTAGGTTCATTTCCTTTAGAAGTGAGAGGGATATGTCCAAATGACTGTAACTCCCGCAAAGACGTACAAGGATTTATTTAAACAATTTAATTGTCTTCTGGATATGTACAATAGGACGGAAGAAATGTTCTATACACAACAAAACAAGTTAGAACAAGAGAGACAAGAAAGAAAATTCCTGTCTCAAATTCTTGATGATATAGCTGATGTTGTGTTAAAAACAACAGGGCATGTCTGGCACGAAGATGTGTATTATGACTCTCTGTTTGATCTGTTCAGAGATACAGTGGGAGTTGAATTTGGAGAAGGAGAGGCTAATGATTCCACAATCAATTGAAGAAGCTATTACAAACATTCTGACTTGGGAAGACTTGGAAGATGTGATAAACCAATCTCTCGAAGAGTTCTCTGCTGTTTCACACTTCACAGCCGGAAGATGGATTCGGAATCAATGGGGACTGTGGCAACAAGAAGGGGGTCTTTACAAAGAGCTTAAAGGTCTTGGATTGACACACGCAGACGACATGAGCGGATATATCTTCACTCTCGTATGGTGCACCTATCATGATAAGCCATTTAATATGGAAGGGGTCATAGCACAATATAAAGAGCATTGGGATACTTATGGGAATTAACTATTGGATAGGTATTGGTAGTAGAGATATAACACAGGAAGAATACCAATGGGCTGTTCTCGTAGGGGAACAGCTCACTCGTCGTTATGGGATGGTTCTTCGTAGTGGAGGTGCCGGAGGAGCTGACACAGCTTTCCAGCATGGCGTGTGTAATGTGGACTTCCGTAGGTGTGAGATATGGATACCGTGGGAAGGGTTTCTCCCTGAACAAGTACATCCAGATTTCGGCGGTTGTGAATATATTGTTGCTGGATACAAAAGAACCCTTGATGCTGGATGGTTTTACACTGAATACACAAACATTATGCCTTGGTTCAGCAATATGAAAGCAAGTAATCAACTACTTCATGGAAGAAATTATTATCAGGTGGTGGGGAAAGAGAAAGCACCAAAATCCTCTGTCTGCATCTTCATAGCCGACGAGAACAGCAACGGCGACATCTCAGGAGGCACTAGGAGCGCTGTTCTAGTAGCTAGGCACTACAAGATACCCACTTACAATTTACGCAATACAGAACAGCGTGAGAAGCTGTTCAGCCTTATAGGAGTAGAGTATGCCTAGCTTCGAACGAGACAGGGAGTGTGGTGCAGCACCGGGAGTCTGTGGTTGGTTAGCTTGCCGATATTCTCCCGGCTGTGGATGTGGAGGGAGTACATACGAAGACCCCTTACCTCCAACAATACCTTCAGAATATGAGAATAAATACACATACACGCCTGTTTCTAGGTGGAAGTCAATTTATTTTAATAATCCTAGAAAAGTTCCTATTGGATATGGCCTAGAGGTTACGATAGGAGATAAAACTTTCCTATTGAATAAACCATTAAAATTTAAGATTGTTGGAAAACAGAATGTCGTATTTCTTGAAGAGTTAGAACAGTACAACACCATTAGAGATGTATTTATTGAGGTTACAGGAGCGTGATATGGACAGTGAAGCATTGAAACTTAAGATAGGAAACCTGCCAACAATAAAGAGCGATGTGTTTGAAGACAATATTGCAACAGCTTTATGTTGTTATTTTGAACGTCATTGTGATAGGCCCATTGACGATCCAGATGATGAAGATTGTCCGGGATGGGGTGTATGGGTAGTGGAGAAAATGAATGAACTGATAGATAGTATAGTTGATGCTGTTATCGAACATTTAGAAGAGGAAAAGGAATGACACTAACAATAGAACAAATTAAAGAACACCTACTGAAAGGGAAGTGTGTATCTGTTAATCCTGTTTGGAGATATGGTCTTGGTAAGAGTCTTACTTGGGGTTGGACTGGATGTTCCAGCGATCCGGGGTGTTGTGAAGACTCTTTTAATACACTAGAAGAACTTCTGGAAAGTATTCTGGAAAGATGCGATGGAGATTTAAGTGAAGTCGGGCTTGAGCAGTAAAGGAGACAATATGTGGATTTGTTATGATGAAGAGAAACCAAAGACTCCCGGTTGGTATGCCGTTCTGTATTGCTGGGAGATTCAGGAAGGAGTTTTTAACCAAGCTAGCTACTGGAATGACGGGTGGGATGAAAAGCTCCCTATTGGCTTCTGGTGGGGTCCGTTCGACACAGCACAAGAAGCTGAAGAGTACGCAGAAGAATCTAATTGGGATAATAGGTGATGGCAGGATTATATTTTGCTTCTGACTTCCACTTAGATCATAAGAACATCGGAAAGTACAGATTGGAAGTAAGGGACGCACAAGATAACGAAGAACGAATAGAGAAGGTTTGGAAGACAACAATCACTAAACGTGATCTTGTGTATTGTCTTGGGGATATGTGTTTCTCTGAAGCTTCGCTAGATCGTTTTAAGACATGGCCCGGAAGGAAGATACTGATATGTGGAAATCACGACAGGGATCACCTGTCTATGCAACAATTAGTGGATTCCTTTGATGAAGTGTATTCTCTGCTAAAGTACAAAGAGTTCTGGTTGTCACACCCTCCAATACACTCTGATGAGCTACGTGGTAGATATAATCTACACGGTCACTTACACTACCACACAGTTAAAGATTGGAGATATTATAACTGTTGTGTTGAACACGGTATACTTCATTCTCTGCAAGAGGTAAGAGATGTACTAGAACAACGGAAGAAACAAAGAGAATATGAATATGGACTTTAAGCCAAAGAAGGGAGCTAAACGCTCCCTTTCTGTTTTGCTTTATAATAACAAACATGCCAAAGCCATACAGCGTTAGTTAGAACGATAGCCATACCCCCGTACCAACTGAGGTACTGTTCAAGGTTGTAGTAATAAAATAAATTCCATACACCCCAACTCGTAAAGAACACAGTCACCTTCGGATCAACTCCCTTTACAACCTTGTCTTTACGTATTTGAAAGATATTGGAACAAATCGACACCGCCCCAAACAATTCAAAGCAACCATTTACTAAATCTGGAATGTTCAATATTAAACTCCTTATTTTGTTTGTTCAATTACAATTTTAAATCCATCTTTACATCTATCGTCATACTTTTTGCAAGTGTTTTACGTTTTTTCGTTCTCTCTTTCAGCCTTAAATTCTTCTATTGTTTTTTCATCAGGTTTAAGTGGCATCAAATACTTCGCTGGTGTGCAGTTGCTAACACTATTGTCTTTATACACAAGAGAAGGGGAGCAAACCCAGAGGTCTACTCCCGCTATATCATCAGGATTCTCACAATGCTCAATACGAAGGCGTTGCCCAGAACGGTAGAAAGCAACAGTAGTGACAATCTGATTGCCTACTAGACAAGGGCTGAAAGCAAGACAGAGCTGGTTTGGATAAATATCTCTGCTCATATTAATACTCCAAACTATCTAGTCTATGAGATGCTTCACGAAGCTCTTGCTGAATACTTCTAATGTCATCATTCAATGAAGAGATTTCATTCTCATATCCAGTAATATCAGATTCCAAACTTTCTACTTCTTCCTGTAGACAAGTGACTTCAGATTGAGCGCTATCAAGTTCGTTCTCTAGCTCACTGATTCGTTCTTCTGCTGTCTCTAGCTCTTCTTGGAGCTTCTCAGCTTCTTTCTCCCAATGGCTTCCCCACTCCCTAATCTCAGAATTAGCAGAGCGAATATCTTCAATAGCATCTACAAGAAGTCCTTTTGTACTGGTCCAAGAGTAAAGACCTTTCTTACTGAAGAAGTAATCAAGAATATCTTCATAAGGTTCTTCTTGCTTTAATCTTTGTTCTAAATCTCTAAGTTCTCTGATTAGATCATCAATCATTGGACAAGTTTGTTTAGGCTCTTTCATTCTTAATCTCCTTAGTCTTTTTAAAAACAAGGTATGAATTCCAAACAGAGTTTCTACCTGTATAGCAAAACTCCCATCCCCTCTCTTTTAAAAATTTATCCAGAATATCTAATGTAGGTCGCATAGTACAATTGGAAATTAAAATATAACATTCAGACTCCTCTCCTATATCGTATTCAAAAGTTGGAATTTCTTTCGGTTTGTCCTTTATCTTAAATGGCCACACTTAACGTTCCTCCTCTATGGCAATCAAATAACCAATTAGTGTTTTAAATTCTTCGTGTCTCTCTAGGAAAGATAAAGCTATCCTGAACAGCATACACACATTCATTTCCCGGAAACACTATCTTCCCATCTGTCGTCTTAGCTGTCTCTGCTATCTTCATTAGGTTGTTTACTTTTCTGTTCATTTCTCCTTTCCTTTCGTTTATCATATTTAGTCAACCACTTACTAAACTCAGGCCACACAGGATCATCCTCATCTTCTGGCCAATAAGGACATTCTTCTCCGTTCTTAATTGTGTAGAAGCTAGGACCGCAGTAATCGTGGAAGCTTACCCAGATGTATCTGTTCCCTACGTGGAGTCTTCCCCAAGGATTGACACAGACAATCCCGTTAGGTATTCGAATACAAGTCATCTTATCCTCCTCAATGTTTAAGGTAGTAAGCTGCTAAGGTAAATATCCAACCAATTACCACATTACCAATTATCACCCACTTTTCATTTCTAATAAAAAGTAAGAGAAAATACCTGCAACTGATAAATAGGCTAACAAAAATAACTCCGCTTGTCCTTGATTCATTTCATCCTCCCAACAATTTCTTTAAGGATTTCTTTATCTACTTGCGATATGTTTTCAATCAACCAACTAGGATCTTCTGAGATCCACTGTACAAGGCAATTGATCAATCCCTTGGAGGTAGTGGCAGGGTGATTCACCCAGTCGTCTAGTGTGTCTGTCAGGTTCTGGTAGAAGGGGTTTTTCATTCTATTACTCCTATGATGGTTTCTTCATTATCTCTCTTTGGAACATAGAGAGTGTTTAGGGTTTCAAAACTCCCGTCCTCTGCAACAGAGACAACAGGTGTAGTCAACACCCACCCTTGCTCATAATAAGAGTTCGGGTGGTTGATAGCCCACACGGTAGCATTCCTCCCTTCCATTATGAAGCTTCCTTGGGTCTTGTCGTATTGGATTGTTTTCTTCATTGTCCCTCCTGTGGGCGTTCTGGTTTAGGTTGTTTGGGAGTGCCAAAGGCTGCGCCTGAGAAGTAGTGACCGCTAAAGGCACTGTAGAGATCCTTAGCACTTTGTCCAAGTGCTTCCGCTATACCCTGTAGCTCTCGCCCTTTTGCGTTGCCTGCGCTATACACACGGTGATCATCTGAATAACCGTAGTACCAATCATGTGTTTCTAGCAAGTCATAAAATTTATTGAGAGTCATTACCTATCTCCTTCTTTCTCTTTGTTTGTTTACTCTGCTCTTTTGGCTCGTAGACCTTGTCGTCGAAGTATTGAGGAAAGTTACCTCACCCAAAAGGACAATTAAACATACATCCTCCTATATACTTGACAAAATATGTGATATGACATCCACGGTCCAACCGTTCCCCAGCATCTTATATCGTTGAGAATCGGACACACAAGCAGTGTAATTGTCAGGAATGGTTTGCAATCTCTCGCACTCAATTGGTGTTAATTTTCTCACCACTCCCTCGCGTAGTAGGAGATTGTTGGCAGGCCATGACGATGTGGTTAAAGATGGAACCTTCCCATCAATAGCACGTATTCCACCAGCGTTCCCTCCATGTGGCCACTGTAGAATGTATGTACAATTCCATGACAGTTCGGCCCGAACCGTCAAACATTTTGCTTTCGTTGGATTGAATGCAACATATCCTCCCCTCTCTTTAACTTCTCCGAATTTTTGCAACCAAGACAATCTACCACCCTTTACATAGTATTTGTCGTCTACTGCGGGTTGGAGAATATCTTGCAATACCAACCCTCTGTCGCTTGGTTGTGTAACAGCAACATTGGACCAATACAATCTATACCTATTTTGCGCTGATACAAGGTTAGAGTTTATGACAACAGGCACAACCCCTAGCCGTTTTGTAATTATATCCTTATACTCTTGTTTCATTTTGACATTTTCTAGTAACCAATATCTGGGGTTTGTCTCGTTTTTAAGTCTTTCAAACTCAAAGTACAACGCACTTCTGGGATCGTCAAAAGCTAACCCTTTACCGGCAGTTGAAAATCCTTGGCAGGGTGATCCTGCCAATAAAATGTCCACTTTGCCAATGTATGTCTCGCCATCTTCATAATACAACGTACCATTTTCATACCTAATCTTTGTCACATCTCCAATATGGGTTATATCTTTCCAGTTGTGCTTGCTTGCTTTAATAGCCCACTTGTCAATCTCTGAAGCAAAATACCGTGTTACAGGAATTCCTGCTCTTTCTAAGGCAATCCTTCCACAACTCATACCATCAAATAAACTCAGTACAATCATTAACTCCTCCTATTCAAAGCTCCGACCATTCAGAGCCACGATAACCCAAAGCTTCGTATCTGTCAAGGGAGCATAATGTAATCCTAACGAATCTCTTCCCTGCTACCTCCTCCCCTCCTACATACCTCCCTTGCTATATCAATCATAGCTTAGAAATATCCATATAAGAAATATCCTTTGGTGTATACGAAGCCACGTATCTAACAAAGCTTTGTATGTCCGTAGCCACGAATACAACGAACAGCATAGCTCTACGTAAGAGCTTTGAATCAGCTATGCGCCTAAGCAGGACAGACCGTATTCGGAGAATATGTGTCTGGACTAAGACAGACCAGCTCCTGTGGAGATGTGTCTGGCCCCCCACCCCTGCCCCGTACCTTACCTAGCTAGCTTTTTGGAAATATCCAATAGGCCCTACGGACCTCTTGTTTCCAATCGTAGCCTTGCTACGGCTGGCCTATGCCATGCCCCTACCTTGTGCCAGCGCTCTTTGCCTTGTGCTGGATACAAAGCCTATACCCTGATTTCCAGCATACAAAGCTTTGTACTATTCGTGGCTCTGTATAGTACATGGCAAGGTATATGCAATAGCAATGAATATGCCAATACTAAGGATAGATATAGCTATGTATAGCTTTAGCTATGTTACTCACTAGTAAGGTAATGCAACAAAGTGGTGCATGGGGTGGCCTGATAAATCAGTCCCCAATAGACATAATCTATGTGAATATACATAGCCTTGACTATTCATAGCAATGATACATACAAAGCCACGTCTGATACAAAGCCACGTATGGTACATAGCCTTGAATAGTGCGTTGATTTATATAGATTATTAGGCGTTTTGGTGGATACTTATTAGGTGGGATAAGACAAGACAAAACGCCATGTAAGAATACACAAGACTATTGTTTTGTTTACAGGGTTAAAGGTAAGAAAGGGAGCATTAGGTTTGCATTACCGATGCCCGTAGGACTGCATAGGAAGGGCTACAGGGAGCGTTTATTAGCTCCCTATAGGGTAGGATAGGGGAGGGATTAGAAAGGGATTAAAGGGCCTTATCGGACCCTTTATATTTCATCCCACTTACAAATAACTTGGCCTTTGTAGGTTAGATTCCCGTTAAAATCAATTTTCAGCGCCTTAAAGCGCATACTTTTTCCGTCGTGAATTTTTACTACTCCATTAGGTAGAATCCTTTCAGCGTCCTCTTTGTATCCAGTTAGGGAACACACTTTCAACGCGAAGGAAACGCCATTGATAGAACCTGTAGCGTGCATCCACCACAAACATGTCTCGGTATCTTGCACATAAGTGGTAATGGCTGGTAAGAATTTACCTTTTTCCTTTTTGGCCTTGCCACCTACCTTAGTTATACAGGTATAACCATACACTTTGCCGTTATGAAAGTAAGGGCAAGTGACTTGCTCACCACACAAAGCACAAGTGTAAAAAATTGCCTTGTTTGCCATTCTACTATCCTCGGGTTATTTCGTTTCAGTAGGAACAGAATAGACTAATGCCGAACCCCTTTGCAAGCGAATTCGGCATTTTATTTTATGTATTTCATCTAACGTTATTAGGCTTACATAAAATGCTCCTTTGTTGATTAGGCTAGGATAGGGGAATTATTAAGGGGCCATTCAGGCCCCTTTGTTTAAGCTACTTTGATCCATTTAAAGGTTATGCTTCTTGCCGCATTCTACGTGGTATTTGTTCGGAACCTTCGCTACCGTCCTGTCACACGCATCTGTGAAAATTTCAGCCAGCGCGCCGTCCTCGACATAGGCCCATGACCTGCATTTGTCGTCGTCCCTTACTAAAACGACGTGCAACTCTTCCCCTACAGGTACGTTAAAGGATTTAACAAAATTCAAGCAATCTGCGTAAGATTCCTGATGGTAGTGTTCCAATACTTCATCATCGCAGACGCGTTCCACGTCCCATTCGTGTACTGTTTTCATACCTTTCTACCTTTGGTTGTTTTGTTGTTGTGGGTTAAGGGCGCTGTACGTCATGTGCTTTCGTTTGGTCTGGCGTTTCCTATGTCCCGCCGCCTTTGCCATCGTTGCCCTAGGCCACAAACCAAGAATAGAGAAAGCCACCTGTGATTGCAAGTGGCTTTTTATAATTTATAGTTTTAAACTGTTGTATCCATTATACCAGCCGTGCCAGTAGGCTGTTTTTGCCCACTTAGGCCAGCCTGATGATTCTGACCACTTGAGCCTAAGCGGTAATCCCTGTTTGGCTTCTGATTGACCAAGCCAATAGAAATACCGCTTTCCTGATAGCTTTTTCATTTGGTTACACTCCGCCTATAGCTTTATTAAATACTGTTGTTATTGCTCATTTGGTCATGATAACCCTTGAACACTTGCTTTAGTGCCCAATTAGGGAATCTGAGGGTTAACCCTTAATCAGCGTAAATAACGATTGATATATTCAATAGCTTGTTGTGTATTGATCGGAAAACTACTAATTTCGTTAGGCATTGCCCCTGTTATAATGAGGGCGTTTTGTAGTTCCCGTAGCTCTACGCTGTACAACTCTGCCGCATAACGTAAGTATGTTTTTGCAGTAATATAGCCTCTAGCCTGTTCCTTTTTTTGCCATGATTTGCCACTCCCAAACCAATTAATCCCGGCAAGAGCAATAGCCTTTCCTTTGTCCCTGTAATAGGCTTTTGTGTGCATTATGCTTTTCCCTGAATGATCAAGTCGATTGATTGAATGATTTTTGTTCGTTGATCAGTCCAATATGTTGCAGCATCATATTCCTGATCATGTGCAAGGTATTCAGCCCTTGTTTTGAGTTTAACAGCTAGAGCCATAAGGCAAACAATCCTTACCGCGTCACAATACATAGCCTTAATCCTTTCTGTATTCGATTGTGGGAGGCTTTCGCCTCCCTCCCTTGAGTAGCCTTAGCCTACCAGATAAGCGGCTTTGCCAGACCATACAGGCTTTAATGCTGCCAGTTTGGCAGCCAAGGGAGCCGCCTTGCGGCTTTCCATCCTGTTTTCACTGATAGCTTTGCAAGCGCAAGCCGCGCCCAAACGAAAACGAAAAGATCCTTTCATGCTCATAACCTTTTGCATTGTCTGAGTTGCTTTCATTGTCTTGATTCTCGCTTGTTGGTTTTCAATTATGCCCTGAATCAATAATAGCAGGGCACAACAGAAAAGCAACTAGATTTTATTCAATCCCGTAAAATAGTTTAAACATAGCAAGATTTAAATAGTGTTCCTTTGTGATCTTACCTGTATTGAAATCAGACTTAAAGACCACTATTGAACAATTGGGCATTCGTGTGATAGTTATATCACCGCTTTCAATTGGGATTAGTAATTCCGCAAAACCCTGAACACTGCTAGCAGCCACTTGCATATTATAGAAAGTGGTAGCTTCTGTTTTGTTCAAGATATTGCATACTGGCAAGTTCCACTTTTGATTGTTCATTTGTTTAGCCTCTTGCCTGAATGCGCTTATCTTTTTCCAGTATGTCACCAACAGACGCAACAATATAACGACCATCATACAAACATAGAGTTGGAGTATACATTTCCCCGGTATTGCAGTATTCCAACCAAGGCCAGACTGAGCTACCCTCGAATACGGCTTCTGTACCGAACAACTCTAGCAGCTCATTAGCTGCAAACATTCTTATCTCAGATTCAGACGGACGATGATAACATTGTCTAATCAATCTGTTAGTATCAGGGAACTTTTCCGGCATATCATCAGGGATAACCTCCCCGGAAAGAACAGATCGCAAGAGTTTAGCGTCTTCTTTCGTCAAATCACGAAAGGCAGCACAAAAGGTTTTAATTGAAGGCAAGCGCATTTGTCAATCCTCGAATGTATGGCGTTGTTTGCGTTCTTTCCTTTGTGTATATTCTTTTTTCCTTTCTTTCTTGTCAATCCTTTTTCCGTCTACACTGGCGCTAAATTCTTTATTGATTTTAGCCTTGACAATCTTTTGTTTTCCTGTATTGCTTTGCATTTTGTTTTTCCTGTTAGCCGATGGAATAATAAACTTTCTGTGTTTCTGGCACATAAAAGATATTGCCGGAATATGTCCCTTCTTGCTGTCCCTGTTCGGAGGCTTCCCAGTCGATTTCTGACCAATGATCATTATCCAAACCAGCATCCCGAATATCGCCGCTGATAAACTGAATCAATAAGGCAATCAATTCTTGATCATTCCAGCCTGCTATTTCATCTTTTTCCCATGCACCAAACTGGCCAAACCAATAACGCAAAACGTCCCTACATTCTGTGCCATTGTAGGCTTTTGTGTCAAGCCAATAAAGGTAATTTTCTGCCTCTTTTTTGGCATTGTTCCATGTAATAGTTCCAGCATTGTCGCCCATTTCAAAACAACTAGCCGAAAAGTTGTAGGGCTCTTCTGTTTGGAAAAAATCTGTAATGTCAAGTTCTAACATTGTTATTGCCTCTTTTTGTCGGCACATATCCACAATAATCAGGGGAATTAACCAAACGAGTTATCAAACGTTTCGCACCCAAAAAAGT
>Ga0255221_1000016_pt1 | contig 49856 bp, 52 predicted proteins | sample Miss_Colum_RepC__FD_183020 | JGI IMG/M metagenome (GOLD analysis project Ga0255221, IMG submission 183020) | Freshwater microbial communities from Mississippi River, Louisiana, United States - Miss_Colum_RepC_8d | ecosystem: Environmental > Aquatic > Freshwater > River | place: USA: Louisiana...
CAGGAAGGGAGGTGGGCAGAACGGAAACTAAAGGGGTTCTCGGAGGTGAAGGAGGTGCTGGAGAAGATGCTTCAGGAGCGGTATGCCCCCCGTACACAGACTCTTACACAGAGTCCTTGACACGACCCCGGTTCCTGCCCTGGCGGGCGGAAAAAGGTCTAAGGGCGGGCCAGGCGGGGCCCGCCTTGGTGGTGGCCCTCTTTCTGGTTTCCGCCTTCGGCCCGCCCCCCTCTCCCGAGTGGCTCCGCGCCCTCTTGGCCCTTCTTGGCACCTACATGGGGGCGCGCCTCACGGGAAATCTGGGCCTTGCCGTCTTCCTGGGGGCGGGGCTTTACGGGCTTCTTGGCCTTCTCTAGCGGTTCAGGATGTGGATGGCCTGCTTGTGGAAGGCCTCCGCCGCCTCCATGAGGCTTTCCGAGAGGGTGGGGTGGGGGTGGACGGTGAGGGCGAGGTCGGTGAGCGTGGCCCCCATCTCCAGGGCCAAGGCGGCCTCGGCGATGAGCTCCCCCGCCTGGGGCCCCACGATGAAGACCCCGAGGAGGAGGTCCGTCTCCTCGTCCCCCACCACCTTGACCATCCCCTCGGCCCCGCCCAGGGTGAGGGCCCGGCCACTGGCGGCGAGGGGGAACTTCCCCACCTTCACCTTGTAGCCCGCCCGCTTCGCTTCCTCCTCGGTGAGGCCCACCCCGGCCCACTCGGGGGAGGTGTAGACCACGCTCGGGACCTGGTAGTCAAAGGCGCTGTCCTTGCCGGCGGCGTTCTCGGCGGCGATGAGCCCCTCCCGCATGGCCTTGTGGGCGAGGAGGGGGGGGCGGGCCGCGTCGCCGATGGCGTAGACCCCGGGGACGCTCGTCTCCATCCGGGCGTTCACCCGGATGAAGCCCCGCTCGTCCACCTTGACCCCGGCCTTCTCCAGGCCCAGGCCCTCCGTGCGGGGCTTCCGGCCCACGGCCACCAGGACCTTGTCCACCACCACCTCCTCCCCCTCGCCGCCCTCGGCGGGCTCGAGGCGCACGTGGAGGCCGTCCTTCTTCTTCTCGTAGCCCACGGCCTTGGTCTTGGTGCGAACCCTTATCCCCTCCTTTTCCAGGGCGCGCCTTAGGAGGGCGGCGGTCTCGGGGTCGCCCTGGGGGAGGATCTCCGGCATGTACTCAATGAGGGTGACCTCCGCGCCCAGGCGGCGGTAGACCTGGCCGAGCTCGAGGCCCACCGCCCCCCCGCCGATGACCAGGAGGCGCTTGGGGAGGCCCTCCTCTACCTTAAGGGCCCGGGTGGAGTCCCAGACGTCCTCGCCGAAGGGGAAGCCCTTGAGCTCCAGGGGTTCGCTCCCCGTGGCGAGGATCAGGCTTTTTGCCCCGTAACGCTCGCCCCCTACCTCCACCTCCTTGGGGCCCACCAAGCGGGCGAAGCCCCTGAGGAGCTCCACCCCGTTCCCCTTGAGGAGGGTGCCCACGCCCCCGGTGAGCTTTTTCACCACCTGATCCCGCCAGCCGCCGAGCTTCTTCAGGTCCAGCTCCGGCTTGGCCTTCAGGCCGAACCCCTCGGCCACCTTCAGGTGGTGGAGGGTCTCGGCGGCGTGGAGGAGGGCCTTGGTGGGGATGCAGCCCACGTTGAGGCAGACCCCCCCCACCTCGCCCGCCTCCACCGCCAGCACCTTGAGGCCGAGCTGGGCGGCCCGGATGGCGGCGTGGTAGCCCCCCGGGCCGGTGCCGATCACGATGAGGTCGTAGGTCTTCATAGGCGTCATCCTACATTTCCAGAAGGAGCAGGTCGGGGTTTTCCAAGAGCCTGATGACCTCCCGGGTGAACATGGCCGCCTCGGCCCCGTCCACCAGGCGGTGGTCAAAGGAGAGGGAGAGGAACATGATGTCCCGCGGCCTTATGGAGCCGTCCGGCATGACCCAGGGGCGCTTCCTTATGGAGTGCACGCCGAGGATGGCCGCGTCCGGCAGGTGGATGATGGGGAAGCTCAAGGTGGCCCCCACGGAGCCGATGTTGGTGATGGTGAAGGTGGACCCCGTAACCTCCTCCGGGGCGAGGCGGCCTTCCCGCGCCTTCTGGGAGAGCTCGGCGATCTCCTGGGCGAGCTCCAAGACGCTCTTCCGGTCCGCATCCCGCACCACGGGGACGATGAGGCCCCTTTCCGTGGCCACGGCGAGGCCGATGTGGTAGTAGCGCTTGTAGACGATCTCCTGCCTCTCCTCGTCCAGGCTGGTGTTCAGCATGGGGAACTTCTTCAGGGCCCGCACCACTGCCTTGACGATGAAGGGCAGGTAGGTGAGCTTGACCCCCTGGGCCTCGGCCTGGGGCTTGAGGCGCTCGCGCAGGCGCACGAGCTCCGTGAGGTCGGCCTCGTCCACGTTGAGGGTGCGCACCGTGTAGAGGTGGCTCTGCCAGAGCCCCTGGGCGATGGTGCGGCGGATGCCCCTTAGAGGCACCCGCTCCTCCAGGTGCTCGTACCCCTTGGGCGGGGCGTACTTGGGCGGGGGCGGGAAGCCGGCAGGAAGCACCTGGGGCCCCTCCTCGGGCCTTTCGGGAGGGGCCTTCCTCCGCTCGGCGTAGGCCCGGACGTCCTCCACCCGGACCCTGCCCAAAGGCCCCGAGCCCGGCACCTCCTCAATGGGGATCCCGAGCTCCCGGGCGAGCTTCCGGGCGGCGGGGACGGCGAGGACCCGCCCCGGCCTCGCCCCCTCCTGGGGCTTTTCCCCGGAGAGGAAGGGGTTTTTCACCGCCACCTGCGTGGGGTCCGGCTTGAAGAGGGAGAGGTCCTCCTTCTCCTCCTTCGCGGGCAGGCCCGGCTCCACGATGGAGCGCTCCTCCACCGCCTGCACCGGGGGGGCCTCCTTCACGCCCTCCACCGCCTCGCCGGGCTCGGCGATGAGGGCGATGGGGGCGTGGACCTTGACCACCTCCCCCTCCTTGGCCAGCTTCTTCAGGAGCACCCCCTCGTAAGGGGAGGGCAGCTCCACCGTAACCTTGTCGGTCATGACCTCCACGAAGGGCTGGTCCTTCTTCAGGTAGTCCCCTTCCTCCACGAGCCACTTCAGAATCTCGCCTTCCACCACGCTTTCGGCGAGCTCGGGCATGAGGATTTCCTTGGGCATAGTCCTCCCTTTACAGGTCCAGGAGCTGTTGAAGTTCCTTGCGGTCTATCCCACGGGCTTCCGCCACCGCCTTTAGGATTCCGGCCAAGGTTCCCACCTTTAGCGGGCGATGAAGGGGGATGGTGATGGCATGAGGACCGCTAGGGCCTTCCCAGGTCATGCGCACGTGGCTTCCCGTTTGCCGCTCCACACGATAGCCCAGGCGGGCTAACCTCTGGACAAGTTCCTCCCCGGTGAGGTCGCGGGGAAGCCTCACGGGGTAAGGACCTCCTCGCGGACGAAGTGCAGGCGGATGATCGGAGGTGCCTCTTCGCCGAAGTGGCACCGGACCGCATCCCGCACCATCTCCTTGAGCTCCTCCCAGGTTTCTCCCTCCGTGAAGATGGCTTCCCCTAGGGCGCGGGCCACAAACCCCCCCTCTTCCGCCTCTTCCACCAGGAAGATGATTTCCCTCATATTCAGTAGTCTAGCGCCCGCTTGGCGGCGTTCAGGATCCGGGTGACGGTGGGCAGGTAGAGCTTGTCCTGGGCGTAGGGGTAGGGGGTGTCAAACCCCGTGACCCGGATGGGCGGGGCGAGGAGCATGTCCAGGAGGTCCTCGGCGATGGTGGCGGCCACCTCGCTCACGAAGCTTGCGTGCCTGGGGGCGTCGGAGACCAGGACCACCCTCCCCGTCTTGGCCACGGAGTTCATCACCGCCTCGTAGTCCCAGGGCATGAGGGTGCGGAGGTCCAACACCTCGGCGGAAACCCCCGCCTTGGCGAGCTCTGCCGCCGCCTGCAGGACCTCGGGCATCACGGTGCCGTAGCCGATGAGGGTGAGGTCCTTCCCCTCGCGCCTTAGGGCCGCTTTCCCGATGGGGAGGGTGTAGTCCTCCTCGGGCACCTCCTCCTTCACCGAGCGGTAGAGCCTCTTGGGCTCCAGGAAGACCACGGGGTCCTCGTCGCGGATGGCGGCCTTGAGGAGGCCCTTGGCGTCGTAGGGGGTGGAGACGGCCACCACCTTGAGCCCGGCGGTGTGGACGAAGTGGGCCTCGGGGCTTTGGGAGTGGTGGTGTCCGCCCCTCACCCCGCCCCCTGAGGGCATCCGCACTACCAAGGGTGCCGTGAACTGGCCCCCCGAGCGGTAGCGGAGCTTGGCCACCTGGCTCACGAGCTGATCAAAGCCCGGGAAGATGTAGTCGGCGAACTGGATCTCGGCCACGGGCCTCAGGCCGTGGGCGGCCATGCCCAAAGCGGCCCCCACGATGGCCGCCTCGGAGAGGGGGGTGTCCATGACCCGGTCGGGGCCGTACTTCTGGAGAAGCCCCTCGGTTACGAGGAAGACCCCGCCCCTTTTCCCCACGTCCTCCCCCAGGACCACCACCCGGGGGTCTTTGGCCATCTCCTCGTCCAGGGCCCGGTTCAGGGCCTGCACCATGGTCATGAGGGCCATACCCACCCCCTAGAGCTCCTCCTTGAGGAGGGCCTCCTGGCGCAAGAGGTGCCAGGGCTTCTCGGCGAAGACGTCCTCAAACATCCACTCGGGGGGCACGGGGCCCGCTTCTTCCGCCTCCTTGAGGCCCCGTTCCAGCTCGGCCCGGATCTCCTCCCGCACGTCCTCCTCCCACTCCTCGTTCCAGAGGCCCCTGGCCTCGAGGAAGCGCCGGAAGCGGGGGATGGGGTCCTTCTTCCGCCAGAAGGCCACCTCCTCCTTGGGCCGATAGCGGCTGTCGTCGTCGGCGGAGGAGTGGGGCCCGTAGCGGTAGACCCTGAGCTCCACGAGGCTCGGGCCCTCCCCCCTTCGCGCCCTTTCCACCGCCTCCTTGACCACGTAGTAGCTCGCCAGCACGTCCATCCCGTCCACCAGGTAGCCGGGAATGCCGAAGGCGTGGGCTTTGTCGGCGATGGTGGGGCTGTGGGTCTGGTGGCGGTAGTCCACGCTGATGGCGTAGAAGTTGTTCTCGGCGATGAAGACCGCCGGCGCCCCCTGCACGGCGGCGAAGTTGATCCCGGCGTACCAGTCCCCTTCGCTCGTGGCCCCGTCCCCGAAGGTGCAGACCGCCACCTGGCCCGTGCGCAGGAGCTTCATGCTGATGGCGGCGCCTGCGGCGGGAGGGACGTGGGAGGCGATGGGGCTCGCCACGGTGAAGAAGTTGAGGGCCTTGGAGCCGGGGTGCTCGGGCATCTGGCGGCCCTTGTTGGGGTCGGCCTTGGTGGCGAGCATCTGGCCGAGGAGCTCCTTGAGGGGGATCCCTAGGGCGAGGGCCAGGCCGTGGTCGCGGTAGTAGGGGAAGACCCAGTCAAAGCCCGGCCGGATGGCGTGGGCGATGGCCACCTGGGCGGCCTCGTGCCCCGCGGCGGGGGCGATGAAGCTGGTCTTGCCCGTGCGGATGAGGATGGTGTAGCGTTCGTCCAGCATCCGGGCCGCCAGCATGTCCCGGTAGAGCCTCCTTAGCTTCTCCCCCTCGAGGTCCAAGGGGAAGTCCCCAAGCCACTCCCCTTCCTCCCCGATGAGCCTTATGGGCTCCTCGGTGAAGGTCTCAAACCGATGGGTCTCCTTGACCATGGCACCCTCCTTCTTGGCGCTTGTGGCGCCGGGAAGCCCGCCCTGGGTAAGGGCCTCGGGCCTCCTTTTCGGGGGTGGGGCTGGATCCCACTTTCCCTTCCCCCTGAGTATACCGGGTTAGGATCAGGGGGTGCGGCTTCGGGTGGTGGCCGTGGGAAGGCCCCGGCTGGCCTACGCCCGGCTCGGGGTGGAGGAGTACGCGAGGCGCATGCGGCGGTACGCGCCTTTGGACCTGGTCTTCGTCCGGAAAGGGGAGGAGCTCCTCCCCAAGGCGGAGGGCCACCGGAAGGTGGTCCTGGACGAGCGGGGGAGGCTCTTGACCACCGAGGAGCTCTACCGGAGGCTCCTCGCCTGGGAGGGGGAGCGGGTGGCCTTCCTCGTGGGCGGGGCCGAGGGGCACCCGGAGGCGGTGCGGGAGGAGGCCGACCTCCTCCTTTCCCTCTCCCCCCTCACCCTGCAGCACGAGCTCGCCCTCCTCGTCCTCATGGAGCAGCTCTACCGCGTCCTGACCTTGAGGGCGGGGCACCCCTACCACCGGCCATGACCTACGAGGCCTTCGTGGAGCTGGTGGAGAGGCTCTGGGAGGAGGTCCCCGAGGACTTCAAGCGGGGGCTTCAGGGGGTGCACGTCTTCCCCGAGGCCAAGCCGGAGCCGGGGCTTGAGGGGGTGTGGCGCCTGGGGGAGTACCTGGACCCGGGGCCGCCTTCGGCCTTCGGGGGGTTTGAGGACCTGGGGCGGCACATCGCCCTCTACTACGGCTCCTTCTTGGAGGTGGCGGGGGAGGGGTTTGACTGGGAGGCCGAGGTGTGGGAAACCCTCCTCCACGAGCTCAGGCACCACCTGGAGTCCCTGGCGGGGCGGGACGACCTCGTCCAGGAGGACCTCAGGCGCCTGGACGCTTTTCGCCGGGGCGGGCCTTCTGGGGAAGGGTAGGGGTTGCTTCCGCGAGGGGCTTGCGCTCGGCGAAGCCCCCGGAGAGGGGGTGGTAGTGGGCCACCTCGGGCTCCCCCTCCTTCCAGCAGAGGAAGACCACCTGCCCCCCTACCCGGCCGGGGAAGTCCACCAGGCCCTGGTCCAGGTCCTTGAGGAAGACCCCGAGGGAGGCGAGGTAGCGGGCGTCGGCCTCGAGGGAGCCCAGGAGGAAGCGGACCTCCTCCTCCAGGGCCCGCCGCTCAAGCCCCCGGGCCTCGGGGAGGCGGGCCTGGGCCTCCTTGAGCTCCGCCCGGGCCTGGCGCATCTGGGAGAGGACCCTCTGGATCTCGGGCAGGAGGGCGTCCGCTTCTTCCTTGGTGAAGATGCGGGCGAACATACCTGCCCCCATCCTAGCACATTTGCTTGGGGAAATCTAAGCCTACCTCACTCATACCCTTGGGGGCCCCATGCCAGCGCAAGCCCGCATGGGGTGGGTCAAAGGAGGGGCAGAAGCTCCACCTCCCCCGCTCCCACCCGCACCCCGCCCACGAGGAGGCTCCCGTCGGGGAGGACGTCCTCGGCCAGGCCCTCCACCACCCCTTTGCCCGTGTGCACCCGCACCTTTCGGCCCAGGGTGAGGGAGGCCTGGCGGTAGCGCTCCAGGAGGGCCTCCGGGGTCTGCAGGAGGGGCAGGAGGGCCTCCAGCTTCAGGAGGAACCCCTCCAGCACCTCCCGGCGGGAAAGGGGGGCGTACGCCTGGAGGAAGGCCGCCCCCTCCGGCGCCCAGGCCACGTTCACCCCCACGCCCAGGAGGGCGTAACTCACCTCCTCCCCCTCGGCCCGGGCCTCGAGGAGGACCCCCGCGAGCTTGCCGCCGTCCGGGGCGAGGAGGTCGTTGGGCCACTTGAGCCCCCCCACCCCCACCGCCTCCCGCAGGGCAAGGCCCGCGAGGAGGGGCAAAAGCCCCAGGGCGGAGAGGGGAAGGCCTGGCCTTAGGAGGAGGGAGAAGGTGAGGCTTCCCCCGGGGCGGCTTTCCCAGGGCCTTCCCCGCCTGCCCCGGCCCCTTTCCTGGACCTCGGCGAGGACCAGGGCCCCCTCGGGGGCGCCCTCCTCGGCCCAGGCCCTTAGGACGTCCTGGGTGCTCCCCACCCGGCCCAGGTAGCGGTAGGGCCTCCCCAGCCTGCCCCGGGGGTGGAAGAGGTGGGGGAGGGGGGTCCCGGGGAGGATGCGGTAGCCCCGGCGGGAGACCTCCACGGGGTAGCCTTCCGCCCGGAGCCGCCTGGCCTCCTTGGAGACGGCGGCCCGGCTCACCCCGAGCCGCTCGGCCAGGGCCTCGCCGCTTTGCCAGGACTCCGTGAGGAGGTCCAAAAGCCCGGGCATCCCTCAGGCTAGCTCCACCTGGGAGAGGTCCCCGAGGATGAGGCGGTGGGCCCGGGGGAGGCCGTCCCGGCTCTTCACTTCGGCCCGGACGCCGAGGATGCACTCCTGGAGGCGGAGGCGGACCTCCTCCACCACGGCCTCCTCCTCCAGGAGGGAGTACTCCACCTCCGACCGCACCACCCGGGCCCGGGGCCCCACGGAGGTGAAGGGGCCCACGAAGGCCTCCTCCACCACGGCGCCCGCGCCGATGTGGGCGGGGCCGATCACGGTGCTCCGCACCACCTTCGCCCCCTTCTCCACCACCACCCGGCCCGTGAGCTGGCTCTCCACCACGTCCCCCTCCACCTTGGGGGTGAGCTCCTCGAGGAGGAGCCGGTTCGCGTCCAGGAGGTCCTGGTGGCGGCCCGTGTCCTTCCACCAGCCCTCCACCTCCACGCCCACCACCGTTTTGCCCCGGTCAATGAGGCCCTGGATGGCGTCGGTGATCTCGTACTCTCCCCGGGCGGAGGGCTTGAGGCCCCGGACGACCTCCAAAACCTCGGGGGAGAAGACGTAGACCCCGGCCACCGCCAGGTCCGAGGGGGGATCCTTGGGCTTTTCCAAAAGCCGCACCACCCGGTTGCCCTCCAGGACGGCCACGCCGAACTGCCTTGGGTCTTCCACCCGCACCAGGGCGATGACGGCGCTTACGCCGGGCTTGAAGGCCTCCAGGAAGCGCCGGATGCCCTTTTGGAAGAGGTTGTCCCCCAGGTAGAGGACGAAGGGGCTTTCCCCCAGGAAGCCCCGGGCCACGTCCACCGCGTGGGCCAGCCCCTGGGGTTCCTCCTGAAGGACGTAGCGGACGGGGTAACCCTCGAGGGCCACCTTCAGGTCCCGCTCCGTCTCCGGGGAGACCACGACCCCGATCTCCCGGACCCCGGCCTCCAGGAGGTTCTCCACGGCGTAGTGGATGATGGGCCGCCCCGCCACCCGGATGGCGGGCTTGGGGCGGGTGTGGGTCAGGGGACGGAGCCTCGTGCCCCTTCCCGCGGCCAGGATGAGCCCTTTCATGCCCTAAAGCATACCCCTTAGAATAAGGTAAGGATGTCCAGCGCCCTCTTGAGGGCGGCCTACGCCTACGACAGGCTGAGGGCCCACCCGCCCGAGGTGGCGGGCCAGATCGCCACGGCCATGGCCTCCGCGGTGCACCCGAAGGGGGAGGAGCCCGTGTTCCTGGAGCTCGGGGTGGGCACGGGGCGCATCGCCCTTCCCCTCATCGCCCGGGGGTATCGGTACATCGCCCTGGACGCCGATGCCGCCATGCTGGAGGTCTTCCGCCAGAAGATCGCGGGGGTGGACCGCAAGGTCCAGGTCGTCCAGGCGGACGCCCGGGCCATCCCCCTCCCGGACGAGAGCGTCCACGGGGTCATCGTCGTCCACCTCTGGCACCTCGTCCCCGACTGGCCCAAGGTCCTGGCCGAGGCCATCCGGGTCCTGAAGCCCGGGGGCGCCCTTCTGGAGGGGTGGGACCAGGCGGAGGCAAGCCCGGAGTGGACCCTCCAGGAGCGCTGGCGCGCCTTCGCCGCCGAGGAGGGCTTTCCCGTGGAGCGGGGGCTCCACGCCAAGCGGCTTAAGGAGGTGGAGGAGGCCCTGCGGCGCTTGGGCCTCAAGCCCAGGACGCGGGAGGTGGCCCGCTGGCGGGAGGAAAGGACGCCGCGGGAGGCCCTCGAGGCCCTCTCGGAGCGGCTCTACTCCTTCACCCAAGGCCTCCCCGAGCCCGTCCACGCCCGGGTGATGGAGCGGCTTTGGGCCTGGGCCGAGGCGGAGCTCGGCGACCTGGACCGGCCCTTCCCCGTGGAGAAGAGGTTCCTCCTGCGCGTCTCCCGTCTGGGGTAGACCCTTAGACCCAGCTCACCGCCCCGAAGGTGTCCTCCCGCCTGGGGCTCGTGGAGAAGAGGACCACGGGGACCCCGGTGTGCTCCTCCACGAGCTCCAGGTAGCGGAGGAGGTTTGCGGGGAGGTCCTCCCGGCGCTTCACGTGGGAGAGGTCGCCCCAGCCCGGAAGCTCCAAGTAGCGCACCGCCTCCGGGCTCGCCTCCCCGGGGCGGGCCCCGTCCAGGTACTCCACGGCCACCTTCACCTTCTCCAGCCCGGAGAGCACGTCCAGCTTGGTGAGGACGAGGCCGTCAAAGCCGTTCACCTCGCAGGCGTACCGGAGGGCCACCAGGTCCAGCCAGCCCACCCTCCTGGGCCTTCCCGTGGTGGTGCCGTACTCGCCGCCCTTTTCCCGGAGGTGGTGGGCGAGCTCCCCCTGGAGCTCCGTGGGGAAGGGGCCTTCCCCTACCCTCGTGGTGTAGGCCTTGGCCACGCCGTAGACCTTGGTGATGGCCTTGTGGGAGAGGCCCGTCCCCACCAGGATCCCCCCCACCGTGGGATGGGAGCTCGTGACGTAGGGGTAGGTGCCGTAGTTCAGGTCCAGCAGGGTGGCCTGGGCCCCCTCAAAGAGGAGGCGCTTCCCCTTGCGCCAGGCCTCCCGGAGGAGGCTCCCCGTGTCGGCGATGTAGGGGCTTAGGATCTCCCGCATCCGGTGGAGATCGGCGAGGGCCTTTTCCTCCGTATCCCAGCCCGCTTCCCGGGTGGAGTTGGGCTTCTCGGCGAGGAGGCGGCGCACCCTCTCCCTCAGGGTGGCCTCGTCCAAAAGGTCCCCAGCCCGGATCCCCACCCTTCTTGCCCGGTCGGAGTAGGCGGGACCGATGCCGCGCCCCGTGGTGCCCACGAAGTTGTGGCGGCTTTCCACGTGCTTGTGGTGGGGGAGGACGAGGTGGGCCCTTTCCGAGACCAGGATCTTGGGGTCAAACCCCTCCTTCCGCAGGCCTTCCACCTCCTCCTGGAAGCGGAAGGGGTCAATGACCATCCCGTCCCCCAGGACGTTCACCGCGTGGGGGTGGATGACCCCCGAGGGCAGGAGGTTGAGCTTGAAGACCTTGCCCTCGGCCACCACGGTGTGGCCGGCGTTGGCCCCGCCCTGGTAGCGGATCACGTAGTCGGCTTCCCGGGCCAGGACGTCCACCACCTTGCCCTTGCCCTCGTCGCCCCACTGCGCCCCGATGATGGCGATGCCCGGCATACCCTCTAAGTCTACAGGCGGGGACGGGAGCGGCGCATAGGCCTTTACAAGTGCGCAAGCCGCGGTATAATGAAGGAGCCAGGCGAAAGCCAAGGCTCAGGTCAGGCGGAAGGGGTTGAAGTCCGTGTCCCGGTCGTAGGCGTCCATCCCCTCGGCCCGCTTCAGGAACCCCACCACGGCGTAGGTGAAGGGGAGCATGAGGGCTTCCACCCCGAGCTTGAAGGCGTAGTTGGAGAGGAAGACGGCGAGGAGGACCTCCTTCGGGAAGACCCCGTAGAAGGCCACGAGGAGGAAGACCCCGGTGTCCAGCCCCTGGCCCACCAGGGTGGAGGCGAGGGCCCGGAGCCAGAAGAAGCGCCCCTCCGTCCGCACCTTGAGCTTGGCGAGGACGTAGGCGTTGGCGAACTCCCCGAGGAAGTAGGCGAGGAGGCTTCCCAGGACGATCCTGGGGGTGAGGCCGAGGAGGAGGCCGAAGGCCTCGCCGAAGCGCTGGCTCTCCGCGTCGGGTGGGGCGGGGAGGTGGGCCACCGCCTGGAAGGTGAGGGTGGCGAGGAGGAGGGCGAAAAAGCCGATCCAGATGACCCTGCGGCTTTTCCGGTAGCCGTAGACCTCGGTGAGGACGTCCCCGAAGATGTAGGCCAGGGGGAAGAGGAGGGTGCCCCCGTCAAAGGTGAAGGGCCCCAGGACCACGAGCTTGGTGGAGGCCACGTTGGAGACGAGGAGGACCGTGGCGAAGAGGGCGGTGAGAAGGTCCAGGTACCTCATTCCTCCTCCGGGCGGATGGAGGTGATGAAGGGCAGGTTGCGGTCAAACTGGGCCCGGTCCAGGCCGTAGCCGTAGACGTAGGCGTCCTCAATCTCAAAGCCCAGGTAGTGGATGGGCACCTCCACCTGGCGGCGGCTGGGCTTGGAGAGGAGGGCGGCCACGCGGACGGAGGCGGGCTTCCGGGCCTCGAGGTAGTCCAGAAGGTAGGAGAGGGTGAGCCCCGTGTCCACGATGTCCTCCACCACGATCACGTCCCGGCCGTGGATGGGAAGGCGGAGGTCCTTCAAAAGCTCCACTTCCCCGCTGGACTTGAAGGCGTTCCCGTAGGAGCTGATGGCGATGAAGTCCATGGTGAGGGGCAGGGGGATGGCCCGCACCAGGTCGGCCATGAAGATAAAGGCCCCGTTCAGGACGCAGATCAGGTGAGGGGTCTTGCCCTGGTAGTCCCGGGCGATCTCCCCCCCCAGCTCCTCCACCCGCTTCTTTATGGCCTCGGCGCTGATCTGCACGGGTCCGTTGCCCGGCGTGAACATGCCCTTCATTCTAGCCCCACGAGCCGGAGGAGGGCCTTGACCTCCCTCTCGGAAAGCCTCCGCCACTTCCCGGGGGGGAGGTCCCCGAGGCGGATGGGCCCCACCTGGAGCCTCAGGAGGCGCCGCACCGGGTAGCCCACCCTCTGGAGCATCCGCCGCACCTCCCGCTTGCGCCCTTCCGCGAGGACGAGGACCGCCCCCCCGGGGGCCGGGCGGCAGGCGAGGGCCCGGGCGGGGCCGTCCTCGAGGTCCACGCCCAAGAGGAGCCTTCTGCACACCTCCTTGGGCAGCGTCCCCCCCTCCGTCCACACCCGGTAGACCTTCCGCACCCCGAAGCGGGGGTGGGTGAGGCGGTGGGTGAGGTCGCCGTCGTTGGTGAGGAGGAGAAGGCCCTCGGAGTCCCGGTCCAGGCGGCCCACGGGGTGGAGGCCGGGGATCTTCGGGAGGAGGTCAAAGACGGTGCGCCGGGCGTGGGGGTCGTGGCGGGTGGTGGTGTACCCCTTGGGCTTGTGGAGGGCGAGGACCAGCCGCTTTTGGGGCAACTCCACCCGCTTCCCGTCCACCTCCACGAGGTCCTCAGGCCCCACCTTCTGGCCGAGGACCGCCACCTTCCCGTTCACCCGCACCCGCCCCTCGCGGATGAGGTCCTCCGCCTTGCGGCGGCTCGCCACCCCGGCCCGGGCGAGGAAGGCCTGGAGGCGGAGCGCCTTCATGGGAACTCGGGGGGGCGCTTCTCCTTGAGGGCCTTGAGGCCCTCCTCCAGCTCCTTCCCGGAAAACCCCAAAAACTCCAAGGCCAAGGAGAGCTCAAAGTGGGGGAGGAAGCTCCGGTACCAGTGGTTTAAGGCGTGCTTGGTGTGGTGTAGGGCCTCCTTGGGGCCTTGGGCGAGCCTTTCCGCCACCTCGAGGGCCTTCTCGTAGACCTTTTCGTCCTCCACCGCCAAGGCCACGAGGCCCAGGCGCTCCGCCTCCTCCCCCGTGAGGGGCTCGTTCAGGAGGAGGTGGTACTTGGCCTTGGCCATGCCCACGAGGAGGGGCCAGAGGAGGACGGCGTGGTCCCCCGCCGCCACCCCGAGGCGGAGGTGGCCGTCAAGAAGCCTCGTCCCCTTCCCCACCACGGCAATGTCGGCGGCGAGGGCCAGGGCAAGCCCCGCCCCCACCGCCACCTTCTCCACCGCCGCCACCACGGGCCTCGGGAAGTTGAGGGGTCCGAGCACGAGGTCCCTGGCCTCCCAGAAGACCCGGAGGAGGGCCTCGTGGGAGGCCCGCATCTCCTCAATGAGGCCGAAGGAGCCCCCGGCGGAGAAGACCCCGCCCTCGCCCCGAAGGAGCACGGCCCTTACGCCCTCCACCGCCTCGAGGTCCCGCCACACCCGGGCCAGGCCCCGGTGGAGGGCAGGGGGCATGGCGTTGAGCTTCTCCCCGCGGAAGGTGATCTCCAGGACGCCGGGCCTCGGCCAGGCGAAGGCGAGCCCCGGGTAGCGGGCTTCCAAAGAGGCCAGCATACCGCCATTCTATGCCCTCCGGTGATACAATCCCCTAGGCATGGCCCTCTACGCGGTGGACAAGCCCCTCCACCTCACCTCCCACGACGTGGTGGAGGAGGCGAGGCGGCGCCTCTCCACGCGAAGGGTAGGGCACACCGGCACCTTGGACCCTTTGGCCACGGGGCTCCTCCTCCTGGTCACCAACGAGTCCACCAAGCTCGTCCCCTTCCTCTCCGGGGAGGACAAGGAGTACATCGCCTGGGTCTCCTTCGGGGCCACCACGCCCACCCTGGACGCGGAGGGGCCCATCAGCGAGGAGGCCCCGGCGCGCTTTGACCGGAAGGACCTCGAGGCCGCCCTGCCCCGCTTCCTGGAGGTGCGGGAGCAGGTCCCGCCCCTCTACTCCGCCATCAAGGTGGGGGGGAAGCGGGCCTACGAGGCCGCCCGGGAGGGGAAGCCCTTGGCGCTTGGCCCGCGCCCGGTGCGGTATTTGGAGGTGGAGCTCCTCGCCTTTGACCCCGAGCCCATCCCCCACCCCATCGCCCCCTCGGCCCGGGGGTGGCGGCTTGCGGAAAGGCGGGGGCGGCCCGTGCGGCTCCCGCGCCCCCTCGGGGCCTACCCCACGGCCGTGGTCCGGCTGGTGGTGGGGCCCGGGACCTACGTCCGCGCCTTCGCCCGGGACCTGGGGGAGATGCTTGGGACCAAGGCCTTCCTCTCGGGGCTCGTCCGCACCCGGGTGGGCCGGGTGGGGCTGGAGCGGGCCGTGGCCCTCTCCGACCTCTCCCCGGAGAAGGCCATCCCGGAGCTTGACGTTTTGCCCTTTCCCGTGGTGGAGCTTTCCCACACCGAGGCCCGGCGGGTGCTGGAGGGGATGCCCCTCCCCATCCCGGCCATGGGGTACGTGACCCTGGTGGACTCCAAGCGGCGCCTCTTGGCCATCGCCGAGGGGGACGGCTTCAAGCTTAAAATACGGCGCGTGTTTGCGAAGGAGGCGTAGCCATGGTGATCGGCGTGCCGAAGGAGATCAAGACCTTGGAGAACCGGGTGGCCCTCACGCCCGGCGGGGTGGAGAGCCTGGTCAGGCGCGGCCACACCGTGCTGGTGGAGCGGGGGGCCGGGGAGGGCTCGGGGCTTTCCGACGCGGAGTACGCCCGGGCCGGGGCCGAGCTCGTGGGCCGGGAGGAGGCCTGGGGTGCGGAGATGGTGGTGAAGGTGAAGGAGCCCCTACCCGAGGAGTACGGCTTCCTGCGGGAGGGCCTCATCCTCTTCACCTACCTTCACCTGGCCGCGGACCGCGGCCTCACCGAGGCCATGCTCCGTAGCGGGGTCACGGGCATCGCCTACGAGACCGTCCAGCTTCCCGACGGCACCCTCCCCCTCCTCGTCCCCATGAGCGAGGTGGCGGGGCGGATGGCCCCCCAGGTGGGGGCCCAGTTCCTGGAGAAGCCCAAGGGGGGCCGGGGGGTCCTCCTCGGGGGGGTGCCGGGGGTGGCCCCGGCCAGCGTGGTGATCCTCGGGGGCGGGACCGTGGGCACCAACGCGGCCAAGATCGCCCTGGGGATGGGGGCCCAGGTGACCATCCTGGACGTGAACCACAAGCGCCTCCAGTATCTGGACGACGTCTTCGGCGGGCGGGTGATCACCCTCACCGCCACCGAGGCCAACATCAAAAAGAGCGTCCAGCACGCGGACCTCCTCATCGGGGCCGTCCTCGTCCCCGGGGCCAAGGCCCCCAAGCTCGTCACCCGGGACATGCTCTCTCTGATGAAGGAGGGAGCGGTGATCGTGGACGTGGCCGTGGACCAGGGGGGGTGCGTGGAGACCATCCGGCCCACCACCCACGCCGAGCCCACCTACGTGGTGGACGGGGTGGTCCACTACGGGGTGGCCAACATGCCCGGGGCGGTGCCCAGGACCAGCACCTTCGCCCTCACCAACCAGACCCTGCCCTACGTGTTGAAGCTCGCGGAGAAGGGGCTGGACGCCCTTCTGGAGGACGCGGCCCTTCTCAAGGGGCTCAACACCCACAAAGGCCGCCTCACCCACCCCGGGGTGGCCGAGGCCTTCGGCCTGCCCTACACGCCTCCCGAGGAGGCCTTGAGGGGGTGAGGGTGCCGGGACGGGTGGTCCTCACGGAGGCGGCCTTGGCGAGCCTCCTCGCCCTGGTGGCCCACGAGGTCCCGGGGGTGGTGGGCATGGCCCCCGCGGGCCTCAAGGACCAGGTGGGGCGCATCCTCGGGCGGCAGGAGGCGGGGGAGGGGGTGGTGGTCCGCCCCGACCCCCAAAGCCCGGGCCGCTACCAGGTGGACCTCTACGTGGTCCTGGCCTACGGCACCCGGGTGCCCGCCTTGGCGGAGGCCTTGGGGGAGCGGCTCGCCTACGCGGCCCGCCACCTTGGGGGGGTGGAGCTCTCCCAGGTCCGGGTCCACGTGGTGGGGGTGCGGTGTGGCTGAGGCCTGGGGTCCCGAGGCGGTGGCGGAGGCCTTCCGCTACGCCACCCGCTGGTTTCAGGTCTACGTGGAGGAGCTCAACGCCCTCAACGTCTACCCCGTCCCCGACGGGGACACGGGCACCAACATGCTCCACACCCTGGAGGCGGCCCGGCGGGAGCTGGACCTCGCCGACACCTCCCGGATGGACCAGGTGGCCCGGGCCCTGGCCTACGGGAGCCTCCTCGGCGCCCGGGGCAACAGCGGGGTGATCCTCTCCCAGATCCTCCGGGGCTTCGCCGAGGCCTTGAAGGGAAAAAGGGCCCTGGACGGGTCCCTCCTCCGCCGGGCCTTGCGGATGGGGGCGGAAAGCGGCTACAAGGCGGTGATGCGCCCCGTGGAGGGCACCATCCTCACCGTGGCCCGGGCCGCCGGGGAGGGGGCCCGGGGGGAGGCCCTGGAGGAGGTTTTGGAGACGGCCCTCGAGGCCGCCCGGGAGGCCTTGGAGAGGACGCCCGAACTCCTCCCCGTCCTGCGCCAGGCCGGGGTGGTGGACGCGGGCGGGGCGGGGTACGTGCGGCTCCTGGAGGGGATGCGGGGGTACGCCCTGGGCCTGCCCCTACCCGAGCCGCCCAAGGTGGAGCGCTACGCCCAGACGGCCTTCGCCACGGAGGAGTTCGGCTACTGCACGGAGTTCCTCATGGAGGGGGTGGAGGTGCCCGTGGAGCGGATCCGCGAGGCGGTGGCCCCCTTCGGCGACTCCCTCCTCGTGGTGGGGGCCGAGGGCTACGTCAAGGGGCACATCCACACGGACGACCCCGACGGCCTTCTCGCTACGGTGGCCCGCTTCGGCCGGGTGGTCCGCACCAAGGTGGAGGACATGACCCAGCAGCACACGGAGATCCTCTCCACCTTCGGGCTTCTCGCCGAGGAGGTGCCCCCCACGGGCCTGGTGGCCGTGGCCTTGGGCCACGGGCTGGCCCGGGCCTTCCGGAGCCTGGGGGCCAGGGTGGTGGCCGGGGGGCAGACGCAAAACCCCAGCGTGGAGGACCTTCTGGCCGCCATTAGGAGCGTGCCCAACCCCAAGGTGATCCTCCTCCCCAACAACCCCAACGTCTTCCTGGCCGCCACGGAGGCGGCGAAGCTCGCGCGGGAGGCGGGGAAGGAGGTCCACGTGCTTAAGACGAGAACCCTGGGCCAGGGCCTGGCGGCGGCGGTGCGGTACACCCCCGAGGCCCTTCCCGAGGAGCTTCTCCCCGAGATGGAGGAGGCCATGGCCGGGGCGGTGACCCTCGAGGTCACCTGGGCGAGCCGCGACGCCGAGGTGGAGGGGCTAAAGGTCCTGAAGGACAGGCCCATCGGCCTTCTGGACGGGCGGCTCGTTCTGGTGGGGGAGACCCCCGAGGAAGTGGTGGAGGGCCTCGTCCGCATGGCCCGGGAGGGCAAGGAGGTCCTCACCCTCTTCCTCGGGCCCAACACCCCCAAGGAGAAGGCCCAAGGGGTGGCGCAGAAGTTCCCCGAGCTCGCGGTGGAGATCCTTCCCGGCGGGCCGGACCTCTACGCCTATCTGGGCGTGCTGGAGTAGCGAAGGGTCCGCCCTTGGGTTGCCTAGCCCAAGCCGGGGCTTTGGGGAGGCTTTTGCACCTAAAGGGCACCTTAACCCGGCCGGGCCCTTCCCCGGGTATCCTGAGGGGAAAGAGGGAGGTGGAGGCGGATGTGGCGGATTATGGCCCTGCTTTCGCTTTTCCTTGCGGCCTGCAACCTTTCCCTGAGCCCGCCTTTGGCGGGGGACCTCCCCGTGGGGGGGAACCTGGTGGCCACCCTGCCCCCGGCCCAGGGGGCCTCCGGCGGAAGCCTGCGCCCGGGGGTGGCCGTCTTCCGCCTTCTTCCCGACCAGGACGGGGCCGTGGAGGTGGCGGCGGTTTCGGCTGGGCTAGAGCTCAGCGCCCGGCTCCGCCTGGTCCTTCTGGACGAAAGGGGCGTGGTCCAGGCGGTGAGCGTGGCCCGGAACTGGTTTGGGGCCTACCCCGAGGTGGCCCCCTTAGGCCTGAGGCCCCAGGGGATCACCACCGACCCCGGGGTGCGCCTTAACTTCCGGGGGCAGGCGGGCCAGGCCTACCACCTGCGGGTGGAGAACTACGCCCTGGCGGAGGACCGGGTGAACCTCTCCGCCACGGGGTTTGTGCCCAACCCCTCGGGCAAGGGGGAGGCGTTGACCTCGGGAAGCGTCCAAGGGGCCATTGAGTTCGTCGGGGAGTTTGACCGCTACGACGTTTCCGGGGCCGGGGGCTACCTGCGTTTTGTCTACGCGGGCCCTCTGGACCTGGTGGCCCTCCTCTACAACGGTCCCGACGACCTCTACCCGAGGGCTTTGGACCCGGTGCGAAACTGCGCCCCCCTCTCCCCGGCCACCCTCCTCGTGGTCCGGGACCGGGGCCTCGCCCGGGCGGGGTTTGACGAGGAGGGGAGCGGCCGTTACACCCTGGAGCTCTCCTCCACGCCCTGCCCTTAGGAGGATCATGAGGGCTAGATGAAGGTAGTTTAGCTTCTTGTAAGAAAACCTGCCGCGGCGCGTTCCCGTGCGCTGCGGCTTTTTGAGTTTGCAAAAGCCTTACAGATAAAAACCCAGGGCTTTCATGAGGGAAGCCGCCTTCCCCTCTAAGGGGGCTCAAGGGTTCGTCCCCATACTCAGGAGGCGATGCGTGGCCTTCTCCTAGCCATCTCCCTCCTCGCCGTTCCGTGGCCGCAGGCCTTGGCCCAGAGCGCGGGAAAGCCCAAGGTCCTGATCCTCGAGGCCACCGCCTACACCTCCAGCGTCCGGGAGACGGACTCCACCCCCCACATCACCGCCACCGGGGCCCGGACCCGCCTGGGGATCCTGGCGGTGAGCCGGGACCTTCTGGAGATCCTCCCCTTCGGCACCAAGGTCCGGCTTAAGGACCTGGGCACGATCTACGGCCGGGGGAAGGGGCAGTTTGACGCCCTCTTCAAGGACATCGTCTTCGTGGTGGCGGACGTGATGAACGCCCGCTGGCGCAAGAAAGTAGACATCTGGTTCCCTGACCGGGCCACGGCCCTCCGCTTTGGCCGCCGCAAGGTCCAGCTGGAGGTGGTGGCCTACCCCGAGTAAGGGCGAGCGTATCCTGAAGGCGTGCGCTTCGCCCTCTTCCTCGCCTGGGCCCACATCTGGCGCCGCCCCCTTCAAAGCGCCCTCGCCGTCTTGGGCGTGGGCGTGGGGGTGGGGGTGCTTTTGGTGGCCCTTTCCCTGGCCAACGGCTTCATGGACGGCCTCGTCCGGGCCACGCTCAAGGCCTACCCCCAGCTCGTTCTCTTCAGCCTGGAGCCCACCCTTCCCCCCCTCCCTTCCCACCCGGAGGTGGAGGCGGCGGCCCCCTTCGCCGCCACCAAGGCCCTCCTCACCCGGCCCGCCGAGGCGGGCCGGGGGCCCGGGGTGGACTTCGCCACCCTGGTGGGGCTCGGTGCGGGCGGGGAGGCCCTTTACCCCGAGCTCGGGCTCAGGCTGGAGCCTGGGGGGATCTACCTGGGCGCGGCCCTGATGCAGAGCCTGGACGCCCGGCCCGGGGACCGGCTCTACGCCCTTTCCGCCACGCAGGAGCGGGTGGAGCTCAAGGTGCTCGGGAGCTTCCGCACAGGGAACTACCTCATTGACAGCGGCTTCGCCTTCACCGACCTGGAGAGCGTGAAGCGCCTTTCCGGCCTCGAGGCCCAGGGGTACCAGGTGCGCTTAAAGGACCCCTGGCGGGCCCGGGAGGTGGGGTGGGCCCTGGCGGGAAGCCGCTTCTTCCCCCAGCCCTGGCAGGACACCCAGCGCACCCTCTTGGAGCAGCTTTCCCTGCAGCGGCAGGTCCTCGGCCTTTTGATCTTCCTCATCGTGGCCGTGGCCGCCCTTGGGGTGGCCAACCTCCTCTTCCTCAAGGTGGTGGAGAAGACCCCGGAGATCGCCCTCCTCCGGGCCATGGGGGCCTCGAGGGGGACCGTGGGCCTGGTCTTCGCCCTGGAGGGGGCGATCCTTGGGGTGGGGGGCGTGGCCTTGGGCAACCTCCTCGGCTACCTCCTCGGCCTCTACCTGGCCCGCCGCCCCCTGGACCTCCCCGGGGAGCTCTACTTCCTCACCCACCTCCCCGTGGAGATGCGCCTCGCCGACTTCCTCTGGGTAAGCGGGGCGAGCCTTCTCGCCGTCCTCCTCTCCGCCCTTCTTCCCCTTCTCCGGGCCCTAAGGGTGCGGCCCGGGGTTGTCCTGCGCTAAAGGAAAACCCGGGCCCCACATGGCCCGGGGGCACCCCGCAGGGCGGCGGTTACTTGAGCTCCACCACCGCGCCCACGGCCTCGAGCTTCTTCTTGATCTCCTCGGCCTCCTGCTTGGAGACGCCCTCCTTGACGGGGCCGCCCTTCTCGGCCAGGTCCTTGGCCTCCTTGAGGCCAAGCCCGGTGATGGCGCGGAGCTCCTTGATGACCTCCAGCTTCTTGGCCCCCGCCTCCTTGAGGATGACGTCAAACTCCGTCTTCTCCTCGGCGGGAGCGGCGGCCGCCCCGGCCGCAGGGGCCGCGGCCACGGCCACGGGGGCCGCGGCGGTCACGCCCCAAGCCTCCTTGAGGGCGTCAATCAGCTGCTTGAGTTCCAGAACCGTAGCCTGGGAGAGCTCTTCCTTGATCCGTTCAATGTCCAGAGCCATCGCTTACCTCCTCTTAAGCCGCCTTCTTCTCCGCGTACGCTTCCAGGATGCCTACCAGCTCGCGGGCCACGCCGCCAAGCACGCCCACAAGCTCCGCCATGGGCGCCTGGAGCACCCCCACGAGCTCCGCCCGGAGCTCGTCCATGGTGGGCAGCTCCGCCAGGGCCTCCACGTCCTTGGCCGTGAGGATCTGGCCCTGGAGGAGGCCGCTTTTCACCTGGGGGATGCCCTTGGGGTTGCTCTTGGCGAACTGGACCAGGGTCTTGGCCGCGGCCACCGGGTCCTCGTAGAAGACCACGGCGCTCGGGCCCTGGAGCCCGTCCAGCTCCGGCAGCCCCAGCTCCTTGAGGGCCAGGCGGATCAGGGTGTTCTTGGCGACGAAGAGCCTGGCCCCGTTCTGCTTCAGGGCCTGGCGGAGGGCGTGGGTTTCCTTGGCGGGGAGCCCCTGGTAGTTCACGAGGAAGAAGGAGCCCTGGGCCCGCTCAAGGTTCTCCTTGAGGGTGGCCAGAAGCTCAACGTTGCGCTTGTTCGGCACGCCTTCCTCCCTTTCGGGGCAGGGGAACCCCGGCCGGTTTGTCCTGGGATTTCCGAGGAAACGCTCCCCCTCAAGCGCCTCGGCGGGCTTTTTAAGGCCCGAAGGCCCCCCGCTGTCTTTGGCCTGGGCGCTGGCGCGCCCGGGGTGCCACCCTGGAGTCTAAGCGAGGGGCCTTGTGTCGTCAAGGCCTAAAGCCTTTTCAGGGCCTGGATGAGCTCGGTGAGGACCTTTTGCGCGTCCCCGTAGAGCATCCTTGTGTTTTCGGCGTAGAAGAGCTCGTTCTCCACCCCGGCGAAGCCCTTCCCCTGTCCCCGCTTGATGACGATGACGTTCTTGGCCTTGTCCACGTCCAGGATGGGCATGCCGTAAAGCGGGCTTCCCGGACGGCGGGCGGCGGGGTTCACCACGTCGTTCGCCCCGATGACCACGGCCACGTCCACCGTGGGGAACTCGGGGTTGATCTCCTCCAGGTCCTTGAGCTTGTCGTAGTCCACCCCGGCCTCGGCCAGGAGGACGTTCATGTGCCCGGGCATCCGCCCCGCCACCGGGTGGATGGCGAACTTCACCTCCACCCCGCGGGCCTCGAGGAGGTCCGCAAGCTCCTTCAGCTTGTGTTGCGCCTGGGAGAGGGCCATGCCGTAGCCGGGGACGAAGACCACCTTGCCCGCGTAGGCGAGCATCACGGCGGCGTCCTCCACGTCAATGGGCTTGAGGCTCCCCTTGACCTCGCCCGCCTCCTGCTCCACGCCGAAGCCCCCCACCAGGACGCTCCACACCGAGCGGTTCATGGCCCTCGCCATGAGCACGGTGAGGAGGGTGCCCGCCGCCCCCACCAGGGTGCCCGCCACCATGAGGGCCGGGTTTCCCACGGCGAAGCCCTCAAAGCCCACGGCCATCCCCGTGAAGGCGTTGTAGAAGGAGATGGCCACGGGCATGTCCCCGCCGCCGATGGGGAGGGTCATGAGGACGCCGAAGAGAAGAGCGAGGAGGAAGAAGAGGACGATGCTCGCCGTGGCGTCGTTCCAGAGGAGGGAAAGCCCGAGCACGAGGGTGAGGGCCAGGACCAGGGCGTTTACTGCCTTCTGCCCGGGGAAGAGGATGGGGCGGCTCTTCATGATCCCCTGGAGCTTGGCGAAGGCGATGAGGCTTCCCGTGAAGGCCACGCTCCCGATGAGGCCGCCCAGGATGGCCAAGGCCATGAGCCCCGTGTTCTCAAAGGCCCCCTTGAGGAGTTCCACGGCGGCGATGGTGGCGGCCGCCCCGCCTCCCATGCCGTTGTAGATGGCCACCATCTGGGGCATGTCCGTCATGGCCACCCGCACCGCCGCCCACCAGGCCACCGCCGAGCCAAGGAGAAGGGCGAGGAGGATGAGGGCGAAGTTCCCCATCCCCGGCCAGAAGAAGGTGGCGAGCACGGCGAGGACCATGCCCCAGCCCGCCCAGACGATGCCGCTTTTGGCCGTGGTGGGGTGGGCCATGCGCTTCAGGCCCACGATGAAGAGGATGGCCACCACGAAGTAGGCCGCCTGGATGAGGTCCATTACCGACCACCCCCTTGGCCGGGCTTCCTTTCAAACATCTCCAGCATGCGCACCGTGACCGCGTACCCCCCGGCGGCGTTGGCCGCCCCCAGGATGACCCCCAGGAAACCGATGAGCTTTTCCAGGCCCGTTTCCGCGTGGCCCAGGACCACCATGGCCCCCACCACCACCACGCCGTGGATGAAGTTGGAGCCCGACATCAAGGGGGTGTGGAGGATCACGGGCACCCGGGTGATGAGCTCGTAGCCCAAGAAGGCCGTGAGCACGAAGATGTAAAGCGCCGACCAGAAGTTAAACTCCATCACGCACCTCCCAGAAGGGCCTTGGTGGGCCCGTGCAGGACCTCGCCCTCCTTCATGAGGAGGGCGGCCCGGACGATCTCGTCCTCCCACTTGGGGGCGAACGCGCCTTTCTCTATGAGGAGGCTGGAGAGGTTGTAGAGGTTCTTGGCGTACATCTCCGAGGCGTGGACGGAAAGCTCGCTCGGCAGGTTCAAGGGGCCATAGACCCGCACGCCCCTCACCTCCACCACCTCCCCCGGCTTGGTGAGGACGCAGTTGCCCCCGCTCTCGGCGGCCAGGTCCACCACCACGGTCCCGGGCTTCAGGCGCTCCACCATGTCCTCGGTGAGGAGGATGGGGGCGCGGCGGCCCGGCACCTGGGCCGTGGTGATGAGGACGTCCATCCCCGCCACGTGGTCGCGGAGGGCCTCGTGCTGGATGCGCTTCTCCTCCTCGGTGAGCTCCCGGGCGTAGCCCCCCTCCCCTTCGGCGCTGATGGGGAGTTCAATGGGCTTCGCCCCCAGGGAGAGGGCCTGCTCCAGGGCGGCCTTGCGCACGTCGTAGGCGAAGACCTGGGCCCCGAGGCGCTTGGCGGTGGCGATGGCCATGAGCCCCGCCACCCCCACCCCCATGACCATCACCTTGGCGGGGCGGATGGTGCCCGCCGCCGTGGTGAGCATGGGGAAGAAGCGGGGGGAGAGCCTCGCCGCGTGGATGGCCGCCAGATACCCCGCCACCGTGGCCTGGCTGGAGAGGGCGTCCATGCTCTGGGCCCGGGTGATGCGGGGGATGAGCTCCATGGCGATCACCGTGGCCTTCTTCGCCTGTAGGGCCCGCACCAGCTCCAGGTTCTTGTGGGGCTGGACGAAGCCCACCACGATGGCCCCCGGCTCCAGGGCCTGGATGAGGTCCTCCGGGGGCGGCTGGACGGTGAAGAGGAGGTGGGCGCCCTTTAGGAGCTCCCCTCGCTCCACCACCTCGGCCCCGGCCTCCTGGTAGGCCTCGTCGGGGTGGTAGGCGCCCTCCCCCGCGCCCCGCTCCACCCGCACCCGGGCCCCGCCTTTCACCAGGCGGGCCACCACCTCGGGCACCAGGGCCACCCTCCTTTCCCCTGGGGCCCTTTCCTTGGGAACCGCGACGGTCACCATAGGCGCCTCCTTCGGGGGAAGTATACCAGCGCGGGGTGGGGCGTCCGTCCCCGGGTTTTCCCTTGGGCTACACTACTTTGACGCTTCCCGGAAGGCTTCCCTTGTGTAAAAATGCGCACCATGCGCCCCCCGGGGTGGAAGATCGCCGCCGTCCTTCTCGTGGGCATCCTGGCCATAAGCTTCGGGAGCATCCTGGTGCGCCTGGCCCTTCGGGCCTCCGGGGACCAAAGCCTCGCCTTCAGCCTGGTGATGAGCGCGGGGCGCCTGGCCTTGGCCGCCCTCCTCCTCGCCCCCGGCTGGACGCGGCCCTTGGAGGGCAGGGCGGGGCTGCCCTTCGCCTTGGCCGCCGGGGGGTTTCTCGCCCTCCACTTCGCCTTCTGGATCACCTCCCTCTCCTACACCTCCGTGGCGGCGAGCACCGCCCTCGTCACCACCAACCCCGTGTGGGTCACCCTTTTGGGCTGGTGGCTTTTCGGGGAGCGGCCTTCTTTCCTCACCCTGCTCGGCGTGGGCGTGGCCCTCCTCGGGGGGGTCCTCATCGGCCTGGGGGACAGCGAGGGCGGAGGGGGGGCCAACCCCCTCCTCGGGGACTTCCTCGCCCTCCTCGGGGCGGTGGCGGCCTCTTGCTACTTCCTCCTCGGGCGGGAGGCCCAAAGGCGGGGGCTTTCCACCTGGGCCTACGTCCGCGTGGCCTACACCGCGGCGGCCCTTCTCCTGCTTCCCCTGCCCTACCTCTTCGGCGGGGGGTACGGGGGGTATCCCCTCGAGGTCTACGCCTACCTCCTCCTCATGGCCCTCCTTCCCCAGCTCGTGGGCCACACCAGCTTCAACTGGGCCACCCGCCACATCCCCCCGGTCCTCGTCACCCTGGCCATTCTCTTTGAGCCCGTGGGGGCGAGCCTCCTCGCCTACTTCCTCTTCGGGGAGCTCCCCGGAAGCCGGGTCCTCCTCGGGGCCCTGATCCTCCTCGTGGGCGTGGCGCTGGCCGTGGTGGGGGGTAGGCGGTGATCCCCGTGGCCCTCGCCGCCCTGCTTTGGGGGCTTGGGGGGGCTTTGGCGGGGCGCTTCATGCGGGAGATCCCCCCGGAGGTCCTCATCCCCTTGCGCTTCCTCCTGAGCTTCCTCCTCCTTCTGCCCCTCGTCCTCGCCCGCCCGCCCCACCCCGACGAGAGGCGGCGGCTCCTCGGGGTGGGCCTCGCCCTCTCCGGGGCCCAGGCCTTTTACTACCTGGCCATCCACGCCACCACGGTGGCCACGGGGATCTTCCTCCAGTACCTCGCCCCCTCCCTCCTCACCCTCTACGCCCTCCTCAAGGGGGAGAGGCTTCCCGGGAGGGCCCTTTTTGGGGTGGGGCTCGCCCTCCTGGGGGCCTACCTCCTGGTGGTGGGGCCCGAGGGGCTTCGGGGAGGGGCTTTAGGCGTGGCCTACGGCCTCCTTTCCGCCGTTTCCTTCGCGGCCTACGCCGCTTTCGCCCACGGCCTCCGCACGCCCGCCTTCGTGGCCCTCGGGGTGGCCACGGGGGTGGGGGCCCTCCTCTCCCTTCCCGTCCTCGGGCTTCACGGGGAGAAGGTGCTGGCCCTCGGCCCGGCCCAGTGGGGGGCGGTGGCCTACCTGGTCACCCTGGGCACGGTGGTCCCCTTCGGCCTCTTCCTCCTCGGGGTGCGGACCCTCCCCGCCCGCACCGCCACCCTGGTGGCCATGCTGGAGCCCCTGAGCGGGGCCCTCTTCGCCTGGCCCTTGGCCGGGGAGCCCTTGAGGCCCGAAGCCCTTCTTGGAGGCGGTATGATCCTTGGGGGCGTGTGGCTCAACCGGAGGTGATATGGCGGCGCGGGTTTTCTTTCTCTTCGCCTTAGGGTATTTCCTCTCCTATTTCTACCGCTCGGCGAACGCGGTGCTCGCCAAGGACCTCTCCCAGGAGCTGGGCCTGGGGCCGGCGGAGCTCGGCTTCATGACGAGCCTCTTCTACCTGGCCTTCGCCGCGGCCCAGCTCCCCCTGGGGGGGCTTTTGGACCGGGTGGGGCCCCGGGCCGTCACCCCGGCCCTCCTCCTCGTGGCCGCCCTGGGGAGCGTGGTCTTCGGCCTGGCGCAAAGCTTCGCCGTTTTGGCCCTGGGCCGGGCCCTGATCGGGGTGGGGATGGCCGCGGCCCTCATGGGCTCCATGAGGGCCTTCAGCCTCTGGTTCCCCAGGAACTACGCCACGGTCTCCACCCTCCTCGTGGGCCTGGGGGCCACGGGGGGGCTTATGGCGGCCACGCCCCTCGCCCTCCTCAAGGAGGCCCTGGGTTGGCGGGGGGTGTTCCTCCTGGGGGCTTTCGTGGTGGCCCTGGTGGCCCTCGCCCTCTACCTGGGGGTGCGGAACACCCCCCCGGGGGTGGCCTGGCCGGGGGGGCAGCGGGGGGACGGGCTCGGGGAGGTCTTCCGCAACGGGAGGCTCCTCCGGGTGGCCTTTTTGGCCTTCGCCTTCGCCGGGAGCTTCCTCGCCTTACAGACCCTTTGGGCCGGGGACTACGCCTACCACCTGGGCCTCACCGCCTTGGAGGTGGGGAACCTCCTCTTCCTCTACTCGGGGGGAGCGGTTTTGGGCTTTCTCGTTTCCGGCTACCTGGCGGACCGCTTGGGGACGGCCCGAGTCCTCCTCGCCTCGGCCCTCCTCTTCGCCTTGGGCCTCCTTCTCCTCCTCCTTAAGGCCCTCGTCCCCGCCTACGCCCTCCTCGGCTTCTTCGGGGCCTTCAACATCCTCACCCTCACCCAGGCCCGGGAGCTGGTCCCCTCCCACCTGGTGGGCCGGGGCACCACCTTGGTGAACCTCTTCGGCATCGGGGGCACCTTCCTCCTGCAGTGGGGCGTCGGCGTGGCGGTGGAGGCCTTGGGGTACGCCCTGGCCTTCGGCGGGCTTCTCGCCCTCCTCCTCCTGGCTCTCGGCCTTTACCTGCCCCTACTTCACAAATCCTCCGGGTGAAAGAGAAGCCGCTGGAGGTCTTTCACCCTCTCGGGCCACTCGGGCCGGGGGGGTGGCAGCTCGGGGGGGAGGAGGGGAGGCCGCTCCCGGGTCCCCAGGAAAAGCCAGGGGTGAGAAAGGAGGTTTCGCTTACCGCCAGGGCGGTAAACCACAAGCCTCCCCCTTTGCTGCCAGACGTAGAGGATCTGCCGATCCACACCGAGGGACCGCGCCACCTGATCCAGGGGAAGAAGGTCGGCAAAACGCACGAGGGCCAAGGCGATGACCTTGTCCAGACGGGCCAAGAGGGCTTCGCCCAAAAGGAGGGCCAAGGGCCGCCACTCCCCCTGGTCCAGGGTCCCCACCAGGGCGTTGGGCTCGGGTGGGGGAAAGCCATGGTGCAACCCCCGGTCCGCCTGCTCTAAGGCCTCGTAGTAACGCTTGCGGTCTTGGTCCTCGAGGCTCTTCACCACGAGAGGCGGAAGGCCGGAGCGAATGGCCACGTAGTTGAGGAGAACCCTCCCCACACGGCCGTTGCCGCCCCGGTAGGGGTGGATGGCCTCAAAGAGGGTGTGGACCTTGGCCAGGGCTTCCAGAACCTCGCCCCTTTTCAGGAGGAGGGGAACCGCTCGGACAAAGGCCCTGAGGTAATCCCCGGCTTCCAGAGGGGGCCTCACCTTGGCCCCTTGGATTCGGCGCTCCACCCCATCGGCGGGCCTGCCCCGCTCCGCCTCTTGGGGGGTTTCGCGGAAAAGCTGGCCGTGGATGTTGTTCACGAAGGCCACGTCCAGATGCCAAGCCTCCTCTTGGAGGTCCTGCAAAGCTTGCTCGTAGACAAACTGGGCCGTGCGAAAGTAGTTGAGGACCTCCGCCGCCCCCTTGCGTCCCCTAAGCACCTCCCGTAGCTCCCGCTCCGTGGTGAAGTAGCCCTCTATGGCCAGGGAGTTGCGGGTGTCCTCCTGGAGCATGTAGAGCCACTCCTCGTTGGCCACTTGGATCAAGCGGAGGTCCATTCCCCCGAGGCGGCGGAGGAGGCCCAAGCGCTCCTCCAGGGCGCGGCGCATTTTGTTATACGCCACATGGAGCTCGCGCGCCATCTGGCCCCATGATAAGGCAGTTTTCGCCTCTGCTCACGAAACGCCCACCTTGGGTGGAACTAACAGCGCTGTGATAAACTCTCTCCATGCTGGCCCAGGTGCGAAGCTACGCCCTCTTCGGCCTGGACGCGGTTCCCGTCACCGTGGAGGTGGACGTTAGCCCGGGGCTTCCCAGCTACGCCCTGGTGGGCTTGCCCGACAAGGCGGTGGAGGAAAGCCGGGAGAGGGTGCGGGCGGCCCTCAAGAACGCGGGCTTCCCCTACCCCCAGGCCCGGGTGGTGGTGAACCTGGCCCCGGCGGAGCTTCGGAAGGAGGGGAGCCAGTTTGACCTTCCCATCGCCCTGGGCCTCCTCGCGGCCCAGGGGGTGGTGCCCCTCGAGGCCCTCTCCCCCTTCGCCCTCGCGGGGGAGCTTGGCTTGGACGGGAGCCTGAGGCCCGTCCCCGGGGCGGTGAACCTGGCCCTGGGGGCCCTGGCCGAGGGGAAGAAGCTCCTCCTGCCCCTGGAGAGCGCCAAGGAGGCGGCCTTGGTGGAGGGGGTGGAGGTCTACGGGGCGAGAAGCCTCCAGGAAGCCGTGGCCTTCCTCAAGGGCGAGGAGGCCTTGGCCGAGGCCCGGCCCGAGGAGGCCCCGGAAGCGGTGGAGGCGCTGGACCTCAGGGACGTCAAGGGCCAGGCCAAGGCCAAACGCGCCCTGGAGATCGCCGCCGCGGGCTTCCACCACCTCCTCATGGTGGGAAGCCCGGGCTCGGGGAAGACCATGCTGGCGCGGCGGCTTCCCTTCCTCCTCCCGCCCCTCTCCCGGGAGGAGGCCTTGGAGGTGACCCGGATCCACTCCGCCGCGGGGAAGCCGGTGCGGGGGCTTGTGAAGGCCCCGCCTTTCCGCGCCCCGCACCACACGGTGAGCTACGCTGGGCTCATCGGGGGTGGGGCCATTCCCAAGCCCGGGGAGGTCTCCTTGGCCCACCGGGGGGTGCTCTTTCTGGACGAGTTCCCGGAGTTTTCCCGGGAGGCCCTCGAGGCCCTGCGCCAGCCCCTGGAGGACGGGGTGGTGACCGTGGCCCGGGCCCGGGCAAGCCTCACCTTTCCCGCCCGCTTCCTCCTGGTGGCGGCCATGAACCCCTGCCCCTGCGGCTGGCACGGGGACCCGGAAAGGCCTTGCACCTGCACCCCCGCCGCCCAGAGGCGCTACGCGGCCAGGATCTCCGGGCCCCTCCTGGACCGGTTTGACCTGGTGGTGGAGGTGCCCCGCCTCACCCCCGAGGAGCTCGCCCGCGCCCCCGAGGGGGAGGGCACGGAGGCGGTGCGGGAGCGGGTCCTAAGGGCCCGGGAGCGGATGCTCGCCCGCCAAGGGAGGCCCAACGGCCTCCTCTCGGGGCGGGCCCTGAGGGAGCACGCCCGCCTCACCCCACCGGCCCAGGCCCTCCTCCAGGAGGCGGCCAAGCGGATGCTCCTTTCGGCCCGGAGCTACGACCGCGTCCTCCGGGTGGCCCGCACCGTCGCCGACCTCCTGGGCGAGGAGAGGGTGGGGGAGGCCCACGTGGCCGAGGCCCTGGCCTACCGCAGGGCCCTCTAGGCGAGGCGCAAGGGCTCCACCTCCACGGGGGTGGAGTGGAAGGTGCTTCCCCCGCCCAGGTCGGTGAGCCTTTCCGAGGTGAGGTGGTTCACGCCCTTGCCGTCTGGGGCCCACTTCTCCCACCAGGTGCCCTCGAGGACCACCGTCCCCGGGATGGGGGCCTCGGTGACGTGGGCCTTCCTCGTGATCCTCCCCCAAGGGGAACGGATGTGGACGAGCATCCCGTCCCGAATCCCTCGCGCCTCGGCGTCCTCGGGGTGGATGAGGAGCCTAGGCTCCCCGCCTTCCGCCTCCACCAGGGCCTTCACGTCCCCGTAGGTGGTGTTGAGGAAGCGGTGGGCCGGGGGGGTGAGGAGGATCAGGGGGTATTCGGGAAGGGGCTCGGTGGGGATCACCTCGGGCGGGGGGCTGAAGCGCACCTGCCCTTCGGCGAAGGGGAGGAAGGGCCTGGGAAGGTTGAGCTTCACGAAGCCTTCCCGCTTGAGCCTTTCCAGGGTGATCCCCTCTAGGTAAGGGTGGTCCGAGGCGAGGAGGCTTTCCGCCACCTCCTCGGCCGTCCAGTAGAGGGTGGGCTCCTTCAGGCCGAGCCGCTTCGCCAGCTCCCGGAAGACCCAGGTGTTGGGCCGGGCCTCCCCCGCGGGAGGGCTTAAGGGCTCGTTCCAGGAGAGGTAGTAATGCCCGTAGCTCGTGTAGAGGTCGGGGTGCTCGTAGAAGAGGGTGGCGGGGAGGAGGTAGTCGGCGAAGCGGGCGGTCTCCGTCATCACCTGCTCCAGGACCACGGTGAAGAGGTCCTCCCGTGCAAGCCCCGCCTTCACCTTCCCCGTATTGGGGGCCACCACCAGGGGGTTCGTGTTGAAGACGAAGAGGACCCGGATGGGAGGGTCTAGCTCCGTGAGGGCGGTGCCGAGCTGGTTCATGTTGACGGCCCGCGCCTTGGGGTTCGGCCGGAAGTAGCCTTGGTGGGGATGTCCCCCCTCCAGGAGGTGCCGCCCCCCGAGGAAGCGCTTGTTTAAGGGAAAGGCCCCGCTCGTGGAGAGCATGGCCCCGCACCCCGGGTAGCGCCAGGCCCCGAGGAGGGCGGGGAGGAGGACCACGGCGCGGAGGGCGTTTCCCCCTCCCGGGTGGCGGGTCATGCCGTAGCCCACCCGCAGGAAGACCCGCTTCGCCTCCCCCATCTCCCGGGCGAGGCGGAGGATGGCCTCTTCGGGCACGCCGGTGAGGGCGCTCGCCCGCTTTGGGGTCCACTTTTCCGCTTCCTTCTGGAACTCCTCCAGGCCCACCGCCGCCTTCCCCAGGTACTCCCAGTCCAAAAGGCCCTCCCGGAAGAGGACGTGGGCCAAGGCGTAGGCCAGGGCGGCGTCGGTGCCGGGGCGGAGCTTGAGGTGGAGGTCGGCGAAGCGGGAGGTGAGGTTTTCGTAGGGGTCTATGTGGACCACCTTGGCCCCCCGCCTCCTTGCCTCCTTGAGGAAGGGGGTGAGGTGGCTATTCGTGGAGAGGCTATTGATCCCCCAGAGGAGGATATAGCGGGCGTTTTCGGGGATGTCCTCGGGATCGGGGCCGAGGCGGGGGCCGTAGGTCATCTCCCAGGCGGCGCTCCCCGCCGTGGCGCAGATGGTCTCCAAGAGCTCCGAGGCCCCGATGGCCCGGAAGAAGGCCAGGGGGTGCTGGTTCTCCACAAGGCCCGTGGTCCCGGCGTAGTGGTAGGGGAGGACGGCCTCGCCCCCCTCCCGGTCCAGGACCTCCATGAGGCGCTTGGCGATCTCGTCCAGGGCCTCTTCCCAGGAGACCCGCACGAACTTCCCCTCGCCCTTTCTCCCCACCCGGCGCAAGGGGTAAAGAAGCCTTTCCCTTACCCTCTCCGGGTAGCGATAGGTCTTGGCGCAGGCGAAGCCTTGGGTGATGGGGTGGCGGGGGTCCCCCTCCACCCGGAGGAGGCGCCCTTCCTCCAGGGTGAGGAGGAGGCTGCAGGCGTCGGGGCAGTCCAGGGGACAGGTGGCGCGGGCCCTCATGCCCTTAGAGTAGCCCAAGGACCTCGAGGGCGCCGCACCGTTCCTCGTAAAGGTCCGGCAGAAGCCCCAGGGGGACGTCCAGCCGCAGGAGGAGGCCCTCCCGGTAGAGGGGCCAGCGGGGCCACCCCTTGGGCTCGCCGTCCTTGGCGAAAGAGGTCCAGTAGCGGCGCATCTTCTTGCCCAGGTACTCTGCCTCCTCTTGGGCTTCTTGGCGTAGGAAAAGAGGTAGGAAGGGCCTCTCCAGGAGGTTCCCGAAGAGGGGGGCGAGCTCCAGGCCGTGGAAGGCCCCGAGGCCCTCAAACCCCGGCGCCCGGAAGGTGAAGAGGTAGGCGTAGGTGGGGGCGTGGGGGGCCTGAAGGCGGGCGGCCTTCAGGGAAGGGCAGAGGAGGGTGAGGTCGGTCTGCACCTCCCCCCAGGCCCTTTTGGGGTCGGGGACTCCCTTCCGGTAGTGGGCGAGGAGGGCCTGGGCCTTCTCCCGGGAAAGCCCAGACTCCAAAAGCCTCCTTTCCGCCTCCTCCCAGTCCCCGGGTCCGAGGAGGGCTTGGAGGCTGGGGAAGGCCACCTCCTCGGCGTTCGCCCCGGCGATGAGGGGGGTGCCCGCCGCCTTTCCCTCCCTTAGGGCCTCCCTGGGGTCCTGGGGGAGGAGGAAGGGGGAGAGGTGGGGCTTGAAGGGGCCTGTCCGGAAGAGGGAGGGGTTTGAGAGGAAGCGGCCCGTGGCCTCGAGGGTGGGCTCCTCGGGCAAGAGCCTCTCCAGGGGGAGGGCGCGGAGGCAGGCGAGGTCCTTGGGGTCGCACCCCCTCGCCTTGGCCCAGGCCTCCCCCTGGGCGTAGTCTTCCTCCAAAGCCCGGACGTACCCGCACCCTCCCGATTGGACGATGGCCTTTTGGAAGAGGCCGCGGGCCTCCGGGGTGGCGAGGAGGGTGCAGACCAGCATCCCCCCGGCGGACTCCCCGAAGAGGGTGACGTTCTTGGGGTCGCCCCCGAAGTAGCGGATATAGTCCCTCACGAAGCGGAGGGCCTCGAGGACGTCCAAAAGCCCGTAGTTCCCCACCGCTTTCGGGTCCTCCTCGGCGAGGGCAGGAAGGGCGAGGAAGCCCAAGGGCCCCAGGCGGTAGTTGGGGGCGACCACAACGACCCCCTCCTCCGAAAGCCGGTGCCCCCGGTAGATGGGCTCGGCCCCTGCCCCCGAGGTGAAGCCCCCGCCGTGGAGGTAGACCATGACGGGGAAGCCCCCCGGGGGCGGGATCTGGGCGGGGAGGTAGACGTTGAGGACCAGGCAGTCCTCCCTCTCTAGGGGGATGGGGCCGCCGAACCAGGCCGTGATCCCCGGGGCCTGGGGGCAGGCCACCGCTTCCTGGCCCACGCCGGGGGGCCAGGCCTTTAGGGGCTTCGGGGCCCGGAACCGCTCCGCCTCGGCGTAGGGGAGGCCGTAGAAGGCGATGGCCCCGCCCTCGAGGCGGCCTTGGGCCCGGCCCAAGGGGGTCTCCACCCAGAAGGCCTGGGCGAGGGCCCCTCCCAGGAGGGCGAGGAAGGGCAGGAGGCGCCGGAGCATGCCCTAAGCGTATAAGATGGCCCCATGGCCGAAGGGCCCTTGGAAGCTCCCTTTTGGCGAAAAGGCCTCCTCGTGGCCGGTCTGGACGAGGCGGGGAGGGGGGCCTGGGCGGGGCCCATCGTGGTGGGGGCGGTGGTCCTGCCCCCGGGGGAGTACCCCTTCCGGGACTCCAAGCTCCTCTCCCCAAAGGCGAGGGAGCGCCTGGCGGAGAAGGTCAAGGAGGTGGCCCTGGCCTTTGCCCTGGGGGTGGCGGAGGCGGCGGAGGTGGACCGGCTTGGGGTCCTCAAGGCCACCCTCCTCGCGGCGGAGAGGGCCCTCCTCTCCCTCCCCCTCGCCCCGGAGGCCCTCGTCACCGACTACCTCCCCCTTCCCACCCCCCTTCCCCTCCTCTCCCCGCCCAAGGCGGACGAGAAAAGCCCCACGGTGGCCGCGGCGAGCATCCTGGCCAAGGTCCACCGGGACCGGATCATGGACGAGCTGGACCGCCTCTACCCGGGCTACGGCTTCGCCCGGCACAAGGGCTACGGCACCCAGGAGCACCAGGAGGCCCTCCTCGCCTTAGGGCCTAGCCCCGTCCACCGGAAGCGCTTCGCCCCCGTGGCCCAGGCTCCCTTAAGGTTTCCTGAAGCTCCTTAGGCCCTTTTGGGCCTAAACTTAGGGGAAGAGGTGGGCGGTATGCGGGTTTTCCTTCTGGCCCTTGCGGCCTTCCTTTCCGCCTGCACCCTGACCCTTTACCCGGAGGGCCTTTCCGTGACCTACCGGGTGGACTTCGGCGGGGCGATCCTGCGCTTTGAGCCCGACCGGGGGCGGGGGGCCACCTACTTCGTGGGGGAGGAGGTGCGCTTCTTCCTCACCCTGGACCGCCCGGGCTGGGTGAGCCTGGTGGTGCAGGACCCGGACGGCTACACCTACGAGCTGGACCGCTTCCACCTTTCTCGGGGCACCCACGTCCTGCCTCCCGGGCCCTACCGCTACACCCTCACCCCGCCCCGGGGCCTCCACCGGGTGCGGGCGGTCTACACCCAAAGCCCCCCCTCAAGCCGGGTCCGCCTCGAGGGCCGCTACACCGACTGGGACGCGAGGCTCCGCCTCTACGTGGAGGCCTCGGGGGCGAGGGCCTACGACGTGGCCGAGACCTACTTTTACGTCCGCTAGGGGCTTGCCCAAACGCGGCGTTTGGGGTATGATCCCGGCGGACACCCTTAGGGGAGGTGAATAAAGATGAAGCGGCGCGACTTTTTGAAGCGGGCAGGCATCGGCGTGGCGGCGAGCGCGGCCTTTGGCCCCGTCTTCGCCCAGGGGAGCCCCACCGTCCGCTGGCGCATGGCCAGTAGCTTCCCCAAGAGCCTGGACACCATCTACGGGGCGGCGGAGGTCCTGGCCGACCGGGTCTCCGCCCTCACGGGGGGCCGCTTCCAGATCCGGGTCTACCAGGCGGGGGAGATCGTCCCCGGCCTCCAGGTTATGGACGCGGTGCAGCAGGGCACGGTGGAGGCGGGGCACACGGCGAGCTACTACTACGTGGGCAAGGCCCAGGTCCTGGCCTTTGACACCAGCGTGCCCTTCGGCCTCACCGCCAGGCAGCAGAACGCCTGGATGTACCACGGGGGCGGGATTGAGCTTTTCCGCCCCATCTTCGCCGACTTCAACATCATCCAGTTCCCTGGGGGCAACACCGGGGTCCAGATGGGGGGCTGGTTCCGCAAGGAGGTGAGGAGCCTCGCCGACCTCAAGGGCCTCAAGATGCGCATCCCCGGGCCCGGCGGCCAGGTGATGAGCCGCCTGGGCGTGGTGCCCCAGGTGCTGGCGGGCGGGGACATCTACCCGGCTTTGGAGCGGGGCACCATTGACGCCACCGAGTGGGTGGGGCCCTACGACGACGAGAAGCTCGGCTTCTACAAGGTGGCCAAGTACTACTACTATCCCGGTTGGCACGAGCCCGGGCCCATGCTCTCCTTCTACGTGAACCTTCAGGAGTGGCGGAAGCTCCCCAAGGAGTACCAGCAGGCCTTTGAGGTGGCCGCCGCCGAGGCCAACCAGTGGATGATGGCCAAGTACGACCGGGTGAACCCGCCCGCCCTCCAGCGCCTCCTCCGGGCCGGGGTGCGCCTCAGGAAGTGGCCCAACGAGATCATGCAGGCGGCCCAGAAGGCGGCCTTTGAGTGGTTTGAAGAAGAGGCGGCCAAGGACGCCACCTACCGCAAGGTCTACACCGCCTGGAAGGCCTTCCGGGAGGAGCAGTACCGCTGGTTCGCCGTGGCCGAGCTGGGCTACGCCCAGTTCGCCTTCCCGGGCGTCTGATCCGGGCGAAGGCCGAGGCCCCCAGGGCTTGCCCTGGGGGCCTTTTGCAGTGCTTCGCCGCGGTCCTTAGAAGCGGAAGTTCCGCACGAACTCCATGATCGGCTCCTGGAGGAGGTAGGTGAGGACGAGGACGAGGAGCTGGAGGCCGATGAAGGGAAGGCCGCCTTGGTAGATGTCCAGCGTCTTCACCTCCTTGGGGGCCACGTTGCGGAGGTAGAAGAGGGCAAAGCCGAAGGGCGGGGTGAGGAAGGAGGTCTGGAGGTTCACGCCCACGAGGAGGCCGAACCAGACCTTGTCAATGTTCAAGGCGTCGGCGCCGAGGGCGAGGAGGGGAAGGACGATGAAGGCGATCTCAAAGAAGTCAATGAAGAAGCCCAGGAGAAAGACGAGAACCATGACGAAGACGATAAACCCCACTTCGCCCCCGGGAAGCCCCGTGAGGAAGCCCTCCACCCAGAGGTCCCCGTCCACGCCCCGGAAGACCAGGCTGAAGAGGGTGGAGCCGATGAGGATGAAGATGACGAAGGCGGTGAGCTTGGCCGTGCCCTCCATGGCCTGGTAGAGGACGGGGAAGGAAAGCCGGCGGTTCAAGGCGGCGAGGAGGAGGGCCCCCACCACCCCCATGGCCCCGGCCTCCGTGGGGGTGGCGAGGCCGATGAGGACCGTGCCCAGGACCAGGAAGATGAGGACGAGGGGCGGGACCATGGAGAAGAGGGCCCGGCGGAGGAGGGGATTTCGCCGGATCCGGGGGAGGAGGAGGAGGGTCCAGAGGGCGAGGCCCAAGAGGACCTCGAGGCCCTCGAGCCACCCGGGGAGGTGGAGGAACCCCCCAAGCTTCCACGACCCCACGGCCACGAGGAGGTAGGAGAGGAGGGCGAAGGCGGCCTCGGGCTCCTTCCCCGCCTCGGGCCGCGCCTCGGGGGGCAGGGCGGGGACCCACTGGGGGCGGAAGAGGGCGAGGTAGATCACGTAAAGGAAGTAGAGGCCCACGGTGAGGGCCGAGGGAACGAGGGCGGCCACGTACATGTCCCCCACGCTCACCCCGAGCTGGTCGGCCAGCACGATGAGGACCACGCTCGGGGGGATGATCTGGGCCAGGGTGGCCGAGCCCAGGATCACCCCGCTGGCGACACGGGGGTTGTAGCCGTACTTGAGCATCACCGGCAGGGAGATGAGGCCCATGGCCATGACGCTCGCGGCCACGACCCCCGTGGTGGCGGCGAGGATGGCCCCCACGAAGACCACGCTGAGGGCGAGCCCGCCCCTTAGGGGACCGAAGAGGCGGCCCATGGTGTCCAGGAGGTCCTCGGCGAGGCCGCTCTTCTCCAGGATGATGCCCATGAAGGTGAAGAAGGGGATGGCCAGGAGGAGCTGGTTGGACATGATGCCGAAGATGCGGTCCGGCATGGCCTTGAGGAGGGCCGGGGGGAAGAGGTCCAGGGCGATGCCCAGGAAGCCGAAGACGATCCCCACCGCCCCTAGGGAGAAGGCCACGGGGTAGCCGGAGAGCAGGAAGACCACCAGGGCGGCGAACATCAGGGGGGGCATGACGGCGTAGAGGTCCACCTCAGACCACCTCCTCCTCTTCCCCGGGCGTCCAGTCGGGCAGGTGCCCGGTCAGAAAGGCCAGCCGCTTGATGAGCTCGGAGAGGCCCTGGAGGGCGAGAAGGGCGAACCCCACGGGCAGGGCGATCTTGATGGGCCAGCGGGGCAGCCCCCCCACGTCGGGGGACATCTCGCGGATGGCCACGGCGTTCGCCACCCAGTCCCAGGAGAGGTAGATGACCCCGAGGCTCATGGGGATGAGGAAGAGGAGGGTGCCCACCAGGTCAATCCAGGCCTGGGTCCTCTTGGAGAGGCGCCCGTAAACGAGGTCAATGCGCACGTGGGCGTTGTGCTTGAGGGCGTAGGCGCCGCCCAGGAGGAAGATGAGGCTGAAGAGGTACCACTGGGCCTCGAGGTAGGCGTTGGAGCTGTAGCGGAAGGCGTAGCGCATCAGGGCGTTTCCGGCCGAGAGGAGGGAGACCGCGAGGACGAGCCAGACGATGATCCGGCCCACGCCTTCGCTTAGGGCGTCAATGGCTCTAGAGAGGGCGAGCAGGGCGCGCATAATCTTAACCTCCCGGTGTAGACCCGCCCCATCCTACCTAGGGGGGCGAGGCCTGTCAACGCGGCTTTCTTAAGGCGTTTTCGGGCTATGCGCCCCCCGGCCTCACCGGCTCCGCCGCACCCCGGCCACCCCGAAGGCCCCGAGCAGGAAGAAGAGGGCGGCGAGGAGGTAGAGCACCTGGTAGCCGAGGCCGGGGGTCTGGGCGTTCAGAAGGTCCAGAGGCCGGCCAAAGGCCCCCGCCAGGACCTGGGGCACCACGATGGCGGTCTGCCACAGGCCCATGTCCGTGGCGTGGGCCTCGGGGTCTTTGAGGACGTCCGCCACCAAGGCCCAGTCCACCGCCAGGTAGACCCCGTAGAAGAGGCCGAAGACGAGGGCCAGGGCGAGGAGGAGGTCGTAGCGGGGGAAGAGGAGGAGGAAGGGCATGAGGAGGCCAAGCCCCGCCCCCGAGAGGTAGATGAGGGGCTTCCGGCCCAGGCGGTCCGAGGCCCGCCCCGCGGGGACGCTGGCGAGGGCGGCCCCCAAGGAGATGAGGAGGCCCAGGAGGGCCACCGCCTGGAAGGGCGCTTCCGTGAGGGTCCGCCCCAGGGCTTGGAAGCTTCGCACCACGTCGGCCAGGTAGTACTGCAGGTAGGTCTGGGCCAGGTAGAAGCCCAGCATCACCAGGAAGCGGGTGAGGTAGACGAGGAGGAAGTCCCGGTCCCGCCACGGGGCGGCCATGGCCTTGAGGAAGGGCCTCGGGTTGGCCTTGGGGAGGCGGTCGGGGACGAGGGAGAGGCTTAAGGCCGCCCCTAGGAGGTTGAGGAGGGCGGCCAGGTAGGCCTGGGGGGCGAGGGGAAGGAGGAAGCCCACCGCGCCCGCCAGGACCTGCCCCGAGACCTGCAGCACCCCCATGTACCCCGAGGCGGCCCCCCGTTCCCCCTTGGGCACCAGGTCGGGGATCAAGGCGCTATAGGGCCCCGTGGCCAGGTCGTCCGCCACCTGGAGGAGGAGGTAGGCGAAAAGGAGCGCCGTGTAGCTCGGCGCGTGGACCAGGAGGAGGAGGGCGAAGGCGGTGAGGAGGCTCCCCCAAAGGAGAAAGGGCCTCCTCCGGCCCAGGCGGTCCGAGAGGTAGCCCATCACGGGCGGCCCCAGGATGGCCATCACCGCCCCCAGGCCGAAGAGGAAGCCGAGCCTCGAGGCCTTCTCCTCCGGGGGGGAGACCTCCGCCACCTTGGCCGGGAGGAGGACGAGGAGGACCAGGAACCACTTGAAGCTGGTGGCGAACCAGTAGGCGGAGAGGCGCAGGAACCACGAGGGCCCGTGGCGCATGGCCCCAAGCCTACCAGACCGTGGCCTCGGGGACCACGAGGAGGGGGAGGTCGGTCCGCTGCAGGGCCGCCTCCACCGTGCCGCCCAGGCGCCTGCGCCAGGTGCGCTTGGCCTTGGAGCCGAGGACGAGGAGGTCCAGCTTTTCCCGGCGGGCGAGCTCCACGAGGTCGGCCTCGTCCTCCCCCTTGGTGACGAGAAGCCGGTCCAGGGGGGTGTAGCGCGCCCTTAGGAAGGCCTCGGCCTTCTCCAGGACCTCGGCGAGGGAGAGGCCTTTGGGGTCCAGGTAGGTGGGGTAGCAGCACCCCCCTTCCCCGCTCACCAGGTGGAGGCCCAGGACCTCGGCGCCCAGGGCCTCCTTCCAGCTGAGGGCCAGGCGGAAGGCGGCGAGGCTGGCGTCGCTTTCGTCCAGCCCCACGCCGATCCGCCTCACCGCCGTGAGGGGCCTTTCCGGGGGGACGAGGAGGACGGGGGCCTCCCCCCGGTGGAGGAGGTAGCGGGCAAGCCCTCCCCGGGCCAGGCGCTCCAGGGGGTCGTCCCCCGTCTGGCCCAGGACCACGAGCTTGGCCCGGGCGGCCTCCCCGCCCACGGCGAAGGCGGGAAGCCCCCTTAAGACCCGGGCCTTAAGCCCCGTGGCCCCCAAGGCCTCCCGCACCCGGGCCTCCACCCGGTCCAGGGCCTCCCGGAGAAGGGGGGCGAGGTCGGGGAAGCGGTGGGCCAGGCCCTGGAAGTAGGGGTCGGGGATCACGTGGACCAGGTGGGCCTCGAGGCCCAAGGCGGGGGCCAGGGCCCGGGCCGTGGCCACCACGCTCTCGTGGGTCAGGCCGAAGTCTAGGGCGGCGAGAAGCCTCATGGGCGCACCTCCTTTAGGACCCACTATAATCCCTCCTGTGCGGACGCTCTGGCTTCGGGACCGGGCCCTGGACCTGGACCGGGTGCGGCTCCTTGGGGTGCTGAACCTCACCCCCGATTCCTTCTCCGACGGGGGCCGGTACTTGGACCCGGAGCGGGCCCTTGAGCGGGCCCGGGAGATGGTGGCCGAGGGGGCGGACATTCTGGATTTGGGGGCCGAGTCCACCCGCCCTGGGGCGGCGCCTGTGCCCGTGGAGGAGGAGAAGCGGAGGCTTCTTCCCGTCCTCGAGGCGGTCCTTTCCCTGGGGGTGCCGGTGAGCGTGGACACCCGCAAGCCCGAGGTGGCCGAGGAGGCCCTAAAGCTTGGGGCCCACCTTCTGAACGACGTCACCGGGCTTCGCGACGAGCGCATGGTGGCCCTGGCCGCCCGCCACGGGGTGGCCGCCGTGGTCATGCACATGCCGGTGCCGGACCCGGCCACCATGATGGCCCACGCCCGCTACCGGGACGTGGTGGCCGAGGTCAAGGCCTTCCTCGAGGCCCAGGCGAGAAGGGCCCTAAGCGCAGGGGTGCCCCAGGTGGTCCTGGACCCGGGGTTCGGCTTCGGGAAGCTCTTGGAGCACAACCTCGCCCTCCTCCGCCGCCTGGACGAGATCGTGGCCCTGGGCCACCCGGTCTTGGTGGGGCTTTCCCGCAAGCGCACCATCGGGGAGCTTTCCGGGGTGGAGGACCCGGCCCAGAGGGTCCACGGCTCCGTGGCCGCCCACCTCTTCGCCGTGATGAAGGGGGTGAGGTTGCTTCGGGTCCACGACGTGCGGGCCCACCGGGAGGCCCTTGGGGTTTGGGAGGCGCTGTATGGGGGAGATCGCCCTTCTCGGGCTTGAGTTCTACGGGCGCCACGGGGTCATGCCCGAGGAGGGGCGGCTTGGGGCCCGGTTCGTGGTGGACCTCTGGCTTTCCGTGCCCTTTGAGGGCAAGGGGGACAGGCTGGAGGAGACCGTGGACTACGCCGCCGTCTACGCCCTGGTGGAGGAGGCGGTGCGCCACCGCCGCTTCTACCTCATTGAGGCCCTGGCGGACCATTTGGCGGAGGAGCTCCTAAAGGCCTTTCCCCGCCTCCAGGCGGTTCGGGTCCGGGTCCACAAGCCCCACGCCCCCATCCCCGGGGTTTTTCGGGACGTCTACGCCGAAACGCAAAAATCCCGTATTTGAGGGCGTTTCTTCCCCTCATCTTGCGCTCATGGGCAGGCTGTGGTAGGATGCCCCCGCCCTTAAGGGCTAAGCCAACGTTTATCCCGCCCCCGCCGCTCAAGGGAGCGGTGGGCTATGCTTTTCCTCATCCTGGGGGAGTAAACTGAGGGGGCCCGGGAGGAGCGGGCGGGTTATGGAAAGGGTGGCCATCTTTATAGACGGCTCCAACCTATACAAGGGGTTGGTTCAGCACCTGGGTTCAGACTACCGCCTCAACTTCGTGGAGTTCATCACCCTGCTCACCGCGGGGCGGAAGCTTCTTCGGGCCTACTACTACAACGCCCCCCTTCCCCCGGAAGACCCCGCCGCCAAGGCCCACCAGAGCTTCCTCAACTACCTGAAGCGGGTGCCCTACGTGACCGTCCGCCTGGGACGGCTGGAGCGGCGGGCGGACGGGTTCGTGGAGAAGGGGGTGGACATCCAGATCGCCGTGGACATGCTCCGCCTCGCCTTCGTCAACGCCTACGACATCGCCGTGCTGGTCTCGGGGGACGGGGACTTCGCCGAGGTGGTGCGGGTGGTGCAGGACCTGGGCAAGCAGGTGGAGAACACCACCTTCCACGCCCTCTCCTCCCACCGGCTGGCCCAGCAGGCGGACCACTTCTACCCTCTGGACGACTTCCCCTGGGAGCGCCTTAGGGCCCAGGTGAGCCCGGCCTCCCCGGAGGAAGAGGCCTAAGCGCCTCCGCCCCTCGGGGCGCCCGAGCCCGGGCGGGAGGAGGCGCTTTGGGGGCCCCCATGCGGGCGCAAGCCAGCATGGGGTGTTAAAGGAGCTCCTCGGGACGGAAGAAGAGGGCGATCTCCCGCTGGGCGTCCTCGAGGGTGGCGGAGCCGTGGATCACGTTCTCGTCAATGGTGGTGGCGAAGTCGCCCCGGATGGTCCCGGGGAGGGCGTCCTTGGGGTGGGTGGCGCCCATCATCTTGCGCACCTCGGCCACCACCCCCGGCCCTTCCAGGACCATGGCCACCACGGGGCCCGAGGTGATGAAGCGCACGAGGCCGGGGAAGAAGGGCTTTTCCCGGTGCTCGGCGTAGTGCCGCTCCGCCAGCTCCTGGCTGATCTGCATGAGCTTCAGGGCCGCGATGCGGAACCCCTTGCGCTCAAACCGGGCGAGGATCTCCCCCACAAGGCCCCGGCGCACGCCGTCGGGCTTGATCATGACGAAGGTCCGCTCCATACCGCGAAGAGTCTACCCGCCCCCTGCCTCCGGGGTCTAGGGGGTCCGCAGGGAGTTGAGGAGGATGTAGGCCACCACCACCACCCAGAGGAGAATGAGGAGGGCGTCCCGCCACCCCACCCGCCCCCTCTTGGGGGCGGGCTCCAGGATCTGGGTGGTGAGCTCCTCGGGCACCTCCCCCACCTGGAGGCGGACGGGTTCCCCCTTGGCGGCCTCCAGGGGGAGGGCGTAGGGCCTCTGGCGCTCCGGCAGGGCCTCGGGGACCCGGACCACGGCCACGCTCACGTTGTCCGGGCCGCCCCACTCGTTGGCCAGGGCCACGAGGCGCTCCGCCGCCTCGGCGGGGGGAAAGTGGGCCAGCACCTCCTTGAGGGCCCTTTCCTCCAGGACCCCGGAAAGCCCGTCGGTGCAGAGGAGGAAGGTGTCCCCCGGGCGGAGCTTGAGCCCGAGGAGGTCCACCCGGGCCTGGGGGAAGGAGCCCAGGGCGTTGGTGATCACGTTGCGCCAGCGGTGCGTCCTCGCCTCCTCGGGGGAGAGGAGGCCCTGCCGCACCCTTTCCGCCACCCAGGAGTGGTCCTCCGTGAGCTGGAGGAGGTTCCCCTCCCTGAGCAAATAGGCCCGGGAGTCCCCCACGTGGGCCACCAGGGCGTAGGGCAGGTCCAGGACGAGGACGGTGCAGGTGGTGCCCATCCCCCGGTTCTCCGGGCGCTGGGCCTCCCGGTGGATCCTCCCGTTGGCCTCCTCCAGGGCCTCCAGGAGGTCCTTGGGGGAAGGGGGTTCCTCCCGGGAAAGCCTCGCCAAGACGGTCTCCACGGCGAGCCTCGAGGCCACCTCCCCCGTCCGGTGCCCCCCCATGCCGTCGGCCACCACGTAGACCCCGCCCCAGGGGGTGGCCTCCCCGCCCACCGCGTCCTCGTTCTTGGGGCGCTTGAGGCCGGGGTGGGTCTTCAGGGCGGCCTCGAGGCGGTCCATGGGGGCATTCTACAGGGCGAGGGCGCGGAGGAGCCGGCGCACCTCCTCCAGCCTGGGCGGGGGCGGGCGCCGGGCGTAGATGAGGGCCACCTCGAGGGCGGCCTCCTCCTCCAGGGGCCTCAGGACCACCCCGGGGTGGGGGTAGACCCGGTAGGGGGCGAGGGTGAGGTGGACCCCGAGGCCCGCGGCCACCAGGCTCACCGCCTGGGAGAAGCGGGCCACCTCCCGGACCACCTTGGGGGCGAAGCCCGCCCGGCGGAAGACCTCCATGAAGGCCTCGTAGAGGGGGGGGAGGAAGTCCTTGGGAAGGAGGAGGAAGGGCTCCTCCTTCAGGGCCCGAAGGGGCACCCGGGCCCTAGGGGCCAGGGGGTGGGTTTCGGGCAGGGCCACCACGATGGGCACCCGGAGGAGGGGCTCCTTCGCCACCTCCGGGTCCTCCACCTTGAGCCCCGCGAGGCCGTAGTCCAGGCGCCCCTCCTTGAGGGCCCGGACCTGCTCGGGGGTGTGCATCTCCAGAACCTCCACCGCCTGGCCGAGCCCCCGGCGCAGGTGGTCCAGGAGGGGCATGAGGTCGGGGAGGAGGTTCTCCGGCACCCCGAAGCGGAGGGCCTCCTGCCCCGCCCGCCGGACCGCCTCCTTGAGGGCCTCCAGCTCCTTAAGGAGCCGCGCCCCTTCCCGGCGGAGCAGATCCCCCGCCGGGGTCAGGCGGAAGGGGCGCCTTTCCAGAAGGCGCACCCCGAGCTCCCGCTCCAGGGCCTGGATCCTCTGGGTGAGGGCGGGCTGGGAGAGGTAGAGGCGCTCCGCAGCCTTGTGGAAGCTCTTTTCCTCCGCCAGGACCAGGAAGGCCTTGAGGCGGCGCGGGTCCATGATAAAAAGATCTTATCACAACCGCGGCGAAGGTCTTATTGGACGCGGGGACCTCCTCGAGGGCAGACTGGTCCTGGGAAGGTGTAGTGTAGTTTTGGAGGAGGCCATGACGGAAAAGGAGCTGAAGGCGGCCTTCCAGGCCCTTTCGCCCGAGGAGAAGGCCCGCTTCCTAGAAATAGAGAACCGGGAGTGGCTGGAGTCTTTGGAATACGTCCTCAAGGTGGAGGGCCCCGAGCGGGTGGAGGAGCTCTTGCGCCTTCTGGACGAGTACCTCTTCCGCCATGGGGTCTACCCCGCAAACCGCCTCTCCACCCCCTACCTCAACACCCTCCCCAAGGAGAAAGAGCCCCCTTACCCCGGGGACCTGGAGCTGGAGCGCCGCATCGCCAACATCCTCCGCTGGAACGTGGCCATGATGGTCACCCGGGCCAACAAGAAGGCGGACGGCATCGGGGGGCACATCGCCACCTACGCCTCCATCGCCGAGCTTTACGAGGTGGGCTTCAACCACTTCTTCCGCGGGCCGGAGGCGGGGCTGGACCGGGACCTCGTCTTCTTCCAGGGCCACGCCTCCCCCGGGAACTACGCCCGGGCCTTTTTGGAGGGGCGGCTTAAGGAGGAGGACCTGGAGAACTTCCGCCGCGAGGTCCACCCCCCGGTGCCGGGGGGCCGGGGGCTTTCCAGCTACCCCCACCCTTGGCTCATGCCCGACTTCTGGGAGTTCCCCACGGTCTCCATGGGCCTCGGCCCCATCCAGGCCATCTACCAGGCGCGCTTCATGCGCTACCTCGAGGACCGAGGCCTCAAGCCCAAAAGCTCCGCCAAGGTCTGGGCCTTCCTCGGGGACGGGGAGCACGACGAGCCCGAGACGGTGGGGGCGCTTCACCTCGCCGCCCGGGAGAACCTGGACAACCTCATCTTCGTGGTGAACTGCAACCTCCAGCGCTTAGACGGCCCCGTGCGGGGCAACTCCAAGGTCATCCAGGAGCTGGAAAGGCTCTACAGGGGCGCGGGCTGGCGCGTGATCAAGGTGGTCTGGGGTTCGGCCTGGGACGAGCTCCTCGCCAAGGATAAGGAGGGCCACCTCCTCCGCCGCTTTGAGGCCCTGGTGGACGGGGAGAGCCAGCGCTACGCCGCCTTCGGGGGCAAGGAGCTAAGGGAGCGCTTCTTCAACACCCCCGAGCTTAAGAAGCTCATTGAGGGGATGACGGACGAGGAGCTCACCGAGCTCACCCGGTCCCGGGGCGGCCACGACATGGTCAAGATCTACGCCGCCTACAAGGCCGCGGTGGAGCACAGGGGAAGCCCCGTGGTCATCCTCGCCCGGACCATCAAGGGCTACGGGATGGGCCCCACGGTCATGGCCAAGAACGTGGCCCACCAGGTGAAGAAGCTCACCGAGGAGGACCTGAAGGAGGCGAGGCGCTTCCTCGGCATCCCCATTCCCGAGGAGAAGCTTCCCGAGCTCCCCTACTACCACCCGGGGCCGGACTCCCCCGAGGTCCGCTACCTCCTGGAACGGAGGAAGGCCCTGGGCGGCTTCGTGCCCGAAAGGAGGGTGCGCTTCCAGGGGGGCCTCGAGGTCCCGGAGGAGGAGTTCTTCCGGGAGTTCTACGAGGGCTCAGGGGGGCGGGAGATCTCCACCACCATGGCCTTCGTGCGCATCCTCGCCAAGCTCCTCCGCCACCCCAAGATCGGCAAGTACATCGTCCCCATCGTCCCCGACGAGGCCCGCACCTTTGGCATGGAGGCCCTGATCGCCCAGGTGGGCGTCTACTCCCCCCAGGGGCAGCTCTACGTCCCCGTGGACGCGGGCACCCTCACCGCCTACAAGGAGAGCCAGAAGGGGCAGATCCTGGAGGAGGGGATCACCGAGGCCGGGGCCATGGCCGAGTTCATCGCCGCCGGGACCGCCTACGCCCACTGGGGCATCCCCACCATCCCCTTCTTCATCACCTACTCCATGTTCGGCCTGCAAAGGATCGGGGACCTCGTCTGGGCCGCCGCCGACCAGCGCGCCCGGGGCTTCTTCCTCGGGGCCACGGCGGGGCGCACCACCTTGGCGGGGGAGGGCCTTCAGCACCAGGACGGCCAAAGCCACGTCTACGCCCTGGCCGCCCCCAACCTCCTCGCCTACGATCCCGCCTTCGCCTACGAGTTCGCCGTGATCCTGGAGGACGGCCTCCGCCGCATGTACGGCCGGGGGGAGGACGTCTTCTACTACATCACCATTGAGAACGAGAACTACGTCCACCCCCCCATGCCCGAGCCCCGGGAAAAGGTCAAGGAGGGGATCCTAAAAGGGCTTTACCTCTTCCGGGCGGGGGAGGGGAAGGGCCCAAAAGTGCAGCTTTTCGGCACCGGGCCCATCCTCAACGAGGCCCTGAAGGCCCAGGAGCTTTTGGCCAAGTACGGCGTGGTGGCGGACGTCTGGAGCGCCACCAGCTACAAGGCCCTCTATGTGGACGCCATTGAGGCCGAGCGGGAGACCCGCCTTTTGGGCAAGGCCCGCAGGCCCTACGTGCAGGAGGCCCTCGAGGGCCACGAGGGGCCCATCGTGGCCGCCACCGACTACCTCAAGGCCCTACCCAACCTCATCCGGGGATACGTGGACCGGCCCTTCGCCGTCCTCGGCACGGACGGCTTCGGCCGCTCCGACACCCGGGAGGCCCTTAGGGACTTCTTTGAGGTGGACGCCCGGCACATCGCCTACACCGCCCTGGCCCTGCTCCACGGGGAGGGCAAGGTGACGAAGAGGACCCTGAACCAGGCGAGGAAGGACCTGGGCCTTAAGCTGGAGGAGGTGCCGCCCCACCGGCGGTAGGGGGAGAGCATGGAGGTCAAGCTACCCGAACTCGGCGACAACGTAACGCAGGCGACCGTGGTGGGCGTCCTGGTGAAGGAAGGGGACCGGGTGGAGCCGGGCCAGCCCCTTCTGGAGCTGGAGACGGACAAGGCGGTGGTGGAGGTGCCCGCGGAGGCGGGCGGCGTGGTGAAGCGGGTTTTGGTCAAGGTGGGGGACGAGGTGCGCCCGGGACAGCCCTTCCTGGAGCTCGCCGAGGCCGAGGGCGGGGCGGAAGCGCCTCCCCTTAAGGCGGAGGAAAGGCCGGAAGCGCCCGCCCCCAAGGCCGAGGAGGCGCCCCGTCCCGCCCCCAAGGAAGCCCCTCCCGCCCCCCAGGAGGCGCCCTCCGAGCGCCGCCTCATCCCGGCGGCCCCCTCCATAAGGCGGCTCGCCCGGGAGCTCGGGGTGGACCTCACCCGGCTCCGGGGCACGGGGCTTGCCGGGCGCATCACCGAGGAGGACGTGCGCCGGGCGGCGGGCCTTGGGGAGGCGGCCCCGGCGGCCCTTCCGGCGGCCCCCGCGCCCAGGCTTCCCGACTTCACCAAGTGGGGCCCCGTGCGCCGGGAGCCCATGAGCGGGGTGCGCAAGGCCACGGTGCGCTCCATGAGCCAGGCCTGGGCCCAGGTGCCCATGGTCACCCACTTTGACGAGGCGGACGTCACCGAGCTGGAGGCTTTGCGCAAGCAGTACGCCAAGAAGGCCGAGGAGAAGGGGTTCCGCCTCACCCTCACCGCCTTCCTCCTCAAGGCCCTGGCCCTCACCCTGAAGGCCTTCCCCAAGTTCAACGCCTCCCTGGACGTGGAGGCCCAGGAGATCGTCTACAAGGACTACATCCACATCGGGGTGGCGGTGGACACGCCCCACGGCCTTTTGGTCCCGGTGATCCGCGACGTGGACCGGAAAGGGGTCTTGCGCCTGGCGGAGGAGCTTCAGGAGATCTCCCAAAGGGCCCGGGAGCGGAAGCTCTCCCCCGAGGAGATGCAGGGGGCCACCTTCAGCCTCTCCAACCTGGGGGGGATCGGCGGCACCGGCTTCACCCCCATCGTCAACTGGCCGGAGGTGGCCATCCTCGGGGTCTCCCGCTCCCAGATGAAACCCCTTTGGGACCCCGGGAAGGAGGCCTTCGTGCCCCGGCTCGTGATGCCCTTCAGCCTCACCTACGACCACCGCCTGATTGACGGGGCGGACGCCGCCCGCTTCTGCCGCCACCTTGCGGGGATTCTGGAGGACCCCCTGGGCCTCGCCCTAGCCTAGCCGGAGGAGGCGCTGGGGCGTGGCGATGAGGTCCACCCGCCTTTCCGGGGGCACGGGAAGGCGGGGATAGACCATCACCGGGTGGGCGAGGGTGGCGAAGGGGGCCTCTACCCGGAGCCAGCTTTGGGGGAAGCCGTAGCCCTTGCCCACCCAGCCCCCCTCCTCGTCCACGGCCACCGCCCCGATGAGGACGAGGTCCGGCGTGGCCTCCTCCAGGGCCACCCGGACCCCGAAGCGGTAGGCCTCCCGGACCCGCTTGAGCTTCCTCGGGTCCACGTCCCTTAGGAGCAGAAACTCCCCCGGGCGGTCGGGGTGGGGGAGGAGGAGCTCCTTTCCCTGGCGCAGGGCCTCCTCCCTTAGGGGCTTGAGGACGGCGTCCATCCCCGCGAGGACCCGCCTTGCCCCCTGGAACTCGGGGGTCTTGAGGAGCCGCTCGGCCGCCCTTCTGGCTCCCAGGAAGTTGGGGTGGTGGCCGTGGGGGGGCGTGGGGTGGAGGGCGAGGTCGTAGCGGGCCAGGGCGTTCCAGACCTCTTCCCGGAGCTCGCCCAGGGTCATGGTTCCAGAAGGTGAAGGGAAACGCCGGGAAGGAGCCCTTGGGCCTGGCCCTCGAGGGCCCTTTGGTGCAGCCTTTTGTCGGCGGTCCAGAAGGCTCCCTGAAACCCTTCGGCCAGGGCCAGGTAGTGGGCGTCGTAGGCGGCCTTTAGGCCCAAGGCCCAGGCCAGTTCTAAGGCCCGGGTGTGGGTCCAGGGCTCGGCGAAAAACCGGATCCCGAGCCTCTGGAGGTGCCCTAGAAAGGTCTCGGCCTCGGCCAGGGTCATCTCCCCGGCGAGGGCGTAGCGGTAAAGGGCGTCGGCCGCTTCATAAAGGGCCAGGGTGGGGGCGGCGAGGGGGCGGTCTTCCTGCCTCCAGCCCCGGTAGAGGCGTACGGCTTCGGCCCTTGGGTCTGCCGCCAAGAGCAGGCGGAGGAGGAAGCTAGCGTCCAGCACCACCCAGCTCACGGTCCCGCTCCTCCCTCAGGGCGGAAACCACCTCCTCAGGGGGGGTAAGGGGCCTGCCCAAGCGGGCCCGGATGGCCCGGTTAAAGGAGAGGAGGGCCTCCAAGGGGTCCTCCTTCCCCGCGGTGAGGCGGGCGTAGGCCTTCACGGAGAGGATGACCGCCTGCGGCCTGCCCCGCCCCTCCACCACGATCACCTCCCCTTCCTCCACCCGCCTCAGCACCTCGCCGAAGTGGACGCGGGCCTCGGTGGCGCTTAAGACGCGCTTGCGATGCATCATTTCATGCATTAGTTTAGCCG
>Ga0255221_1000024_pt1 | contig 40612 bp, 49 predicted proteins | sample Miss_Colum_RepC__FD_183020 | JGI IMG/M metagenome (GOLD analysis project Ga0255221, IMG submission 183020) | Freshwater microbial communities from Mississippi River, Louisiana, United States - Miss_Colum_RepC_8d | ecosystem: Environmental > Aquatic > Freshwater > River | place: USA: Louisiana...
TCGCACCTCCCGCAACCGGGGGTTCTCCCCGACGAGGGCCAGGCCGCGCTCCGCAAGCTCCCGGAAGCGCCCCAGCATCCTGGCCTGCTCCTCCAGGATCCGCCGCCAGGCCCCGGGGCGCACGGTGTAGCGGTCGGCCCGCTCCCCCGGGCGGCGGAACCGCTCCACGAGGTGAAGGCGCACCAAATAGCCCAGGGCCGGGCTCAGGGCCCCTTTGCTCACCCCCAGGGCCTGGGCCACCTCCTTGGCCGTGGGCTCGGGGGGGTCGGCCACCAGGAGGAAGGCCAGGGCCCGGCCCGCCATCCGGGGTACGCCCCCGGCCTCAAAGAGGCGGGCCGCCTCTTCCACCCAGCGGGCGAGGTGAGGGTCCACGCCCGCAGGATAGAAGGTTCGGAAAGTTTGGTCAAGTGTGAACACTCGGAACTCAGAGGGGCGATATGTGATAAACTTCACGATTACTCCCGCTCGTGCTTTTTCTCTCCCCTTGCGGCTACAGCTCCACCAGGTCCACCCGCTCCAAGACGGGAAGGGCCCTCAAGGCCTCCAGGACCTCGGGGGAGGGCTTCTGGTCCACGGTGAGTACGAAGAGGGCCCGGCCGCCCGGCACGTCCCGCCCGAGCTGCATCCCGGCGATGTTCACCCCCGCCTCCCCCAAGAGGGTCCCCACCTGGCCCACCACCCCGGGGCGGTCGTAGTTGACGCAGACCAGCATGTACCCCTCGGGCACCACCTCCAGGGCGTAGTCGTCAATGCCCACGAGGCGGGGCCTTCCCCCGATCACCACCCCCCGGGCCCGCCGCTCCTCCTGGTCGGTGGAGAGCCTGGCCTCCACGAGCCGGGTGTACTCCCCCGCCTCCTCGGAGCGCAGGGTGGTGAGGTGGATGCCCCGGTCCTTGAGGAGGGGCCTCGCCGAGACCAGGTTCACCGCCCCCTCCCCCAGGACCCGGGCGAGGAGGCCCTTGGCCACGGCGCTGGCGATGGGCTCGGGATCCTTCTCAAACTGGCCCAGGAAACGCACCTCCAGGGCCTCGGGGCGGCCCCGGGTGATCTGGGCGAGGAGCTTGCCCAAGGCCTCCCCCAGGGGGAGGAAGCCCTTCAAGGCCTCCAGGGCCTCGGGGTCAAACCCGGTGTTCAGGGCGTAGGAGAGGTCCCCCTCCAAGGTGCGCACCACCCTTTCCAAGATGGCCTCCCCCACCCTTTCCTGGGCCTCGAGGGTGTTCGCCCCCAGGTGGGCGGTGTGGACCACCCTGGGGTGGTGGATGAGGGGGTGGTCCTTGGGAGGCGGCTCCTCGGCGAAGACGTCCAGGCCCACGGCGAAGAGGTGGCCCTCCTCCAGGACCTCGAGGAGGGCCTTCTCGTCTATGATCCCGCCCCGGGCCGCGTTCACCACCACCGCCCCCCGGGGAAGCAGGTAGAGCTCCCTCCGGCCGATCATCCCCCGGGTCTCCTCGGTGAGGGGGGTGTGGACGGTGAGGAAGTGGCTCTGCCGGAGAAGGTCCTCGAGGTTTTCCAAAAGCTCCACCCCGAGGCTTTCCGCCCGGGCCTTGGGGATGTAGGGGTCGTAGGCCAGAACCCGCATCTCAAACCCCTTGGCGAAGCGGGCCACCTGGCTGCCGATGCGGCCCAGGCCCACGATCCCCAGGGTCTTTCCCTTGAGCTCAAGCCCCAGGAACTTCCGGTCCCACTCCCCCTGGCGCAGCTTCCGGTCGGAAAGGGCGATGCCCCGGGCGGCGGCGAGGAGGAGGCCGAAGGCGAGCTCGGCGGCGGAGCGGGTGTTGGCCTCGGGGACGTTCACCACCAGGATCCCGAGGCGGCTTGCCGCCTCGAGGTCCACGTTGTCCACCCCAACCCCGCCCCGGCCCACCACCTTAAGGCGCTTCCCCCTCTGGAGAAGCTCCGCGTCCACCCGGGTGCGGCTTCGGGTGATGAGGGCATCGTAAGCGGGGATGATCTCCAAAAGCTCCTCCCGGCCGATCCCCGGGCGGTAGTCCAGGATCACCCCCGGGTACCGCACCTCCCCCAGGCGCATGTCGTCCGAGACCAGGACCCTCCACATAGGGCCAAAAGTAGCACCAAGCGGGGCCCAGGGCAACTTCCCCCCTACACTACACCCGTGGTATCCTCTCTCGCGAAGGTGCGGCCATGCGCATTACCCTTGTAACCGACTCCACCTCCGACCTGCCCCAGGACCTAAGGGGGCGCCTCGGCGTCCGCGTGGTGCCCCTCTACGTGAACCTGAGCGGGGCCATTTACCGGGACTGGGAGGAGATCACCCCCACCGAGATCTTCCAGAAGGTCCGGGAGGGCGCGGCCTTCCCCACCACGAGCCAGCCCTCCCCCGAGGACTTCGCCCGGGTATACCGGGAGGCCCTGGAGGAGGCCGACCACGTCCTCTCCCTCCACATCTCCGGGAAGCTTTCGGGGACGGTGCAGTCGGCGGAGCTGGCCGCCCAGGAGTTCCCGGGGCGGGTCACGGTGGTGGACACCCAGGCCGCCTCCCTGGGCGTGGGCATGATGGTCCTCAGGGCCAAGGAGCTCCTGGAGGAAGGCCAAAGCCTGGAGGCGGTCCTCGCCGAGCTTGAGCGCCTCCGCCGGGACCACTTCGTCCGCTTCAGCGTGGCCACCCTGGAGTTTCTGAAGCGGGGCGGACGCATCGGCGGAGCCCAGGCCTTCCTCGGAACCCTCCTCAACCTGAAGCCCGTTCTCACCCTGAAGGAGGGCCGGGTGGAGGCCGCAGGCCGCGCCCGGGGGGAAAAAAAGGCCCGGGAGGAGATCCTCAAGGCCTTCCGGGCCTGGGCGGAGGGCCGGAAGCGGATCCGGGCCTACTTCCTCTACAGCGGGGACGAGGACGCGGTGGCGGCGCTCCGCCAAGAGGTCCTGGCCTCCGGCCTGCCCGTGGAAGAGGCCCTGGTGAACGAGCTCGGCGCGGTGATCGCGAGCCACACGGGACCGGGAACCTATGGCTTCTACGCCTACAGCCTCTAGCGTGGCCTTCGTGGCCGACTCCACCCTCGGCCTCTCCCCCGAGGAGGCCAAAAGCCTGGGGATCCACGTGGTGCCCCAGCAGGTGCTCCACCGGGGGCGCTCCTTCCGCGACCTGGTGGAGATCGCCCCCGGGGAGGTCCTTCGCCTTCTTTGCAGCGGGGAGAGGCTCACCACGAGCCAGGTGGCCCCGGAGGACCTGAGGAAGCTTTACGAGGCGTTGCTCAGGACCCACGGGCGCGTGGTCTCCGTCCACGTCTCGGGCCTCCTCTCCGGGACGGTGGACACCGCGAAAAAGGTGGCCCAGGCTTTCGGGGACCGGGTCAAGGTCCTGGACTCCTGGTCCCTAAGCGGCGGCCTCCTCCTGGTGCTGGAAAGGGCGCGGCGGCTTCTGGAAGAGGGGGTGGCCTGGGAGCACCTGGAGGAGGCCCTCGCCCCTTACCGCGAGCGGGTCCGGGGGTACGTCCTTCCCGCGACGCTGGACTACCTCCACCGCTCCGGGAGGATCGGCGGGCTGCGGCGCTTCGTAGGGGGCCTCCTCCGGATCCTTCCCGTCCTCGAGGTCCGGGAGGGCCGGGTCCATCCGGGGCCCCGGGTCCGGGGCTTCGCCGAGGGGATACGCAAGGTGGCGGCCCTCTTCCGCCGGGACTTTCCGAAAGAGGCCCGGGTCTACCTGGCCCACGCGGAAAACCCCGAGGGGGCCAAGGCCCTGGGCGAGGCCCTGAAGGCCGAGGGGGTTGAGGTCCTGGGGGTCCTCCCCGCCGGAGCGGCGGTGAGCGTGCACACGGGGCCCGGCACGGTGGCGGCCTTCGCCGGGCCCAGGAGGTGAGGCGTGCGGGCGGTGGTGCAGCGGGTCTCCGAGGCCTTCGTGGAGGTGGAGGGCGAGGTGGTGGGGAGGATCGGGCTGGGCCTCCTCGTCCTCCTCGGGGTGGGCCAGAAGGACAGCCTCGAGGACGCCCTCTACCTCGCCCGCAAGATCGTCAACCTCCGGGTCTTCCCCGACGCCCAGGACAAGATGAACCTCTCCCTTAAGGACGTGGGAGGGGAGGTGCTCCTGGTCAGCCAGTTCACCCTCTACGCCGACACCCGGAAGGGCAACCGCCCCTCCTTCGCCAAGGCCGCCCCGCCCGACCAAGGCAAGCGGCTCTACGAGGCGGCCCTCGAGGCCTTCCTCCAGCAAGGGGTGCACGTGGAGACCGGGGTCTACGGGGCCCACATGCGGGTCCACCTGGTAAACGATGGCCCCGTCACCCTCTTCCTGGACTCGGAGGAACGCTTCCGCCCACGCTGAGGGGCGCCGTTTGACCTTTGCCCCCGTTACCGGGTAAACTAGCAGGAACGCCCCACTCGGCGTGGAGTAAAAGATGGAAAAGATTCAACCCAAAGACTGGATTCCCCTTATCAAGCCCTACACCAAGCCCAGCGTGGCCCGGAGCCTCCGCCAGGTGGCCGACACCCTCCTTCCCCTCCTCGCCCTCTTCTACCTCGCCCACAAGGCCCTCTCCGTCTCCCTCCTCCTCGCCCTGGCCCTGGACTTCGTCGCGGCTCTCTTCCTGGTGCGCCTCTTCATCCTCCAGCACGACGCCGGGCACGGCTCCTTCTTCCCCAAGAAGTGGATGAACGACCTCCTGGGCTTCTTCGCCGGGGTCCTCACCCTGGTGCCCTACCACCACTGGCAGCTCTCCCACGCCCGCCACCACGCCACGAGCGGCAACCTGGACAAGCGGGGCGTGGGGGACATCTACACCATGACCCTGGAGGAGTACCTGAAGGCCACCCCTGGGGAAAGGCTTAGGTACCGTCTCTACCGCAACCCCTTCGTCATGTTCTTCCTGGGGCCCATCTACGTCTTCATGCTCTCCTACCGCCTGCCCTTGGGCTACGGCTCGGAAAAGCCCTCGGTGCGCAACTCCGTGGCCCTCACCAACCTCTTCCTGGTCCTGCTTTGGACGGGCATCTACCTCGGCTTCGGCCTCAAGACCCTTCTCCTCGTCTACCTCCCCATCCAGTACTTCGCCGGTATGGTGGGCATCTTCCTCTTCTACGTGCAACACCAGTTTGAGGACGCCTACTGGGAGCACGACCCCCGCTGGGAGCACCTCAAGGCCGCCATGGAGGGGAGCACCTACCTCAAGCTCCCCAGGGTCCTGCAGTGGCTCACCGGGAACATCGGCTTCCACCACATCCACCACCTGGCCCCCAAGATCCCCAACTACCTCCTCCCCGAGGTGCAGGAGAAGGTGGACCTGGTGAAGGTGGCCCCCACCGTGACCCTCAAGGACGCCTTTCGCATCGCCTTCGCCGACATGCACCTCCACGACGAAAAGCGCCGCAAACTCGTGGGCTTCAAGGAGGCCCACCGCCTTCTGCGGGAGGGAAGCGCCGCCCACGAGGGTGTATAAAAGAAGGCATGCGGCGCGTCTTGGTGGCGGGCAACTGGAAAATGCACAAAACGCCCTCCGAGGCCAGGGTGTGGTTCGCCGAGCTCAAGAGGCTCCTTCCCCCCCTGCAGTCGGAGGCCGCCGTCCTCCCCGCCTTCCCCATCCTCCCCGTGGCCAAGGAGGTGCTGGCCGAAACCCAGGTGGGCTACGGGGCTCAGGACGTCTCCGCCCACAAGGAGGGGGCCTACACGGGGGAGGTTTCGGCACGGATGCTTTCCGACCTCGGTTGCCGCTACGCCATCGTGGGCCACTCGGAGCGAAGGCGCTACCACGGGGAGACGGACGCCCTGGTGGCGGAGAAGGCCAAGAGGCTTCTGGAGGAGGGGATCACCCCCATCCTCTGCGTGGGGGAACCCTTGGAGGTGCGGGAAAAGGGCGAGGCCGTGCCCTACACCTTGAGGCAACTCCGGGGGAGCCTCGAGGGGGTGGAGCCCCCTGGCCCAGAGGCCCTCGTCATCGCCTACGAGCCCGTGTGGGCCATCGGCACGGGCAAAAACGCCACCCCCGAGGACGCCGAGGCCATGCACCAGGCGATCCGCAAGGCCCTTTCCGAGCGGTACGGGGAGGCCTTCGCGAGCCGGGTTCGCATCCTCTACGGAGGAAGCGTCAACCCCAAGAACTTCGCCGACCTCCTCTCCATGCCCAACGTGGACGGGGGGCTCGTGGGCGGGGCGAGCCTGGAGCTGGAAAGCTTCCTCGCCCTCCTCAGGATCGCGGGTTAGGGAAGTACCCGGATGGTCCCCTCCTGCGCCACCATGTGAAAGTGCCGGTCCAGGCTTAGGACCAGGCCCCCATTCCGCTCCGCCATGGCGACAACCGCGGCATCGGCGAAGCCCAAGGGCAGGTCCCGGTACCGGGCCAAGGAACAAAAGCCCAGGCCCCCGCACGTCTAAAATGGCTCCGTGGCCCTGGATTTCCCGGCAAGCCCCCTGGCTCCTGTCCTCCGCCTCCTGGAGGAGGGCAGGGACCGGGAGGCGGAAGCCCTCCTCCAAACTCCCCAAGAAGGCCTCCCAGAGGCCGAGCGCCTGGGGGAGGACCTGGAGGTCTGGGAGGCCCTCTTGGAGAGGCTACCCTCCCAGGATCCCCGCCGCCCCATCGCCCGGGCCCGGGTGGCAAGGCTCAGGGGGGAGTGGGGCCTTAGAGCCCCGGCCCCGGAGGCAGGCAGCAGGGGACGAAGCACTGGGGAAGGACCCCAGAGCCCCCGAGGAGGTCAAGGAGAAGCCACAAGAGCCGCACGCCTGAAGGCTACCCCGGCCCACGTAACCTCCGCGTAACGCCCTAGCGTCTTTATGAGAGCTTCCTGAGTTACGCGGGCGTTACCTTCCTCTTGCTACCCTGAGGCTAACCCGTAAGGGGGTGAAGGAGATGCTCAAGGAAGTGCAGGAGGTCAAGGTCGGCGGCCGGATGCGGCGGATCCACGTGAGGCCCTTCGCCTGGAGTTCAAGAGTGCCCTTGGCGCTCCTGGTCGTTCTCTCTGGTCTTTTTGCGGGCTGCGGGCGGGGAGCGGCAACCGCAACGCCTTCCCAATCCCCCGATCAATCCGCTGCCTGGATGGAACTCGCCCCCGGAATCCGGTACCGGGAGGGGGAGGGGAGGGTTTCCCTGGATATAGCGCCACCTCTTTTGAGCGAGGAAAGCGTGCGGAAGTTCGCTGAATACGCCCAGGGAAGGATGGCCCAAGCCACCTCCGAGGAAAAGGCATTCTGGGAGGAACAGCTGCGCTTTGTGAAGGAGCAGCAGGCTCTTTGGTCCGACGAGGAGCTTGTGGTAAGCGTCCTGGAAAGGGCCTTCTTGGAGAGGATCCCTCTCCCCCTGAAGGAACCGCAACGCCAGGAACTTAGGGCGAAGCTGGGGGAAATTGTGGGGCAGATGAAACGGTACGGTCCGGAGAACCTCCCTGGGGGTGGAGACTTCCAGGGTTTGCCCCCGAAGCTCAAGACCTCTGATGGGGGAATGGTGGTGGGTCTGGATACTTTTCCCCTCCTGGTCCAGCACCTGGGCCCCCAGTCCCTTTTCCCGTCCTGTAGCTTGGCGGCCTCGGCCATGCCCACCACAGCCTCTCCTGGGGCTAAGGCCTACGCTTTCGCCAGCTGCTCTACGGGCAGCATCATCTGGGGCCAGGTGGAAACCCGGACCAGCGCCAAGGCGGCGAACGACTGGCCTCCACCCTGCTACGACTCGGGTTGGCCCACTTCCCAGTGCATGAGTGTGGCCTACGGAAGCACGGGGTGCTACAGCTCAGCCTGGGCGGGGTACTATTACCAGTGGACAGATCTTAGGATTTACTCAAGCAGGCGTTCTTCGTCCAACTCCAGGTGTTTTTAAACGTGCAGGCGAGGCAGAGCCGGCACCTCGCCCCTGCACGGGCTAGGGAAAGGAGGTGAGGAGGATGCGGTGGGTCGTGAAGCCTGGACTGCGTATAGCTCCTAGCGGCGACTGTGGCTACAATTGTGGGCAGAATTCGGGCTGCGTCCACAACACCAAGCTTTGGTAGCTGAGGCCTAGGTAAGGAGGCCAAGGTAGCCTGCGCAGCGAAGAAGTCAAGGCACCTTGGCCTCACACTCCGGAATAAAGCGATGAACCGGTTCCAGTGGTTGGCCGAAGTAAGGTTGATGTTGGAGCACTACAAGCTATATTGGCTCAACTTCCTCTCCGGAATGTTGGCAGATGTACTGTTTTTCTATGCCATCTTAATCGGCTTGAAAAGCGTAACGAAGACATCTTTATCAGACCTAGACCTAGGCTCTCTGCTCGCCTTATACGGTGTCTCCGAATTCGCAGGGGCCCTTTGGCGAACATTTGCTTTGAATATTTTGAACGAGAGCATGCTTGGGACCATAGAGCACCTCTCTCTAGCAAGAGGAGGGCTACTTACCCAGTTAACGGTAAGGGCCTTTGTCCTTGGCCTAAACGGGGGGCTGTATGCCGCCGCGGTGCTCCTAGTGCTCTACTGGGTGAGCGGCATTTCCTTCCAACCCTCCTGGTGGTGGCCGCTTGGTGTGTTGGCCTTCTTTCCAATAAACCTCGGCTTAGCTTTCCTCATGGGATCCTTGGGACTTCTCTTTAGGCGGGTAGATAACCTTTTTATTGTGCTCAATTTCATACTGCTCCCCTACTTTCTTTCCCTCACCCAATGGCAGCCCTACATGGCCTACCTCCCCTTCGCCCCAGGGGCCCACCTGGTGCGGCTTGGGCTCACGGGCGGGGAGTTTGACCGGGAGATCTTCCTCCTGGCCCTCCTCCAGGGCCTCCTCCTCTTCGGGGCGGGCCTTTGGGCCATGGCCTACATGTACCGCCTAGTCCGCAGGCGGGGTATATTGGGGAGGTTCTAGGGGGCATGGTGCTCTGGCAGCTCTGGAGCGAAATCCTTCTTGACTGGAGCCTTACCAAGCGCTACTGGTTTGACACCCTGGCGGGGCTTCTGGCCTCCGTCCTCTTCTTCTACTCCATGGTCCTCGGCCTGGAGAACCTGACCCCCGAGGGGCTGGCGAGCCTGGGCCTGGACCTGGGCCCCCTCCTCCTGGTCTTCGCCGCCTTCAACCTGGTGGTGGGCACCTTCCAGTCCATCGCCTATTCCGTCCAGTCCGAGGCCGCCTTAGGCACCCTGGAGCACCTGGGCCTGGCCCGAGGAGGGCTTCTCCGGCAGCTTCTCCTGCGCGCCCTCGTGCAGGGTCTCGCCGGCATCACCTTTAACCTCCTTACCCTTCTTCCCCTGGTTCTCCTCCTCGGGGTTAGGCTCACCCCCGCCTCCTGGTGGCCCCTGGGCCTTTTGCCCCTGTACCTCGCCGCCTTGGGCTTCGCCCTCGGCATGGGGGCCTTGGCCCTCCAGTTCAAGCGGGTGGAGGGCTTCTTCACCATCGTCCAGTTCCTCTTCCTGCCTTACTTCTTCTCCCTGGTCCGGTTTGAGCCCTGGATGACCCACCTGCCCTTTGCCCCGGGGGCCTACCTCCTCCGGCTCGCCTTCACAGGGGAGGAGGTTTCTCCGGGGCTTCTCCTCCTGGCCCTGGTCCAAGCCCTCCTCTTCCTCGGGGCGGGGCTTTTCGCCATGGCCTGGGTCTACGCGGCGGTGCGGCGGAGGGGCCTATTAGGGAGGTACTGATGCGGCTTTTGGTGCAGAACGTCCACAAGCGCTTCGGCAAGCTGGAGGCCCTCAAGGGGGTGAGCCTGGAGCTTGGGGCCGGGGAGATCCTGGGCCTTTTGGGCCCCAACGGGGCAGGCAAGACCACCCTCATCAAGGTCGTCCTCGGCCTCCTCCTCCCCGATGGGGGAGAGGTGGTCCTGGAGGAGGGCGGGGCGCGGCGCAGACCCCAGGGCCACGAGTTCGGCGTCCTCCTGGAGGGAAGCCGCAACCTCTACGTCAACCTGAGCCTCCTGGTGAACGCCCTCTACTTCGGGGGCATCCGGGGGCTTCCCCCAAAGGAAGTCCGCCCCCGGTTTGAGGCCTGGCTGGAGCGCTTCGGCCTAAAGGACCGCCTCCACGCCCCTCTCGCCTCCCTCTCCCGGGGCATGCAGCAGAAGGCGGCCCTGGCCCTGGCCCTCGCCCTCAAGCCCCGTTTCCTCCTCCTGGACGAGCCCACCCTGGGCCTGGACCCCGTGAGCCGGAGGGAGTTTGAGGGGATCCTCCTGGAGCTTAAGAAGGAGGGCTGGGGCATCCTCCTCACCTCCCACGACCTCGAGGTGGTGGAGCGGGTGAGCGACCGCGTGGCCTTCCTCCACCGGGGGGAGGTGCGGCGGCAGGGCCCCACCCGGGTCCTTCTCCGGGAGTGGGCCGGGGAGGGGTACCGGGTGCGCCTCGCCGAGCCCAAGGCGGAGGCCCTCCTCCAGGCCTTAGGCCCCGGCTGGAGCGCGGAAGGCCCCGAGGTCCTCTTCTTCCTCGGGCCGTGGGAGGCGCTACGGGAGGCCTTGGGGGCTTTCCCCGTGGAGGTCCTCGAGGTCTCCCGGGGGACGCCGAGCCTCGAGGCCCTCTTCCTCCACCTCTTCGGGGAGGCCCGCCCTTCCCCCAGCGCATAACCTTGCGCTACCCTATCCCCATGCGCCTCCACCCCCGCACCGAGGCGGCCAAGGAGAGCATCTTCCCCAGGATGAGCGGGCTCGCCCAGCGCCTGGGCGCGGTGAACCTGGGCCAGGGGTTTCCCTCTAATCCCCCGCCTCCCTTCCTCCTGGAGGCGGTGCGGCGCGCCTTGGGCCGCCAGGATCAGTACGCCCCCCCGGCGGGGCTTCCCGCCCTTAGGGAGGCCCTTGCCGAAGAGTTCGCCGTGGAGCCCGAAAGCGTGGTGGTCACCTCCGGGGCCACGGAGGCCCTCTACGTCCTCCTGCAAAGCCTCGTGGGCCCGGGGGACGAGGTAGTGGTGCTGGAGCCTTTCTTTGACGTCTACCTGCCGGACGCCTTCCTGGCGGGGGCCAAGGCCAGGCTTGTGCGCTTAGACCTCACCCCTGAGGGCTTCCGCCTGGACCTTTCCGCCCTGGAGAAGGCCCTCACCCCAAGGACCCGGGCCCTCCTCCTCAACACCCCCATGAACCCCACGGGCCTCGTCTTCGGGGAGAGGGAGCTAGAGGCCATCGCCCGCCTCGCAAGGGCGCACGACCTCTTCCTCATATCCGACGAGGTCTACGACGAGCTCTACTACGGGGAGAGGCCAAGGCGCCTTAGGGAGTTCGCCCCGGAGCGCACCTTCACCGTGGGGAGCGCAGGGAAGCGCCTCGAGGCCACGGGCTACCGGGTGGGCTGGATCGTGGGGCCCAAGGAGTTCATGCCCCGCCTCGCGGGGATGCGCCAGTGGACGAGCTTCTCCGCCCCCACGCCCCTCCAGGCCGGGGTGGCGGAGGCCCTGAAGCTGGCGAGGAGAGAGGGGTTCTACGAGGCCCTGCGGGAAGGCTACCGGAGGAGGCGGGACCTCCTCGCCGGGGGGCTTAGGGCGATGGGGCTTAGGGTCTACGTCCCCGAGGGCACCTACTTCCTCATGGCCGAGCTTCCCGGGTGGGACGCCTTCCGGCTCGTGGAGGAGGCGCGGGTGGCCCTCATCCCCGCCTCGGCCTTCTACCTTGAAGACCCTCCCAAGGACCTCTTCCGCTTCGCCTTCTGCAAGACTGAGGAGGAGCTTCACCTCGCCCTGGAGCGCCTGGGGCGTGTGGTAAACTCCCCCCGTGAAGCCGAAGGTGGTGCGGTATCTGGATGAAGGGGAGTTCCCCCTAGCGGAGGAAGAAGCCCTGAGGCTCTACCGGGCCATGCGCCGGGCCCGGTTTTTTGACGAGAAGGCCCTCACCCTCCAGCGCCAGGGGAGGCTTGGGGTCTACGCCCCCTTCATGGGCCAGGAGGCGGCCCAGGTGGGGGTGGCCCTGGCCCTGGAGGAGAGGGACTGGGTCGTCCCCTCCTACCGGGAAAGCGCCATGCTCCTCGCCAAGGGGCTTCCCATCCACACCCTCATCCTCTACTGGCGGGCCCACCCTGCCGGCTGGCGCTTCCCCGAGGGGGTCAGGGCGGTGAACCCCTACATCCCCATCGCCACCCAGATCCCCCAGGCGGTGGGGCTCGCCCTGGCCGGGCGGTACCGGGGGGAGGACTGGGTGGTGGCCACCTCCATCGGGGACGGGGGGACGAGCGAGGGGGACTTCCACGAGGGGCTGAACTTCGCCGCGGTCTTCGGCGCCCCCGTGGTCTTCCTGGTGCAGAACAACGGCTACGCCATCAGCGTCCCCAAAAGCCGCCAGATGAAGGTGGACTACGTGGCGAGGCGGGCCGAGGGGTACGGGATGCCGGGGGTGGTGGTGGACGGGAACGACGCCTTCGCCGTGTACCTCGAGGCCAAGAAGGCGGTGGAGAGGGCCAGGAAGGGGGAGGGCCCCACCCTCCTCGAGGCCCTCACCTACCGCCTCGCCCCCCACACCACCTCCGACGACCCCTCCCGCTACCGCAGCAAAGAGGAAGAGGAAGCCTGGCGGGCCAAGGACCCGATCCTCCGCCTGCGGAAGGCCCTGGAGGGGCGGGGCCTCTGGGGCGAGGAGGCGGAGAAGGCGCTTCTTCTTGAGCTTGAGGAGGAGTTCCAGAGGGAGCTCGCCCTGGCCGACGAAGCCCCCGAGCCCAGGCCCGAGGAGATCGTGGAGCACGTCTACGCCGAGATGGGCCCCGACCAGAGGCGGGCCTGGGAGGCCCTCAGGCGAGGCCTCCACGTGGAGGAGGTGGAGTGATGCGCGTCCTCAACATGGTCCAAGCCATCAACGAGGCCCTGGACCTGGCCCTTTCCCGGGACGAGCGGGTTTTGGTCTTCGGGGAGGACGTGGGGCGGCTCGGGGGGGTCTTCCGGGTCACGGAGGGCCTGCAGGCGAAGTACGGGGAGAAGCGGGTCTTTGACACGCCCCTGGCGGAAAGCGGCATCCTGGGGATGGCCATCGGGCTCGCCATGGGGGGGATGCGTCCCGTGGCCGAGATCCAGTTTGCCGGGTTTTTGTATCCTGCCCTGGACCAGATCCTCTCCCACCTCGGCCGCTGGCGGCACCGCTCCCGGGGACGGGTGGGGCTTCCCGTGGTGGTGCGGGCCCCTTACGGCGGGGGCGTCCACACCCCGGAGCAGCACGCCGACTCCCCCGAGGCCCTCCTCTGCCACACCCCGGGGGTCAAGGTGGTGATCCCCTCAAGCCCGGAAAGGGCCAAGGGGCTTCTCCTTTCCGCCATTGAGGACGAGGACCCCGTGTTCTTCCTCGAGGCCATCAAGCTCTACCGGGGCGCGAGGGCGGAGGTGCCGGAAGGGTACTACACCCTGCCCCTGGGGAAGGCCCGGGTCCTTAGGGAGGGAAAGGCGGCCACCTTAATCGGCTACGGGGGCATGGTGGAGGTGATGCTGGAGGCGGCGGAGGTGGCCCAAAGGGAGGGGGTGGAGGTCACGGTGGTGGACCTGGAGACCCTGGTCCCCCTGGACGAGGAGACCCTCCTCGAGGCCGTGCGGGCGACGGGCCGGGCCATCGTGGTCTACGAGGCCATGCGCACCGGGGGCTTCGGGGCGGAGATCGCGGCCCGCATCGCCGAAGGGGCCATAGACTACCTCCAGGCCCCGGTTCTCCGGGTGGCGGGCTACGACGCCCCTTACCCGCCCTTCAGCGCCATTGAGCACCTCTACCGGCCAAACGCGAGGAGGGTCCTCGCCGCCTTGAGGAAGGCGCTAACCTACTAAGGAGGAGGCCCCATGGTCAAGACCCGCCTGACGGCCGAGGAGTTCTTCGCCCTGCCTCTAGAGCGGGGGGAGCTTGTGGACGGGGAGGTCCGGGAGGAGAGGCCGCCCAAGCCGGAGCACGGAAGGATCGCTTTGCGGATCGGTTACCACCTGATGCGTTGGCTGGAAGAAACGGGGCGCGGCGTGGCTGGGGTGGAGGGGGGGTTCGTCCTCCGCCGGGATCCCGACCGGGTGCGAAGCCCCGACGTCTGGTTCCTCTCCCACGAAAGGCTCAAGGAGGTGACCCGGGAGGGGTTCTACGAGGGGGCCCCGGACCTCGCCGTGGAGGTGGTCTCCCCCGGGGAGGAGGCGGAGGGGGTTTTGGCCAAGGTGCTGGACTACCTGGAGGCGGGGGCCAAGGCGGTGTGGCTGGTCTACCCCGAGCTCAAGGCGGTGGAGGTCTACGGGCGGGGCGGGGAGGGGAGGCTTCTTCGCGCCCACGAGGTTCTGGAAGGAGGAGAGGCCCTACCGGGCTTCCGGTTGCCCTTGGAGGCCCTTTTCGGCCAGTAAGCCTGGGGAGCGCACTTTAGGTGCGCCAGTTGCGCATTATGTCGGGGGCTTGGGGAGAGCGTTCGGGCTGTCTAGTTACTATCAGTCTTATAAGTGATGCTCAACTGTCAACAATACACTTGACATTAGGCCAACAGTAACCCATCATGCACTTATGAGAGCGCCCTTGGCCCGGACCCCGGTCCTGCGGGACCTCATGCGCACCGATCTCGTGGTGGTAGGGCCCCAGGTGCCCCTGGGGCAGGCCCACCGCCTTCTGGTCCAGACGGGGGTGCGCTACCTGCCCGTGGTGGACGGGGGCCGTTACCGGGGCATGGTGGGGGAGAGGTACCTCCGCCCCTTCCTCGCCCCTTGGGCCCCCGCTTCGGTGCAGGCCCAGTGGGAAGCTCCTGTGGCCCGCTTCCTCCAGGAGTTCCCCAAAGCCCACCCGGAGGAGTCTCCCGAGGAGGCGGCCTTCCGCATGGAGGCCGCCCGGGTGGGCGCCCTTCCGGTGGTGGAAGAGGAGGTCTTGGTGGGCCTGGTCACGGCCTTTGACCTGCTCAGGGGTCTCCTGGACCACTTACGCCCTGGGGCCCCGGCAAGCCCCCTCGAGGTCCTGGTGCCGGACCTTCCCCGTCTGAGGGCGCTTTTGGAGGCCTTGGAAGCCACCCGGACGCCCCTCCTCGGCCTCCACCTTTTCCGGGAGGCGGGGGGCCTGGGCTTCCGGACGCTTCTCTACGTAGGGGCCTTGGATCTGAGGCCGCTATTGGCCCACCTCGAGGCCCTGGGGCTTAGGCCCATTCGCCCCTAGTCCGCCAGGCGGATGAGAACCACCCCCACCGCCACCAGGGCGATGCCGAGCCACCCCTTGGGGGAGATGGCCTCCCCGAAGAAAAAGGCCCCGATGAGGGCGATGGCCGCCGTCCCCACCCCGGCCCAGACGGCGTAGGCCAGGCTCAGGGGAACGGTCTTCAAAGAGAGGCTTAGGAAGTAAAAGGCGAGGCCGTAGCCCCCCACCACCACGAGGCTCGGGAGGAAGCGGCTGAAGCCCTGGGAGGCCTTGAGGGCGCTGGAAGCCAGGATCTCGGAGAGGATGGCGAGGAAGAGGTAGGTCCACCCGCTCATCCCTCCAAGGCTACCCTTTCCCGGGGGAAAGCCGCTAGAGTGGGGGGCATGGAGCGGCCCATCTCCGAGGCCTACTTCCAGGAGGCGAAGCGGCACATCCCGGGCGGGGTGAGTAGCCCGGTCAGGGCCTTCAAGGCCGTGGGCGGCACCCCCCCCTTCCTGGTGCGGGGCGAAGGGGCCTACGTCTGGGACGCGGACGGGAACCGCTACCTGGACTACGTGATGAGCTGGGGGCCCTTGATCCTGGGCCACGCCCACCCCAAGGTCCTCGCCCGGGTGCGGGAGACCTTGGAAAGGGGCCTCACCTTCGGGGCGCCAAGCCCTCTGGAGGTGGCCCTGGCGAAGAAGGTCAAGCGGGCCTACCCCTTTGTGGACCTGGTGCGCTTCGTGAACTCGGGGACCGAGGCCACCATGTCGGCCCTCCGCCTCGCCCGGGGGTATACGGGAAGGCCCTACATCGTCAAGTTCCGGGGGAACTACCACGGCCACGCGGACGGCCTCCTGGTGGAGGCGGGCTCAGGGGCCCTCACCCTGGGCGTCCCCTCCTCCGCCGGGGTGCCCGAGGAATACGCCAAGCTCACCCTGGTCCTGGAGTACAACGACCCCGAGGGCCTGCGGGAGGTGCTGAAGCGGCGGGGAGAGGAGATCGCCGCCATCATCTTTGAGCCCGTGGTCGGCAACGCCGGGGTCCTGGTCCCCACGGAGGACTTCCTTAAGGCCCTCCACGAGGCCAAGGCCTACGGGGTCCTCCTCATCGCCGACGAGGTGATGACGGGCTTCCGCCTGGCCTTCGGCGGGGCCACGGAGCTTCTCGGCCTTAAGCCCGACCTCGTCACCCTGGGGAAGATCCTGGGCGGGGGGCTTCCCGCCGCGGCCTACGCGGGGAGGCGGGAGATCATGGAGAAGGTGGCCCCCCTGGGCCCCGTCTACCAGGCGGGGACGCTTTCCGGGAACCCCTTGGCCATGGCGGCGGGGCTCGCCACCCTGGAGCTCTTGGAGGAGAACCCCGGCTACTACGCTTACCTAGAGGACCTGGGGGCCAGGCTGGAGGCGGGCCTGAAGGAGGTTCTCAAGGAGAAGGGGCTTCCCCACACGGTGAACCGGGTGGGCTCCATGATCACCGTCTTCTTCACGGAAGGCCCCGTGGTCACCTTCCAGGACGCCAGGCGCACGGACACGGAGCTCTTCAAGCGCTTCTTCCACGGCCTCTTGGACCGGGGTATTTACTGGCCTCCCTCCAACTTTGAGGCGGCCTTCCTCTCCGTGGCCCACAGGGAGGAGGACGTGGAAAAGACCCTCGAGGCCCTGAGGAAGGCCTTGTAGAATGAAAGGGATGCGCTACACCGTCGTCTTACGCCCCGACCCGGAGACCCCAGGGGTGTGGCTTGCTGAGGTGCCCGCCCTGCCCTGGTGCGCCACCTTCGGCCACTCCCCGGAAGAGGCCCTGGAAAACGCCAAGGACGCCTTGGAAGCCGCCTTAGAGGCCTTGGAAGCCTTGGGGGAGGCCCCGCCTCCCGATGTGACCGTGGCCCAGATTTCCCTGGATGCCGCCTAAGACCTCCGAGGTGGCCCGGAAGCTTGAGCGGCTAGGTTTCAAGCCGCTCCCCCGTCGGGGCAAAGGGGGACACCGGGTCTACGTGCACCCGGACGGCCGAAAGGTGGTGCTGCCCCTGCACTCCGGCGAGATACCTTGGGGTCTTTTTAAGACCGTTCTGAAACAAGCGGGGATCACCGAAGAGGAGTTTCGCCGGGCGTGAACCTTAAAGACCCCATCTGCGCCATCGCCACCCCCCCCGGGAAGGGGGCCATCGGGGTGGTGCGGCTTTCCGGCGAGGGCGCCCTGGAGATCGCCGCAAGGGTGTGGCGGGGTAAGGACCCGAGGCGCCTTAAGGGCGGGCGCTTCGCCCTGGGCGAGGTGGTGGACCCTAAGACGGGGGAGGCCATTGACCAGGCGATCCTCCTCGTCTTCCGCGCCCCCCGTTCCTACACGGGGGAGGACCTGGTGGAGTTCCAGACCCACGGCTCTCCCGCGGTGCTCCGCCGGGTGATGGAGGTCCTGGTGGCGGAAGGGGCAAGGCCCGCGGGGCGCGGGGAGTTTACCTTTCGCGCTTACCTGAACGGCAAGATGGACCTGGCCCAGGCGGAGGCGGTCTTGGCCCTCATTGAGGCGGAAGGGGAGCTTGCCCGGAGGCAGGCCCTGAGGGCGCTGGAGGGGGCCCTTTCCCGCCGGATTGAGGCCTTGGAGAACCGGCTTCTAAACCTCCTCGCCCACATCCAGGCCCTCCTGGACTACCCCGAGGAGGGGGTGGAGCCCCTGGAGGCGGAAAGGACCATCCGGGAGGTCCTCGCCGAGGTGGAGGCCCTCCTCGCCCAGGCCAAGGCCTCCCGCCTGGCCCAGAAGGGGGCCAGGCTCGCCCTCATCGGGGCCCCCAACGCCGGGAAGAGCAGCCTCCTCAACGCCCTTTTGGGGTACGAGCGGGCCCTCGTCTCCCCCATCCCCGGAACCACCCGGGACTACCTCGAGGCCCCCCTGGAGCTTTTCGGCATCCCCCTCGTGGCCGTGGACACCGCCGGGGTGCGGGAGACGGAGGACCCCGTGGAGCGGATGGGGGTGGAGAGGGCCTTAGGAATCGCCGAGGAAGCCGACCTGGTCCTTTACGTGGTGGACCGCTCCCAGCCCAAGCCCGCCCCGCCCCCCCTGCCTTGGGCGAGGACGCTGAAGGTGGCCACCAAGAGCGACCTTCCCCCGGCCTGGGAGGACCCGGAGTTCCTCCCCGTCTCCAGCCTCACGGGAGAGGGTCTGGACCGGCTCAAGGAGGCGGTAAGGGAGGCCCTTTTGGGGAGGGAGGGGGGGGAGGTCCTCCTCACCGAGCGCCAGGTGGAAGCCCTCCTCCGGGCTAGGGAGCGCCTGGAGGAGGCCCTCTCCCTCCCCGAGGACCTCATGGGCCTCGCCCTGGAGGAGGCGGCCCGGGCCCTCGCCCTCCTCACGGGCAAGGAGGTGGCGGAGGAGGTGGTGGCCCGGGTCTTCCAGAACTTCTGCGTGGGGAAGTAAACCCCGTGCCGGTCTGCGCCGGCATGGGGCCCCGGCAAAACAACCGCCCGCTCCTGGCTCAGTGGCGGAAGTGGCGCACGCCGGTGAAGACCATGGCGATCCCCGCCTCCTCCGCCGCCCTGATGGAGTCCTGGTCCCGCACGCTCCCCCCGGGCTGGATGATGGCGGCGATGCCGTAGGAGGCGGCGAGGCGGACCACGTCGTCAAAGGGGAAGAAGGCGTCGGAGGCCAGGACGGCGCCCTTGGCCCTTTCCCCGGCCGCCTCCAGGGCGTGCCGGGCGGCGGCGAGGCGGTTCGTCTGCCCCACCCCGATCCCCAGGGTCATCCCCCCCTTGGCCACCACGATGGCATTGGAGCGCACGTGCTTCACCACCTTCCAGGCGAAGCGGAGGTCGGGCCACTCCTCCGGGGTGGGGGCCCTCTCCGTGACCACCTTGGGCTCCGCGGGGTCCTCGGTGTCCGCGTCCTGGAGGAGCACCCCGCCCCGGAGGCGCCTCAGGTCCAGGTAGGGCCCTTGGGCAGGGAAGGGCACCTGGAGGAGGCGGAGGTTCTTCTTCCTGGCGAGGACCGCCCGGGCCTCGGGGCTAAAGGAGGGGGCGAGGACCACCTCCAGGAAGACCTCCGCCAGGGCCTCCGCCGTGGGGCCGTCCAGGGGGCGGTTGAAGGCCACGATGCCGCCGAAGATGGAGACGGGGTCGGCCTCGTAGGCCTTCCGGTAGGCCTCCAGGGGGGTCTCCCCCAGGGCCACGCCGCAGGGGTTCTGGTGCTTCACGGCCACGCAGGCGGGCTCGGCGAACTCGGACACCAGGTTCCAGGCGGCCTCGGCGTCCAGGTAGTTGTTGAAGCTCATGGCCTTCCCCTGAAGCACCTGGGCCTCGAGCAGAGGCCCCCTCTCCCCCACCACCCGGTAGAGGGCCGCCTCCTGGTGGGGGTTCTCCCCGTAACGCAAGGAGGCCTCCCGCCTGAGGGCCAAAAGCTTCTCCTCGGGGAACTTCTCCCCGGAAAGCCACTCGGCGATGGCGGCGTCGTAGAGGGCGGTGTGGGCGAAGGCCTTGCGGGCGAGCTTTTGGCGGAAGTCCGGGGAGGGCCCCGCCTTGAGCGCCTCCAGGACCCGGGGGTAGTCCTCGGGGTCGCACACGGGAAGCACCGCCTGGTGGTTCTTGGCCGCCGCCCGGAGCATGGCGGGGCCCCCGATGTCAATCTGCTCCAGGGCCTCCGCAAAGGAGGCCCCCCGGGCCACCGTCTCCCGGAAGGGGTAGAGGTTCACCGCCAAGACCCCGATGCGCTCCAACCCCAAGGCCTTAAGCTCCTCCTCCTGGTCCGGGCGGGCGAGGAGGGCGGCGTGCACCTTGGGGTGGAGGGTCTTGACCCTCCCCTCCAGGATCTCGGGAAAGCCGGTGAAGTCGGAGATGTAGGTCACGGGAAGCCCCGCCTCGCGGAGGGCGCGGTAGGTCCCCCCCGTGGCGAGGAGGCGGAAGCCAAGCTCCGCAAGCCCCCGGGCGAAGTCCACGATCCCCCGCTTGTCCGCGACGGAAAGAAGGGCCCACATAGACCGCATTCTACTGGCCCAACTTGGCCTTCAAGGCCCTCAGGGTCGCCGGGGGTACGAGCTTGGAGACATCCCCCCCGTAGCGGGCGATCTCCTTGACCATGGTGCTGGAGACGAAGGAGTAGCGGGTGGCGGCGAGGATGAAGAGGGTCTCGAGGCCCGGGTAGAGCTGGCGGTTCAGGTGGGCCATCTGGAGCTCGTACTCGTAGTCGGACACCGCCCTAAGCCCCTTCACGATGGCCTGGGCCCCCACCCGGCGCACGAAGTCCACGAGGAGGCCGGAGAAGGTGGCCGCCTCCACGTTGGCCAGGTGGGCCGTGGCCTCCCGGATGATGGCCAGGCGCTCCTCGGCGCTGAAGAGGTACTGGCCCCGCTTGCTCGGGTTCTCCAGGACGGCCACGGTCACCTTCTCAAAGAGCCGGCTCGCCCGCTGGATCACGTCCAGGTGGCCGTTGGTCAGGGGGTCAAAGCTCCCAGGGTAGACCACGTGCATCTAGACCTCCACCAGGGTGAGGGCGTTCTCCCCGTAGACCCGCCGCTCCCCTAAGGGGAGGTAGAGGTCCTTAGGGTGCTGGAGGACGTAAAGCCCCCCCGCCTCCACCAGGCCGCTTGCGAGAAGCTCGCCGAAGAGGGCGGCGAGGTCCATGGCGTACGGCGGGGCCATGAAGGCCACGGTGAACCGCTCCCCCTGGGCCTTGGCCTCGGGGAGGAAGACCTCCACCGGGAGGGCCACCACCCGGGCCCCGAGGCCCGTGCGGCGCACGTTCTCCTTGAGGAGCCGGACCGCCTCGGGGTCCTTCTCCACCAGCACCGCCTCCCAACCCTCGCTGGCGGCCTCGAGGCCCACGGCCCCGCTCCCCGCGAAGAGGTCCAGGAAGCGCCCCCGCCGCGGGTAGCGGAGGCGGAGGTAGTCAAAGAGGGCCTTCCTCAGCCGCACCGGGGAGGGACGGGCCGAGGCGGGCACCTTCAAGGCCACGCCCCGGGCCTTGCCGCCCAGGATCCGCACCACGCCCTTCAGCTTACCGCCCCAAGGAGGCTTCGCAAACCCCACCCGAAAGAAGGAAGCCGGCCCGTGGGCCGGCCCTTGGTCGGGGAGACTGGATTTGAACCAGCGACCCCCTCGTCCCGAACGAGGTGCGCTACCGGGCTGCGCTACTCCCCGCAGCGCCCTCTAGTATAGGCAGAAGGGCGCCTTTTGTCTAGCATGGGGGCATGGCCGCCGCCCTCCTTGCGGGCTACCTCATGGGAAGCCTTCCCTTCGCCTTCTGGTTCGCCGCCCTCCAGGGCAAGGCGTGGTCGGGGAGGGAGCCGCTTTGGCGCCTCGGCCCCGTCCCCGCGGGCCTCGTCCTCCTCCTGGACTTCGCCAAGGGGGTCTTCGCCGTGGCCCTGGGGGAGTTTCTGGCCCGGGACTACACCGGGGGCCTGGCGGCGGGGGCCGCCGCGGCCTTCGCCCACGCCTTAAGCCCCTGGCTCGGCCTCCGGCGGGCGGGAAGCCTCCTCGCCCCCCTGGGCGTCCTCTTCGCCGTGGACCCGAGGCTCCTCCTCCTGGCGGGCCTTCCCGCAGGCGTCCTCCTCCTCGGAAGCCGCAAAGCCCACCCCGCCCTCCTCGCCTTCGCCCTGGCCCTGCCCCTCGCCGCCCTCCTCCTCGGCGGGGGCCAAGCCCACCTGCTCTTCGCCCTCGCCCTCAGCCTCGCCCTCCTTTGGCCCCCCCGGTGAGCTCGGCCAGGACCGCCTTCAAGGCCCTTTCCAGGTCCTCGAGGCTCCCCGTGTTCTCCAAGACCCAGGTCGCCCGCTTGCGCTTCTCCTCCTCGGGCATCTGGGCCCGCTCCCGGGCCAGGACCTCCTCCCGGGAAAGCCCCGAGCGCGCCATCACCCGCCTCACCCGCTCCTCCAGGGGGGCCGCCACCAAGAGGGTCCCGTGGAGCCTCCCCTCCCACCCCTTCTCAAAGAGGAGGGGGATCTCCAGAAAGACGAGGGGGGCCTCTAGGCGGGAAAGCTCCTCCATAAGAAGCCGCCTGACCTCCGGGTGGACCACGGCCTCGAGGGCCTTGAGCCTCTCCGGGTCGGAAAAGACGAGCCGGGCGAGGGCCCTCCGGTCCAGCCTCCCCCCCACCACCGCCTCGGGGAAGAGGCGCTTCAGCTCCTCCTCCTTGTTCTCCCGGGCCCGGGCGGCGAGCGCGTCCAGGTCCAAGACGGGGTAGCCCCAGGACCTGAGGAGGGCGGCCACGGTGCTCTTGCCGCTGCCGATGTTCCCGGTGATGCCGATAATAATGGGGTGCTTCGCCTCGTGGCCCATATGGACTTCCCCTTTTATACCCCCAAGGACGCCTTCCCCGTGGGCGGGGCGGTGCGGGACCTCCTCCTGGGAAGAAGGCCAACGGACCTGGACTACGCCGCCTTGGACCCCGAAGGGGCGGCCGAGGAGGCAAAGAGGCGCCTCGGGGGAAGCCTCTTCCCCCTGGACCCCAAGCGGGGCCACTACCGCCTGGTGGTGGGGGAAAGGACCCTGGACTTCACCCCCTTGGAGGGGAGGCTGGAGGAGGACCTCCTCCGGCGGGACTACCGGGTGAACGCCCTCCTCTGGAAGGGGGGCGCCGTCTTCGGCCTAAAGGGGGTGGAGGAGGACCTGAGGCGGCGCCTCCTCGTCCCCGTGCGGGAGGAAAACCTCTACCAGGACCACCTGCGAAGCCTCCGGGGGGTCCGCCTCGCCGCCACCTTGGGCTTCGGGCTTCCCCAGAGGACCCGGGAGGCCCTTGGCCGCCACGCCCGGTTCCTCCAGGCCCACCCCGAGGCCCTCCCCGCGCGGGAAAGGGTCAAGGAGGAGCTTGCCCGGCTCCTCCTCTCCCCGAGGGCGGCCTTCGGCCTGCGCCTTCTGGAGAGGGTGGGGCTCCTTGGGGTCTACCTCCCCGAGCTCGCCCTCCTCGTGGGCCTCCATCAGGGCGGGGTGCACCACCTTCCCGCCTGGGACCACACCCTGAGCGCGGTCTTCCACCTCCTCTGGCTCTGGCCCGAGGCCCCCCTCGAGGCCCGCCTCGCCGCCCTCTTCCACGACGTGGGCAAGCCCCTCACCCGCCGCTTTGACCCCGAGGTGGGCCGCTTCCGCTTCCTGGGGCACGCCGAGGTGGGGGCGGAGATCGCCCGGGCAAGCCTCTTTTGGCTCCGCTTCCCCAAGGAGGTGGTGGAGCGGGCGGCGGGCCTGGTGCGCCGCCACATGGACCGCCTCCCCGAGGAGAGGAAGGCCCTGCGCCGCTTCTTCCTGAGGCGCCAGGACCTCCTCCCGGACCTCGTCTACCTCATGGCGGCGGACCGCCTGGCCACGAGGGGCGTGGAGCGCGAGGCCTGGGAGGTGCTCGGGCGCTACGAAGAGGTCCTGAAAGACCCCCTGCCGCAAAGGCCCCTCCTCTCCGGGGAGGAGGTGATGGCCCTTCTGGGCCTCCAAGAAGGCCCCGAGGTGGGAAGGGCCCTAAAGGCCCTCCTCGAGGCCCAGGCCGAAGGCCGGGTGGGGACCAAGGAGGAGGCCCGGGCCTTTCTCCTATATTGGAGGGGTGGAAGGGAGGCTCAGGCTTCGGGAACCCCAGATCACCCCCATTGAGGGGGGCTTCCTGGTCTCCGACCCCTACGGGGTCTACGAGAAGCCCCTGGCCCTCACCGAGGGCGGGCTTTTCCTCCTCTCCCTCATGGAGGGGAGGACCCTGGAGGAGGTGCAGGAGGAGGTGTTCAAGCGCCACGGGGTCCTGGTGCCGAAGAAGGAGCTGGAAGACCTGGCGAAGGCCCTGGAGGAGGCGGGCCTCCTCCTCACGGAGAAGGTGGAGGCGAGGCTCAAAGAGGAGGAGGAAAAGCTCAAGCGGGAGCGGCCCATGCGCCTCGCCGGGCTCTCCTATCCCGAGGGCGAGCGGGAGGCCCGGGCCTTCCTCGAGGCCTTCCGGGCGAGCTACCCGGGGGAAGGCGAGGAGGCCCGGGTCCTCCTCATGCCCCACCTGGAGCCCTCCCGCGTCCCCGAGGTCTACGGGGCGGCCCTCGCCGCCCTGGAGAAGACCCCGCCCCCTGAGCGCATCTACCTGGTGGGGGTCGCCCACAGGCCGCTGAAGGAGAAGGCCGCCGCCCTTCCCGTGCCCTTCCAGACCCCCTTCGGCCCCGCCCTGCCGGACCTTCCCGCCCTCCAGGCCTTAGACGCCCTCCTTCCCTTTGAGCTCTTCAACACGCCCCTCGCCTTCCGGGAGGAGCACAGCCTGGAGCTTCCCCTCTTCTTCCTGAAGGGGCGGTTCCCCGAGGCCCGCGTCCTCCCCCTCCTCGTGGCCAGGCGAAGCCCGGAGCTCGGGGAGGCCCTGAAGGTGGTCCTGCGGGACTTCCCGGGCCTTCTCGTCCTCGCCGTGGACCTCTCCCACGTGGGGCCCCGCTTCGGGGACACCCCCCTCACCCGCACCCTGGCGGAGGAGGCGAGGAGGCGGGACCTGGGCTTCCTGGAAAGGCTCGCGGAAGGGGAGCCGGAGGCCGCCCTCGCCTTCCTGGGGGCCAACCCCACCCGCATAGACGGGGTGGAGGTGGTGGCAAGCCTCCTCCCCCTCCTCCGGGAAAGGAAGGGGAAGGTCCTGGCCCACCGCCTGGACCTCGAGGCCCCCACCCTAAGCGCCGTGGGGGCGGGCACCCTGGTCCTCTAAAGAGCCCCAGATTTGGAACGACGCGAAGGCCCGGGCGCCGAACCGCCCGGGCCCCTTTTCTGGGAGCGCCCCTTTGGGAAAGGGCCCGGAAGGTGGGTGGGCAGGCGCGCCGGGGCCTGCGTGAAAGCCTCCTAGCGCGAGGGGTACAGGCCTTCACCCACGACAAAGGGGTCGCTTGATGGGCAAGACAGTAATCCCCTTACGGGGCTCAATCCCTTGCAACCCTTAGGAGCTACCTTTTTGCGCTTCCCGTGACGAGCGTCGCAATCCCCTTACGGGGCTCAATCCCTTGCAACTTCCTTCTAAGGAGGAATGGGCATCATTCACAATCAGCAAGTCGCAATCCCCTTACGGGGCTCAATCCCTTGCAACGGATTCGCCTCGGCCCGCCTAGGGACTGGATCTATGACCCCGTCGCAATCCCCTTACGGGGCTCAATCCCTTGCAACCATTGGTGGAGGCGCGTGATAAGCGAGTGGAGGTGAGGTGGTCGCAATCCCCTTACGGGGCTCAATCCCTTGCAACTGGAGAAGACAAGGGCCTTTTGGAGGGCCATAACCGAGTCGCATGTATCTTGCCCCCTGAGGGAGGCCCCACCGCCCCGGTTGCCGGGCCACCACGCCCGCGGGATTGATCGGTAGCCACCCACCCCGGCCTCCCCGCCGCACAGTATCCCGGTCGTCAAAGACCGCATCCACATGGAAGGCCCACAGGGTCGGGTGGCCACCTCCCTCAGGTTACCAAAAGGAGAGAGCCCATGACCTTCGCCGGCATTGACGTCAGCAAAACCCACCTGGACCTGGCCCTCGTCTCCAACTCCCCCAAACCCACCCGCCTCCGCTTCCCCAACTCCCCTGAAGGCCGTCAAGCCCTCCTCGCCGCCCTCGCCCACCACAACCCCGCCTGGGTCGCCCTGGAGCCCACCAGCGCCTACCACCTCCCCCTCCTCAAGCTCCTGGCAGAAAACCGCCTCCAGGTGGCCCTGGTCAACCCCTACCACCTCGCCGCCTTCCGCAAGGCCAAGGGAGAACGCCAGAAGACCGACCGCCAAGACGCCCTCCTCCTCGCCCGCTACGCCCAGGTCTACCACGAAGACCTCCGGGCCTACACCCTACCCCCAGAAACCCTCCGGGAGCTCAAAGCCCTGGTGGGCTACCGGGAGGACTTGGCCGGGCGGGAAAGGACCATCCTCAACCAGATGGAGGCGGCGGAGTGGGCGGGGAGCAAGGAGGTCCTCGCCCTCCTCCAGAAGGAGCTGGCCTGCGTGAAGGGGCTTCTCGGGGAGGTGGAGGCCAGGATCCAGGCCCTCCTCGCCACCCTCCCCGAGGCCGAGGTCCTGATGGCCCTGCCCGGGGTGGGGCCCCAGGTGGCGGCAGCGGTGCTGGCCCTCCTGCCCCCAGAGCTCTGGGGCCGGGCGAAGAGGGCGGCCTCCTACGCGGGGCTCATCCCCGAGCGGGAGGAGTCGGGAAAGAGCGTGGAGAGGAGTCGGCTCTCCAAAAAAGGGCCTCCCCTCCTGCGGCGAAAGCTCTACATGGGCGCCCTGGTGGCGGTGCGCCATGACCCGGAGATGCGGGCCTTCTACCACCGCCTGCTCTCGCGGGGAAAGAGAAAGAAGCAGGCGTTGGTGGCCGTGGCCCACAAGCTCCTCAGGCGGATGATGGGAAGGCTCAGGGAGTACTACGCGACCCAGCTAGATCAAGGGGTCGCTTGACAGGCAAGACAGTATCAATCCCCTTACGGGGCTCAATCCCTTGCAACCCTTCAGTCCCGGCCCGAGGCCGCTCACGCCCTCATCATGGTCGCAATCCCCTTACGGGGCTCAATCCCTTGCAACCGAAAGAACATGCCGAAGCCGTCGTCGTTGGACTGCCACATGTCGCAATCCCCTTACGGGGCTCAATCCCTTGCAACGGTACCCCCCAAAGAACCCCGTCCTGGACGGCGCCGCCAAAGGGGGGGTTTGTGAGAAAGATGAAGCTTGGAATATGCACACGGCGAATAATGGGGGTTTTTGAGGGTTTACACCAATGGAAAGCCACAGGAGAAAGGGGCGATGAAAAGAAAAAGCGCATATTCGCCTTCCGCAAGGGAAAAACCGGCTTTCAAGATCCCCGCCCGGAGGTCCGGGTTGGCAAGAGTATAGCACACACCGCAACGTTGCACCAGGTTAAAATATCGGCGAAGAAACGCCTCCCAAAGTGAGCTTTGTTTGAAAAAGCGCAAAGAAAGCCAGTTGCATCGCAATGTTGCGGATAAGTATAGCAAGAGTTGCCCCTACCGCCATAGGTAAAAGGGAGTGTAGCGCCCCCGCCCCAGAAGGGCCGCCTTCAGCCGCTGAGCCTGCACCTCAATCGTCTCCCCCAGGGGCTTGCGGAACCCCAGGGGATGGCTCACCCCCTCCAACAAGCGCTCCTCAAAGAGCTGGATGAGCCGCCTCCGCCCCTCCTCGTTCAAGTAAACGCCCCCCTCCCGCACCTCAGCGTGGGATGGGGTGAGGAGGCCCCGCCGGAAGGCGGAGAGGACCACCTGGTCCACCACGGGCACCCGGAACTCCTCCATGAGGTCCAAAGCGAGGGCGGGGCTCCGTCGCCCCTCGGCGTGGAGAAAGCCCACCTCGGGGTGGAGCCCGGCGAGCCGCACCGCCACAAGAACCCTCCCCAGGAGGAGGGCGTAGCCGTAGGAGAGGGCGGCGTTCACCGGGTCCCTTGGGGGCCTGCGGGTGCGGCCCCCGAAGCCGTAGGGGCCGAGGAGCCGGGCAAGGCCCTGGAAGTAGACCCGGCTCCCCTCCCCTTCCGCCCCCCGGAGGCGCTCAAGCTCCGAAGCCCCCTCGGCCCGGGCCAGGGCCTCCACCACACCTCCCGCCTCGGGCAGGCGGTGGCGCTCCAGAAGGGCCAGAGCCGAGCGAAGCTTCCCCACCACGAAGGCGCGGGCCAGGGGAAGGCCTTCGGCGGCGAACTGGGCCCGGAGGTGGGCCGGGTGGGGGTCGGGATAGGCCCCCGCCACCCCGTGGAGAAACCCTTCCAGGGAGTAAAAGAACACCGGGACCCCCTGCCGCAGGAGGAAAACGAGGGCGGGGGTGGAAAGCCGCACGTTCCCCCAAAGGGCCACGGAGCGCACCTGCCGGGCGGGGAAGCCCGCCACCTCCCGCCCCTCCTCCTCCAAAAGGAGCCTCCCCTGGCGGAGGCGCAAGGTGGCCCCTTGGCGGGTGAGGTGCAGGGTCATGGCCTAGAACCTGGGCCAGGGGGGAAGGGGCCTCAGACGCTCGTCCAGCCTCATGAGGAAGTCCCGCAGGGCGGTGTAGTCCTCTTCCCCCACGGGCCTCGTGCCGTGGGCCAGGATGCTTTCGTGCCGCCTTTGGAGGAGGGCCTGTAGGCGGTTTTTCTCCCCGTAGAGGCGCTGGGCCAGGGTGCCCTGCTCCCCAAAGGCCAGGTCCAGGTCAAAGGCGGCGTCCAAAAGGTCCATGAGGCCTCGGGGCTTGAGAATGCGCTCCCTCAGGCCCTCCGGAAAGCCCTCGGGCCAGGTCCTGGGGTCCTTCAGGGAGAAGCCCAGCCTCTCGTGGACGTCCGCCTCCACGGCGAGCTCCAGGGCGCGGTAGAGCCTCGCCAGGGCGTCGTCAAAGCGGCCCAAGGCGGCCCGGCGCTCGGCGTTGGCCAAAAGGTCCTGGAGGAGGAGGAAGGTGGGCTTTGGCCCGGCCTCCACGATGCCCTTCAGGTGGGGAAGGAGGGCTTCCAGCCCCTTCAGGACCCGCACCTTGGCCCCGTGCCCCCAGGCCTCGGCCACCGCCAGGGCCAGGGGAAGGTGGACGGAGAGGCGCTCCCAGGCCTCCCGGTGCCGGAAGCGGTCCCACTCCATGAGCCCCTCCACCACCCCCTTCATCGCCCCGTAGAAGCGGGCCTCCGAGGGGGAGAGGTCCCGCCTCAAGAGGCTTTCCAGCTCGGCCAGGGCCATGCCCAGGTTCAGGGCGTTCCAGGCCCGGGTGAAGCCCGCCCACTCCTTAAGGCCGAGCCGGGCCGTGGGGTCCTCCAGGAGCCTGAGCCGCTCCTTCCCGGCCAGGACCCGGCCCGTGCCGGGGTCGCGGGCCTCCCCGCCCACGTAGCTGAAGACCACGCCCCGCCCCGTGAGGGCGAGGACGAGGCCCGCGGCCATGGGCTTGGTGCCCCCGGTGAGGTCGGCGACGATGGCCGTGGCCTCCCACTCCAGGGCCTTCCTCAGGGCCAGGAGGGCCTTCTGGTAGGCCTCCATGAGGCTTTCGGCGTCCTCGAGGAGAAGGGTGTGGTGCCGGAAAGACCCGCCGTAGTCCCGAACGAGCTCCGCCGCCACCGGGTGGGAGGCCTGGCTCGCCAGGAAGACCACCCCTTGGGGGGCGTGCTCCGCCAGGGCCACCTCCAGGGGTTCCCGGGTGGTGCCCACGGTGAGGATGAGGACCTTCATGGGCCCATTATCCCGGGCCTCAGCAAAGCCCCGGAAGGCCCTCCTCGGCCTCCTTCAGGCGCAAGGCCCGCTCCCTTTCGTCCCAGCCGAGAAGGCCCGCCATGAGCTCCACCACCTTGGGCAGGGCCTCCCGGGTCTTCTCTTGGTCCAAAAAGGCGAGGCCCATCCGCCGCGCCAGGACGTCCAGGGGCTTCCTGGCAAGCTCCCGCCGCACTGCCCAGACCACTTCTCCCTCCAGGTAGGGAAGCCCGGGGAGGAGGGGCCTATCCCCCAGGGCCAGGACCTCGGGGGCCAGGGTGCCGTAGGTCTCCCAGAGCCGCCGCGCCGCCTCCTCGGGCAAGGGGAGGGGGGGCCTCGGCCCCGCCCCGAGGAGGGGCGTGGCGTGGCTTTTGGAGGGCGGAAGGGCGAGGCCCAGGTCCTTGGCGAGGCGCTCCACAAGGTCCAAGGCCATGAGGCGGAAGGTGGTCCACTTTCCCCCTACCAACGTGTAGAGGCCCCGCCTTTCCTCTATGTAGTGGTCCCGGACCAGAAGCTTGGTCTCCCCCTTCCCCACGAGGGGCCTAAGGCCCGACCAGACCGCCCGGACCCGGCCCGAGACGTCCCCCAGGTAGGGCCTTATCTCCTCCAGGAGGTAGGCCACCTCCTCCTCCCGGGGAAGGGGGCAGGAGGCGGGCTCGGCGGGGAGGTCCGTGGTGCCGAGGAGGGCCATGCCCCGGTAGGGAAGGAGGAAGAGGACGCGGCCGTCCCTGGTCTTGGGGACGAGGAGGCCCGCCTCGAGGGGGTAGTCCAGGACGAGGTGGACCCCGCTGGAGGCGGTGAGGAGGGGGGGAAGATGGGGGTCCAGGAGGCGGCGCACCCGGTCGGCGAGGGACCCGGTGGCGTTCACCACGGCCTTGGCCCTGACCTCCACTTCCTTCCCCGAAAGCCCATCCCGCACCACCGCCCCCCGCACCCTCCCCCCCTCTAGGAGGAGGGCCGTGGCCTCGGCGTGGTTCAGGGCCACCGCCCCCCGCTCCAGGGCGGAGAGGACGAGGGCGAGGTTTAGGCGGAAGTCGGCGAACTGCCCGTCCTGGTAGGCCACGCCCCCCAGGGTCTTGGGCAGGTCCGGGAAGAGCCGCGCCACCTCCTCAGGGGGAAGGTAGCGGCTTGGGGCGAGGCGCCTTTTCCCGGCGAGGAGGTCGTAGAGCTTCAGGCCCAGGGTGTAGTAGGGGATCTCCAGGGGGCGGAAGAGGGGGGTGACGAGGGTGAGGGGCTTCGCCAGGTGGGGGGCGAGGTCCATCACCACCTTGCGCTCGTGGAGGGCGTCCACCACGAGCTTGAGCTGGCGGCGGTCTAAGCGCTTGAAGGCGAGCTCCAGGTACCGCACCCCCCCGTGGAGGAGCTTGGTGGAGCGGGAGCTCGTCCCCGAGGCGAAGTCCCCCGCCTCCACCAAAGCGGCCTTGAGGCCCCTAAGCGTGGCCTCCCACAGGACCCCGGCCCCCGTGGCCCCGCCCCCCAGGACGAGGAGGTCAAAGGGCTCCTTCAGCCTTTCCAAGAGGGCTTCCCGGTCCACTACCCCTCCCTGGCCCAGCCCTTGGCCCTTTCCACCGCCTCCCGCCACCTCCGGTAGAGGGCCTCCCGCCTCCCTTCGGGCATCGTGGGGAGGAACCTCTCCGCCTCGCGGAAGCGCCCCGCCACGTCCTCCGGGGAAAGGGCCCCCGCCCCCACCCCGGCCATGAGGGCCGCCCCCAAGGCGGTGGTCTCCGTCACCTCCGGCACCGCCACGGGCACCCCGAGGAGGTCCGCCTGGATCTTGAGGAAGAGGCGGTTTTGCGCCATGCCCCCGTCCGCCTTGAGGACCTTGAGCCGGACCCCGGCCTCCTCCTCCATGGCCAGGACCACGTCCCGCACCTGGAAGGCCACCCCCTCCAGGGCCGCCCGGGCCAGGTGGGCCCGGCTCGTCCCCCGGGTGAGGCCGAGGAGGGTTCCCCGGGCGTAGGGGTCCCAGTAGGGGGCGCCAAGCCCGGTGAAGGCGGGGACGAAGTAGACGTCCCCCGTGTCCTCCACGCTTGCCGCCAGGGCCTCCACCTCGGCGCTTTCCCGGATGAGGCCCACCTCCTTGAGCCACCCCACCGCGGCCCCCGCCACGAAGAGGCTCCCCTCGAGGGCGTAGGTGGCCCTCCCCCCAAGGCTCCAGGCCACCGTGGCGAGGAGGCCCTTTTCCGAGAGGACGGGCCTTTTCCCCGTGTTCAGGAGGAGGAAGGCCCCGGTGCCGTAGGTGCACTTCCCCTCCCCCCCTCCTAGGGCCGCCTGGCCGAAGAGGGCCGCCTGCTGGTCCCCCAAGACCCCCCGTATGGGGACGGGCGCCCCCAAAAGCTCGGGGAGGGTTTCCCCGAAGTCCCCGTCCGAGGGCCGCACCTCCGGGAGGAGGGCGGCGGGGATCCCTAGGGCCTCAAGAAGCTCCGGGTCCCAGGCGAGGGTGTGGAGGTTGAAGAGCAGGGTGCGGCTCGCGTTCGTGGGGTCGGTGGCGTGGACCTTCCCCCCCGTGAGGTTCCAGATGAGCCAGGTGTCCACGGTGCCGAAGGCCACCCCGCCCCCCTCCGCTCGCGCCTTTAGGCCGGGCACGTTCTCCAGAAGCCACACGAGCTTCGTCCCCGAGAAGTAGGGGTCAAAGAGGAGCCCGGTCCTCTCCCGGAACAAGGGCTCGAGGCCCTTTGCCCTCAAGGCCTCGCACAGGGGGGTCGTCCTCCGGTCCTGCCAGACGATGGCGTTGTGGAGGGGCTTCCCCGTCTTCCGGTCCCAGAGGAGGGTGGTCTCCCGCTGGTTCGTGATCCCCAGGGCCAGGACCTCCCCTGCCTCCGCCCCGGCCCTCCTGAGAACCTCCCGCGCCGCCCAAAGGGTGGTCTCCCAGATCTCCAGGGGGTCGTGCTCCACCCACCCGGGTTTCGGGTAAAGCTGCCGGAACTCCCGCTTGGCCACCGCCACGGGCCTCCCCTCCAGGGTGAAGAGGATGGCCCGGCTGCTGGTGGTGCCCTGGTCCAAAGCCAAGAGAAACGCCACGGCTTTCCCCCTCCCCGGAGTTTACGCAAAAATGCTCTGGGAGGTGTGGGGTCTTGGGGCCCCTGCACGCGGCGGGGCACTTAGGATGGAAAGCGGGTCCGCCCAAGCGGCGGACCCCTCCGGAGGAAACGCGAATGACCGCCTTCCGCCAAAGACCCCTCCGCCTCGGCCACCGGGGCGCCCCCCTGAAGGCCAAGGAGAACACCCTGGAGAGCTTCCGGTTGGCCCTCGAGGCCGGCCTGGACGGGGTAGAACTGGACGTCTGGCCCACCCGGGACGGGGTCTTCGCCGTCCGCCACGACCCGGACACCCCCTTGGGCCCCGTCTTCCAGGTGGACTACGCCGACCTTAAGGCCCAAGAGCCCGACCTGCCCCGCCTGGAAGAGGTCCTCGCCCTCAAGGAGGCCTTTCCCCAGGCCGTCTTCAACGTGGAGCTCAAGTCCTTCCCCGGCCTCGGGGAGGAGGCGGCGCGCCGCCTCGCCGCCCTCCTCCGAGGGCGGGAGGGGGTGTGGGTTTCCAGCTTTGATCCCCTCGCCCTCCTCGCCCTCAGGAAGGCGGCCCCCGGCCTCCCTTTGGGCTTCCTCATGGCCGAGGACCACTCCGCCCTCCTCCCCTGCCTCGGGGTGGAGGCCGTCCACCCCCACCACGCCCTCGTCACGGAGGAGGCCGTGGCGGGGTGGCGGAAGCGGGGGCTTTTCGTGGTGGCCTGGACGGTGAACGAGGAAGGGGAGGCCAGGCGCCTCCTCGCCCTGGGCCTAGACGGCCTCATCGGGGACCGGCCCGAGGTCCTCCTTCCCCTGGGGGGGTGAGGTGGCCCTCCTCGGGATCCTCGCCCTCCTCTACCTCGGCACCCTCCTCGTCACCGAGGGGGCGGGCGGGCTCGTGGGCCCCTCGGGGAGGCGGCTCCTCTCCCGCCTCCGGGGCTTTCCCCTGGGGCTTGCCGCCCTCCTCCTCGGGGCGGCCTCGGGGAGCGGCACCGGGCTCAGCCTCCTGGGGAGGGGCCTCCTGCAGGTGGGGGTCCTGCCCCTGTACGAGGCCGCCCTCCTCGCCCTCGGGGGCACCCTGGGGGCCACGGTCCTCGTGGCCGTGGCGGGCCTGGGGAACCGCACCCTGGCCTTCGCGGCCCTGAGCCTGGCCCTGGCCCTCGAGGTCCTCAAGCGGGGCCAGGGGGCGAACCGCCTCCTCTTCGGCCTCGGCCTCCTCTTCCTGGGCCTGGACCTCGCCCGGGGGGAGGCCTTGGGGACGGGGGCCTGGCTGGGAAGCCTTCCCCCCTTGGCCCTCTTCCTCGCCGGGCTTCTTTTGGCCTTCGCCGTGGGCTCGGCGAACCTCGTGGCCCTCCTCGCCCTGGGCCTCGCCGGGGAGGGGGTGGGGCCCGAGGGGACCCTCGCCTTGGTCCTGGGCGGGGGCGTGGGGTGCACGGGGCCCGTCCTCCTCCGCTCCACCCCGGAAAGCCTCCGCCTCGGCCTCGTCCTCCTCTTCCACCGCCTGGCCCTCGCCCTCCCCCTGCTCTTCGCCCCGAACCCGGGCGTCTTCCCCGCCCACGCGGGCTTCCACGCCCTCGCCTTCCTCGCCTTCCCCCTCGCCTACCCCCTCTGGGAGAGGCTCGCCGCCCGCCTGGCCCCAAGCCCAAAGCCCCTCGCCCCCAAGTACCTCCGCCCCGAGGCCCTCAACGACCCCCTCCTCGCCCAGGGGCTCGCCCTGAGGGAGCTCGCCCGCATCGGGGACGCCGCCCGGCACATGCTGGAAGGGGTCCTGAAGGCCCTGGTCCAGGAGACGGGGCACGAGGCCGAACTTTTACCCCTGGAGGAGAAGGTGGACCGGCTGAGCCGGGAGGTCCTGGTCTACGTGGCCAAGCTCCCCCAGGACACCCCCGCCCTCCCCCTCCTCAAGGCGGCGAGCGAGCTGGAGCACTTGGCGGACCTGGCCAAGCGGGCCCTGCGCAAGGCGGAAAGGCTCTGGACCCAGGGGGTCACCTTCAGCCCCGAGGGGAAGGCGGAGCTCGCCCGGATCGTGGGGCGGACCCTCGCCCGCCTGGAGCGGGCCCTCACGGCCCTGGCCACGGGGAACCGGGCCCTGGCGGAGAGGGTGCTCGCCGAGTACCCGGAGGTCCTCGCCGAGGTGGAGGCCTCGAGGGAGGCCCACCTCCGCAGGCTCCGCGACCGGGTGGAGACCCGGGCCTCCACCCTCACCCACCTGGACCTCCTCCTCCTCCTGGAGGAGCTGAACCTGGGGGTGAACCGCCTGGCCCGCCTGGTGGAGGAGATCCACAAAGAGGGCTAGCCTCCGCGAGGAAGACCGCGGCGAAGGCCAGGACCCCGAGGCCCAGGAGGCCGAGGCTGAAGGGGAGGGGCGCCCCGCCCGAGGCCTGGCCCACCAGGGTGCCGAGGAGGGCGGCGAGCAGGGTGGAGAGAAAGCCGGTGAAGCTCGCCGCGAGGCCCGCCACCTTCCCCAGCCCCTCCAGGGCCCGGGCCTGGGCGTTGGGGAAGGTGAAGACCACGAGGAGGAGGACCAGGGTGAGGTGGAGCCAGAAGGGGAAAGGCCTTGGGGCCAGGGCGTGGAGGGGGAGGAAGAGGAGGAGGGCAAGAAGCCCCGCCACAGCCCGCCTCAGGGCCTTCCCGAGGCCGAGGCGGGCCACGACCTGGGGCCCAAGGAGGTTCGCCCCGGCGAGGACGAGCCCCGTGGCCCCGAAGGCCAGGGCGAAGGCGGGGTTGGAAAGGCCGAGGTGGGCCTTGTAGAGCTCCGCCGAGGCCGCCAGGTAGGCGTAGAGGATGCCGAAGACGCCCCCCAAAGCCAGGGCGTAAAGCCCCGCCCTCCGGTCCCTAAGGACGAGGAGGGCCCCTTCCCCCAAGGAAGCGAGGCGCAGGGGACGGCGGGCCTCCTCGGGGAGGGTCTCCCGGAAGCGCCCGCTCCAAAGGAGGGCGAGGAGGCCGAGGAAGGCGGGCAGGGCGTAGGGGGCCCAGGGGCCCAGGGCGAGGAGGGCCACCCCCAGGGCCGGGGCCAAAACGGGGGCCACCATGAGGACGAGAAGGGCGTAGGAGAGGCGCCGGGCCATGGCCTCACCGCGGTAGCGGTCGCGGATGCTGGCGGTGACGCCGATGCGGAAGCTTGCGGCGAAGAAGCCCTGGACGAACCGGGCCGCGAGGAGGAGGGAAAAGCCCGGGGCGGCCACGGTAGCCAGGGCCGCGAGGCTGAAGCCAAAAAGCGCCCCCCTCAGGACCTTCCTCCGCCCCAGGGCGTCCATGAGGGGGCCCCAGAGGAGCTGGCCCAGGGCGAAGCCCAGGAAGTAGAGGCCCACCACGAGCTGGGCCGCGGTGGGGCTCGTGCCGTAGCGGTGGGCGGTGGCCTCGAGGGCGGGGAGCATGACGTCTATGCTGAAGGCCCCAAGGGCCATGAGGGTGCCGAGGAAGAGGAGCTCCTCCAAGGGTCCCATCCCGGGCCACGCTACCACAAAGGGCCCGTCATCCGCCTAGAACCGGACCAGGGTCTGGATTCGTCCCTGGAGCCGGTTTTGGAAGTGGCCGGGAAGGGCCTCGAGGGGCACCGCCTCGGACACCAGGGGCTCCACCCGCACCCGCCCCTCCCTCAGGTAGGCGGGGCCTCCTTGGCGGTCCATTGCCGCCCACCCGGGGGCCTCATCCGCCGGGGAAGCTGCGCCCCGCCCCGGGGCTAAGCGCCCGCGCGGCCGCCCGGCCCGGGGGCGCAGGGCTCACCCCCACCCGAGGAGCCTCCGGGCCTTCTCGGAAAGCCTAGCCAGGGTCCAGGGGGGCTCAAAGGTGACCTCCACCTCCACCTCCTCCACCCCGGGAAGCCGGGAGAGGGCCTGCCTGACCGCCTCCCCCAGGCTGTCGTGCAGGGGGCAGCCCGGGGTGGTGAGGGTCATGCGCACGTAGGCCCGGGGCGGCTCCACCACCAGGTCGTAGATCAGGCCCAGGTTGACCACGTCCAGGCCCAGCTCCGGGTCGTAAACCGCCTCCAAAAGCGCCCAAGCCTGCGCTTCCAGCGGGTTCCTCGCCGTCATCGCCGCATCACCTCCCAAAGGGCGTAAAGGTGGGGAAGGGCGCCCAAGGCGTAGGCCCAGACCGCCCAGGGGAACCAGGGGGAAAGCAGCGCCCCGAAGGCCAAAAGCCCCCCCGCCAGGTAGCCCGCCCCCTCGGGGAGCATCTCCTTGAGGAGGGGCACCTTCTCCTTGCCCGCCCGCTTGGCGTAGCGGTGGGTCCAGACCAAAAAGGGCAGGATCTTGTAGAGCATCCCCGTCACCACCAGGCCCACGAACCCCAGGGCGAACCAAAGGGCGGCGGCCACGGGATGGAAGGGCAAAGCCAGAAGGGCGAGGCCGAGGAAGAAAAGCCCCGCCAGGTAGTGCCGCACCCCGATGTCCAAAGCCCGCTTCATGCGGTTTTTCAGGATGCGGTAGGCGTCGTAGAGGGCGAGGCCGTAGGCGAGGAGGAGCAGGAGGTAGCCGAGCCCCTCCCCGAAGGCGAGCCCCCAAAGCCCCAGGTTGGCGGCCCAGAGGAAAAGCCCCAGGGCGCTCTCGTCCACCCCGTGGAAAAGGGCCGCAAGGGCCAAGGCCCCGCCCCAGGGGACGAGGGCCGGGGCTTGGGCGAAGCCCAGGGCGAGGAGCCCCACCCCCGGCACCCCTAGATCGCTCGGGAGGCTTCCGGTGGCCACGACGAGGTGGCGGTAGGGAAGAACATCCCCGTCCTCCAGGAGGAGCCTTCGGCCCTCGAGGTCCACCGCCCGCGTCCGGGCGAGAAGCACCCGCCCCCGCCGCACCAGGCCCCGCAGTCAATGCACTCGTCGGGGTGGATGTAAAGCTGCTCCCCGGCGTCGTAGATGCACTCCACCGGGCAGACCTCCTGGCAACTCCGGTCCTTCACGCCGATGCAGGGCTCGCAGATCACGTGCGGCATCCTTCACCTCCACCTCCCAGGGTGGGGGCGAGGCCGGGCGCGGTCCATGACCGGGGTCAAGGGGAAAGGCAAGGGACCGGCACACCCGGGGGACTCGCCAAGGTGATGTATAATTGCGCTGTATGCTGCGCAAGCAGGTCTACCTCACCCCCGAGGAGGAGGCCAAGCTGAAACGCCTGGCCCGCGCCACGGGGCGCACCGAGGCGGAGATCCTCCGCCTGGCCTTAGACCTCCTCCCGGAGGAGGAGGCCCCCCTGCTTCTGGCCCTGGCGGAGGAGGGGCTCTTGGAGGTCCCCGAGCGGGCCGTGACCCCGGCCCGGATGGAGGAGGCCTACCGCCGCTACCTGGACCGGGTGGCCGGGCGCGGGCTCGGGCTCTCCAAGGCGGTCCTGGCGGACCGGGAGGGGCGGTGATTCTCCCCTACCTGGACACCTCCGCCCTGGTGAAGCGCTACGACCCGGAGGAGCCGGGAGCGGAGGAGGTGAGGACCCTCTTCACGGAGGTTAGGGCGGTGCTCACCTCCTCCCTGGCCGTGGTGGAGGCGGTGTCCGCCTTCCGCATCAAGGAGCGGCAAGGCGTTCTTACCCCGGAGGAGGTGCGCTTGGCCGTAGAAGCCCTGGAGGCCCACGCCGCCCTGCAGTACCGCCTGGTGCCTCCCAAGCCTCCCGTTCTCCGGGAGGCCAAGCGCCTCCTCCTGCGCCACAAGCTCCGGGCCTACGACGCCTTGCACCTGGCTACCGCCCTGGTGGTGGCCAGGGTGGCCGGGGTGGAGCCGCGGAAGCTCCCCTTCTGGACGGCAGACGAGGAACAGGCGAGAGCGGGGGAGGCCGAGGGTCTGGCGGTGAAGCGGGTGTGACGCCCTTTTTGGGCTTCGTCCGTTTCTCTGCCACCGGAGATCCCTGCTGGGGCCCAAGGTGCGAGAAGGAGAGGCCGTCCGTTGACGCCTGGGCGGCAAGCCGCCTAGGGTGAGGCATGGTCCGCCTGCGCAAGCCCCTCCCTCCCTACGCCCTAAAGACCCCGGAGGGGGGCAAGGTCTACCTACCGGACCTCAAGGGGAAGCCCCTCGTCCTCCTCAGGAGCGAGGCCCTGGCCCAGGGCTTGGCGGCGCGGGAGGCGGAGCTCAAGGCCCTCGAGGCCCAGGCCTACCTCCTGGCCCAGGCCCCAAGGCCAAGCCCCCTCCCCCTCCTTCTGGACCCGGAAGGTGCCCTCCTCGGGGCCATCCCCGAAGGGGGCGTCCTGGTGGCGGACGCCTTCCTCGAGGTCTACCACCTGGGCCCTGTACGGGACGAGGAAGAAGTCCTGGAGTGGCTCCGCTTCGTGGAGGCCCAGTGCCCGGAGTGCGTCCTACCCGAGGCGGACTGGCTTTGAGGGGGTGGGCACGCCCTTCCGCACCAAGCGGGCCTACGACCCCCCTTCCCCCGAGGACGGCCTCCGGGTCCTGGTGGACCGGATCTGGCCCCGGGGGCTTGCCAAGGAGAAGGCCCGGGTAGACTGGTGGGCCAGGGAGCTCGCCCCCTCCGACGCCCTAAAGCGCTGGTTCGCCCACGACCCCGGAAAGTAGGCGGAGTTCGTCCGCCGCTACCGGGAAGAGCTCAAGGGAAACCCCGCCCTGGCGCGGCTTAAGGCCCTGGGGGAAGAGGGCACGGTGACGCTCCTCTTCGGCGCCAAGGAGACGCGCTACAACAACGCCCAGGCCCTCCTGGCCGTCCTGGAGGAAGAAGACCTCACGGGCGGAGAAGGGACTTGAACGCCTTCCGGGCCTTCTCCAGCTTAGGGGCGATGACGAAGCGGCAGTAGGGGGCCTCGGGGTGGCGGGCGAAGTAGTCCCGGTGGTACGCCTCGGCGGGGTAGAAGGTGGTGAAGGGGAGAAGTTTGGTGGCGATGGGCTTCGGGTAGAGGGGGGCGAGCTCCCGCATCACCGCCTCCGCCACCCGCTTTTGCTCCTCCGAGTGGTAGAAGATGGCGGGGCTGTACTGAGGCCCCACGTCGGGCCCCTGCCGGTCCTCGCTCGTGGGGTCGTGCACGGCGAAGAAGTAGCGGAGGAGGTCGGCATAGGGAAGGACCCCGGGGTCAAAGCGCACCTGCACCGCCTCCCGGTGCCCCGTGGTCCCCGTGCAGACCTCCTCGTAGGTGGGGTGGGGCACGTGCCCCCCGGCGTAGCCCGGCACCACCTCCAACACCCCCCGAAGGAGCTTGAAGGCCGCCTCCGTGCACCAGAAGCACCCGCCCGCCAAGGTGGCGATCTCTTCAGGCATAGCCCCAGGTTACCTGGAGGAGAGCGCCAGGAGGCCGGCCGCCGCCACAAAGGCCGCCTCGAGGGGTAGGCTGGGGGAAAGGAGGGCAAGAAGATGGCCCACTACCTGGTGCGCGCCCGCCTGCGGCCGGAGCTCGCGGAAGAACTCCGGGAAGACGTCCTTGATCGCCTGCTCCGCCCAGCAGGGCCGGGTCCAGGGGTAGAAGAGGAGGCCGGAAAAGGCCCCGGCGCCGCGCAGAGCCTCCACCGCGCCCCCCACCCAGCCGGGGTTGGGCAGCGGAACCCCGTCCCCGGCCCAAACGGCCACCATGGGCACCACCTCGAGGCCCGCCTGTTCGGTGCGGGCCCTCCTAGCCAAGGCGGCCTGCCCCTCAACGTACCCCGGCTCCTGCCGCATCTTTTTCGCCGTCACCGTGAAGAGGGCCACGTCGGCCACCGGGGCGCCGCCGCTTTCCCGCCGCATCCGCTCCAGGCACTCCAGGCGCCCGAAGTTGACCACAAGCCGCAACGCGGTCCGGAAGGCGTGGAAGACCTGGTGAAGCCGCGCCAGGTCGCGCCCCATCCATGAAAACTTCCCCTCGTGGCAGGGCTCGTCCACCCAGTAGACGCCGAGAAGCCCCCCTCCTCGGCCCAGGGCCTTCCGCCCAGGCCCGTCTCCAGGAGGCGGGCCACGGCCTGGGAATCCACCTCTCCCCCAGGGGCCAGGAAGGCGCTCCACCCGGGGCCCCGCAGGAGAAGGTCCGGGCCGAGCCCGCGGGCCCGGCGGTAGGCCTCGTCCAGCCCCTGGGGCGGCTAGCCCGCCCGGTACTCCACCGTGCGCGCGCCGAGGCTCCGGACCAGGGGGAAGTCCTCCACGGGGACGCCGAGAAACCCGAGCCACGCCCCCTGGGAGGCCGCCGGGCCCATGGCCCCCAAGAGGAGAAAGAGGAGAAAAAGAACGCCCAAAAGGCCTCTCCGCACCTTCGCCCCCCAAAGCCCCTTCAGGCCGAGCGCTCCTCCAGCGCCCGGGCCCTCTGGGCGAGCCCCAGGAGCTCGCGGGCCACGGCCTCCAGGGCCCCCGGCCTCAGGCGGTAGTACGTCCACCGCCCCACCCGCACCCCCTCCACCAGGCCCGCCTCGCGGAGGATGCGGAGGTGGTGGCTCACCGTGGGGGCGGAGAGGCCGGTCTTCTCCTTGAGGTGGCAGAAGCAGACGCCGTAGGCCGTGCCGCAACGGGGGTCCTTGGCCGTCTCCTCGTCGGGAAGCTCAGCGAGGAGCCGCACGATCCTCACCCGGGCCGGGTGGGCCAGGGCCTCGAGGCGGTGAAGGGAAGTCGTCACAAGCCCCAGTATAGCGGTGGCCTTTCCCGGCCAGGGGTCGTGTAAGGATTTATGTGTAAGGATCCGTGTTTAATAGGGGGGCACACCTTAGCACGAGGAGGTGCCCCGTGGACCAGGATACCTTGCGGATCTTGCTGAGGGAAGCGGTGCGGGAGACAG
>Ga0255221_1000030_pt1 | contig 39318 bp, 39 predicted proteins | sample Miss_Colum_RepC__FD_183020 | JGI IMG/M metagenome (GOLD analysis project Ga0255221, IMG submission 183020) | Freshwater microbial communities from Mississippi River, Louisiana, United States - Miss_Colum_RepC_8d | ecosystem: Environmental > Aquatic > Freshwater > River | place: USA: Louisiana...
CAGCCTCTACAAGAAACTGCCTTTCGACCCGATCAAGGACTTCGCACCCTTGAGCCGGGTGGCCAATGTGCCCAATGTGCTGGTGTCACACCCCTCCAAACCCTACAAGACGGTGACCGAACTGATCGCCTATGCCAAGGCCCACCCGGGCCAGGTCAACTACGCCTCCTCGGGCAGCGGCAGCTCCATCCACCTGTCGGGTGAACTGTTTGAAGCCATGACCAAGACCGGCATGGTTCATATCCCCTACAAAGGCAGCGCCCCGGCCGTGAATGACCTGCTGGCCAACCAGGTCGACATCATGTTCGACAACCTGCCCTCGGCCATCTCGCATGTGCGCGCCGGCAAACTGCGCGCCATCGCCGTGACCACCAGCAAGCGCTCCGAACAACTGCCTCAGGTGCCCACCATCGCCGAATCGGGGGTGCCCGGTTACGAAGCCACCTCCTGGTTTGGCCTGTTTGCACCTGCCGCCACACCCGCCCCCGTGGTGGGCAAGCTCAACGCGGCCATCGTCAAAGTGCTGGGCCAGGCCGAAGTGAAGAAGAAGATCGTCGAGCAAGGCGGTGACCCCCACCCGGAAAAGCCCGAGCAATTCGCCGCCTTCATCCAGGCCGAAAGCATCAAGTGGGGCAAGGTCGTGCGCGACTCGGGCGCCAGCCTGGACTGAGCAGGGCGGCCTCTGGATGGCGCCATCGCGTCATCCGGGAAAGGGCTAGCCAAAAGAAAAAGGGGACAGCACAAGCTGTCCCCTTGGTATTTGGTGGAGATAGGTGGATTTGAACCACCGACCTCGGGGTTATGAATCCCGCGCTCTCACCAACTGAGCTATATCTCCTGAGGTCGCCGACATCGGGCAAGACCCGAAATTCGGTAAGCTATGCATTATAGCCTGTTTGGACAAAGGTACGCTGCCATGCAAAACACCACCGGAAAATTCCTGGGCGCCTGCCTGCTTTGGCTGTCGTTGCTGGCCGGAGCTTGGGCGCAGCATCCTCCAGTGGTCCCGCTGAGGGATCTGCCCGATGCGCTCAAGCAGCAGTGGCAGCAGGCGCGCCCGGAAATGAACAGCAACAGCCGCTGCGCTGCCGCCTATGACACCCACAGCGACCACGAACGCATGACGCTCAAGTGCTCCATCTACATCAAGCTCGCTGCCGAAGGCGCCCGACGGGCCATGCGCTACTGCGAAGAAGATCGCGAGAAAAAGCACATCCACGCCCCCTGCCGCCTCGTCCAGGAATGAGGGCTCAGCTGGCGTAACGCAGTCGCAGTTCCCGCTTGAGCAGTTTGCCACTGGGGTTCTTGGGCAGCGCCTCTGTGAACACCACCCGCTTGGGCGCCTTGAATCCTGCCATGTGCTGCGTGCAGTGCGCGATCACCGTGGCTTCGTCCAGCGTCTGTCCCGCCTTGACCACGATCACCGCCGTCACCGCCTCCACCCATTTGGCATCGGGCAGGCCGATCACGGCGACCTCGCTGACCTGGGGCAGGCGGTAAATCATTTCCTCGACTTCGCGGCTGGCCACGTTTTCGCCGCCGGTCTTGATCATGTCCTTCTTGCGGTCGACCACCGTGATGTAGCCCTCCTCGTCGATGGTCGCCAGGTCACCGCTGTGGAACCAGTCGCCCTCGAATGCGGCTTTGGTTCGTTCATCGTCATGGAAGTAGCCCAGCATCAAGTGCGGCGAACGGTGCACGATCTCGCCGACCTCGCCCGGTTTCACGTCCCGCATCTGGTCGTCCACAACACGGGTCTCGACGTTGCGCACCGCCTTGCCGCACGAGCCCGGTTTGCGCAGCTGGTCCTCGGGGCCCAGCATGGTGGCCAGTGGCGCGATCTCGGTCTGGCCGTACAGGTTCCACAGGCGCACCTTGGGCAGCCGCGTGGCGATTTCCTTCATCACCTCAACCGGCATGATGGACGCGCCGTAATAGCCCTTGGCCAGCCTGGAGAGCTTGGCCGGGTCGAACAGCGGTGAGCGCAGCAAGGCAATCCACACCGTGGGCGGCGCAAAGAAGCTGCTGATGCCGAATTTCTCGATCATGGGCAGCAGGTTGTCGGGCGTGGGTTTGGCGGTGATGACGTTGGTGCTGCCCATGTAGATGGCCGGGCCAAAGAACACATCGAGCTGGGCGCAGTGGTAGAGCGGCAGCGCATGCAGGGCCACGTCCTGCTCGGCGATTTCGGCATCGATCACGCAGCTGACGTACTGCCACAGCACCGCATCGTGGGTGAGCATGGCGCCCTTGGGGCTGGATTCGGTGCCGCTGGTGTAGACGATCTGCGCCACATCGGTGCTGGTCATCTGCAAATCGGGCAAGGCATCCTGGCAAGCCGCCAGCGCATCAAAGCTGTGCATGCCCGCCACGGGCTGGCTCGGGTCTTCGGAGGGCAGCCAGATGAACTGCTGCACCTGCGTGTCGAGTTGGGCAGCGGCCTGCGCCAGCTCGGCCAGGCCGCTGTCGGTGGCCAGCGTTCTGGCGCCCGCATGGCGCAGGATGTAGGCCACCTCGTCGGCCTTGAGCATGAAATTGATCGGCACCATGACCGCGCCCCGGCGGGCCAGCGCAAAGCGCAGCGCGGCAAAGCCGTGCGAGTTGCGTGCCAGCACCGCCACCTTGTCGCCCTCGGCCACGCCGATGGAGGCCAGACCGGCCGCCAGCCGCGTGACCAGCGCGTCGAATTCGGCGTAGGTCCAGATGGTGTCGCCGCAGACGATGCCGGTCTTGGCAGGCAAGCGCTGTGCGGTACGGCGCAAGGCGTCGGCAATGGTCTGGCGGCGCACCGCCGGGGCGATCGTGTGCGACATGGTCTTTGGCTCCTCGTCTTTATGATTGGACGATTGGAAACCCAAGACGAGAGACCGACAAGTGGCACTCCCCCCAGCCTCCCCCCGAAAACTGTCACATACGCGAACTGTGGTGTACCGCGGCTATGACCGCGAGGATGGCCTGTGGGACATCGAGGCCGAACTCACCGACGTGAAGCCCTACACCTTCCGGGTGCCCAACGAACGCCCTTTTCCCGCCCACGAAGCCATCCACCACCTGTCGATCCGCGTGACCCTGGACGACGACATGGTGATCCACGACATCGTGACGTCCATGGACAGCATCCCGCATGCCGAGTGCAGCTCAGCCCCTCTCAACATGCACAAATTCAAGGGGCTGCGCATGGGCGGGGGTTGGCGCAAGCTCATCAACGAGCACATTGGCGGCACTGCCGGATGCACCCACCTGCGCGAAATGCTGTTCAACATGGCCACCGCCGCCTTCCAGACGCTGCCTTCTGGCCAGTGGCTGCGGCGCGAACAAAGCGGCAAAGCCCATCCGCCCATGCAGGAGCCGGCGTTCTTTCTGAACCAGTGCCACAGCTGGGCTTACGACAGCCCCACAGTGCAACGCAGCTACCCCATGTTCTACAGGCCCAAGGCCACGGAACCTGCCACCGGCGATAATTGAGGCTTGGCGGGAAGGCGTGGCCCTTCCCTTTTCACTTTCAGCCTCTGGATCTACACCATGAACCGCTGCACCACCGCCCCCGAGGGCACGGATACACCTGCGCCCACCAAAAAAGTCTTCATCAAAACCTTCGGCTGCCAGATGAACGAGTACGACTCGGACAAGATGGCCGACGTCATGAAAGCCGCCGAAGGCTACGTGCCCACCGACGACCCCGAACAGGCCGACCTGATCCTGTTCAACACCTGCTCGGTGCGCGAAAAAGCCCAGGAAAAAGTCTTCTCCGACCTCGGTCGCGTGCAGCACCTCAAGGCCAAGGGCGTGCTGATCGGGGTGGGCGGCTGCGTGGCCAGCCAGGAAGGCGAAGAGATCATCAAGCGCGCGCCCTATGTGGACGTGGTGTTCGGCCCGCAGACCCTGCACCGCCTGCCCGAGCTGCTGGCCGAGCGTGAACGCAAGGCGCGTCCGCAAGTGGACATCCGCTTTCCCGAAATCGAAAAGTTCGACCACCTGCCGCCCGCCAAGGTCGAGGGTGCGAGCGCCTTCGTCTCGATCATGGAAGGCTGCAGCAAGTACTGCAGCTACTGCGTGGTACCCTACACCCGCGGCGAGGAATTCTCGCGCCCATTTGAAGACGTGCTGGTCGAGATCGCCGGTCTGGCCGAACAGGGCGTCAAGGAAGTCACGCTGCTGGGCCAGAACGTGAACGCCTACCGCGGCCCCATGGGCACGTCCGGCGAGATCGCCGATTTTGCGACGCTGATCGAGTACGTGGCCGATATTCCGGGCATCGAGCGCATCCGCTACACCACCAGCCACCCCAACGAATTCACCCAGCGCCTGATCGACGTGTACGCCAGGGTGCCCAAGCTGGTCAGCCACCTGCACCTGCCGGTGCAGCACGGCTCCGACCGCATCCTGATGGCCATGAAGCGCGGCTACACCGCGATGGAATACAAGAGCACCATCCGCAAGCTGCGCGCCATCCGCCCCGACATCGCCATGAGCAGCGACTTCATCGTCGGCTTCCCCGGAGAGACCGAAGAAGACTTCGGCAAGATGATGAAGCTCATCGAGGACGTGGGCTACGACACCAGCTTTTCTTTCATCTTCAGCCCGCGCCCCGGCACCCCGGCGGCCAACCTGCACGACGACACACCGCACGAAGTCAAGCTCAAACGCCTGCAGCACCTGCAGGCCACCATTGAAGCCAATGTGCAGCGCATCAGCACCAGCCGCGTGGGCACGGTGCAGCGCATCCTGGTCGAACGCCCGGCCCGCAAGGACCCGAGCGACCTGGCGGGCCGCACCGAGTGCAACCGCGTGGTCAACTTCCCCGGTGGGCCGAACATGGACCGGCTGATCGGCCAGATGGTCGATGTGCGCATCACCCAGGCTTACCCACACTCGCTGCGCGGCGAGCTGGTGATCCAGGACTGAGCGCTTTCAGGAATCGCGCCCGACCTCGCGGATGTAGCGGCGGTAGTCACCGTGCGTGATCGGCGTGAGGCCGTCGACCGGCCGGTTATAGACATAGGTCCAGACCTGCTGCCCGGCCAGAGCGCCGTCCCGCACCTGCACCCGCTCGCGCCAGTACTGCGAGGCCGCGCGGTCGCCGGCCACCATGTCTTCGACCGCATCGAGCCGGGCCAGCTGGGCATCGCTTACGCGGTACACCTCGCCGCTCACCAGGCCGTCGCCATGCAGCAGCCCGGGGTAACGCCCCACATCCACCAGCCACCCTGGCACACGCGCAGGCCCCAGGTGCTCGGCGCCGTGCATCTCGGCTTCCAGCCGCAAACCGGGCATCAGGGTGCCGTAAATGAACAAATCGTGCATCGCCAATTCCTCCAGGACAATGCGATGCAACGATTGTGCCCACCCCCATGAAGCCGCCCGCCATGACCGACCGCTACCGCCTCACCTTTGTCTGCATGGGCAACATCTGCCGCAGCCCCACTGCCGATGGCGTCATGCGCCACAAGGTGGCCGAGAGGAACTGGCAACACTGGATCGAGGTCGATTCGGCGGGCACCCACGCTTACCACGTCGGCGAGGCACCGGACCGGCGCAGCCAGCAGCATGCGCAGCAAAGGGGCTACGACCTGTCCATGCTGCGCGCGCGGCAGCTGGTGGCGCAGGACTTTGAAATCTCCGATCTGGTGCTGGTCATGGACTGGGACAACCTGGCGTTGGTCGAGCAGCTCTGCCCGGAGCACCTGCGCCCCAAATTGCGGCGCCTGACCGAGTTCTGCATGCACCACGACAGTCCGGTGGTGCCCGACCCGTACTACGGTGGTGCACAAGGCTTCGAGCAGGTGCTCGATCTGGTGGAAGACGCCTGCGAGGGCCTGCTGACCCACATTGCTGGCCTGCCGAAAAAACAGGCACCGCGCTGAAAGCCTTGCCGGACAAGGCTTGCGACACTTGTTCCGTCAGTTATCCACAAAGTGAACCACAGGCGCTGGGGATGAAGCCCATTCACCAGAGGTGAGTGACCACTGTCAGCGCGGCATACCGGGGAAGCCACCCCCGCCCATCAGCCCCTTCATGGCACCCATGCGCTTCATCATTTTCATGAGACCGCCGCCCTGCATCTTCTTCATCATGTCCTGCATCTGCTCGAATTCCTTGAGCAGGCGGTTGACGTCCTGCACCTGAACGCCGGCACCGGCAGCGATGCGGCGCTTGCGGGTGGCCTTGATGATCTCGGGCTTGCTGCGCTCCTTGAGCGTCATGCTGTGGATGATGCCCTGCTTGCGGGCAATGTCCTTCTCGATCTTGCCCATGTCCATCTCGCCGGCCTTGGCCGTGAGCTGGCTGGGCAGCTTGTCCATCAGACTGGAGAGCCCCCCCATCTGCTTCATCTGCTGGATCTGCGCAAGGAAATCGTTCAGGTCAAAACCGCCACCGCCCTTGACCTTGGCGGCCAGCTTCTGCGCGGCCTCCATGTCCACGCCAGCGGCCACCTGTTCGACCAGGGCCACGATGTCGCCCATGCCCAGGATGCGGCCCGCATGGCGCTCGGCGTCGAACACCTCCAGGCCGTCGATCTTTTCGCTCGTGCCCGCGAACTTGATCGGCGCACCCGTGATCTGGCGCACCGACAGCGCCGCACCGCCACGCGAGTCGCCGTCGAGCTTGGTCAGCACGATGCCTGTGAGCGGCAGCGCTTCGCCGAAGGCCTTGGCGGTGTTGGCGGCGTCCTGGCCCTGCATGGCGTCGACGACGAACAGGGTTTCGACCGGCTTGAGCTCGGCGTGCAGCCCCTTGATCTCGGCCATCAGCGCTTCGTCGATCGCCAGGCGACCGGCGGTGTCGACGAGCAGCACGTCGAAGTAGTGCTTGCGCGCGTAGTCGATGGCGGCGCGGGCAATATCGATCGGCTTCTGGTCCGGCGTGCTGGGGAACCATTCGGCCCCGGCTTGCGCGGTCACGGTTTTCAGCTGCTCGATGGCGGCGGGGCGGTAGACGTCGCCCGACACGGTCAGCACCTTCTTCTTTCGCTTTTCGATCAGGTGCTTGGCCAGCTTGGCGGTGGTGGTGGTTTTACCCGCCCCCTGCAGACCGGCCATCAGGATCACGGCGGGAGGCTGCGCGGCCAGATTGATGTCGGCCACGCCCTCGCCCATGGTGGCGGCGAGCTCCTTGTTGACGATGCCCACCAGCGCCTGGCCGGGCTTGAGCGAGCCCATGACCTCCTGTCCAAGCGCTTTGTCTTTGACGCGGGCAATGAAGTCGCGCACCACGGGCAAAGCCACGTCGGCTTCGAGCAGGGCCATGCGCACCTCGCGCAGCATGTCGGCGACGTTCGATTCGGTGATGCGGGCCTGGCCGCTGATGGTCTTGACCAGGCGTGAGAGTTTGTCGGTGAGGGCGGAAGCCATGGATGCCATCCAGAAAGAGAGGCCAGCCCTGGCCCGGTCCCGTCGACCCGGCCTGAAAGGCTAAACTTGCAAGCATGATTTTAGCGAGCGCCCCCATCTGGACCCTGCTGGCGTCGGTATTGGCCGTGCTTTGTTACGTGCTGCCCGCGCTTGCACCCCAGCGGCTGGGCGATGGCCAGACCCGTCGCCTGCTCTGGCTGGCCTGCGGCTTTCACGCCTTGTCCTTGCTGGGCAACTTCGCCCCACCCTTGCGTTTCGGGTTTGCGCCCGCCCTGTCGGCCACGGCCTGGCTGGTGCTGACCGCCTATCTGGTGGAGAGCCAGTTCTACCCGCAGCTGCGCGGCCGCTGGGCTTTGGGTGGCCTGGGCGCGCTGACCGTGGTGCTGGCCTGGCTGTTTCCGGGCAATGCCCTGCATGTGCAGGCCTCGCCCTGGTTGCCGCTGCATTGGGCACTGGGCTTGTCGGCCTATGGCATGTTTGCCGCCGCTGTGGTGCACGCCTGGCTCATGACCCGAGCAGAGCGCGACATCCGCCAAGCCCACACCACGCCGGGCCTGCCCCTGCTCACACTGGAACGCCTGACCTTCCGCTTTGTGACCGCTGGCTTCGTGCTGCTGTCGGCCACGCTGCTGGCCGGTTTGCTGTTTGGTGAACACCTTTACGGCTCGGGCAACGGTGCCTGGCGCTGGGACCACAAGCGGGTGTTTGCCCTGCTGTCCTGGCTGACCTTCGCCTTGCTGCTGTGGGGCCGACAGCGCTGGGGCTGGCGCGGCAAGCGTGCGGTACGGGTGCTCTACACCGGGGCGGCCCTGCTCTTGCTGTCGTATGTGGGTTCACGCTTCGTGCTCGAACTGATGCTGGGACGCAGCGCATGAAATACCTGTTCTGGGCCATCGTGATCGCTTTCGTGTGGTGGGCCTGGAGGCGCAGCCGCAGCACGAACTCACCCCCATCGCCGTCTGCTGCGCCACAGACACAGGACATGGTCACCTGCGCCCACTGCGGTATCCATCTGCCCCACGATGAAGCAGTGGCTGGCGCCCGCGGTCAGTATTGCAGCGCCGCCCACCGCAGTGCGGCGGGCGACCGCAACCCCGACTGATCGATGCAAGCCGAGCCCAACGAATGGGATGACGGCTGGCTGCGCCAGGCCATTCACCTGCCCTCGCCCAACTTCGGTCCGCGCCCGCCCCAAGCCTGTATCGATCTGATCGTCGTGCATTCGATCAGCCTGCCCCCAGGTCAATATGGTGGCCAGGCTGTGCAGGAACTGTTCACCAATTGCCTGGACTGGGATGCCCACCCGTACTACCAGCAGATCCGAGGGCTGGAGGTGTCCTCGCACTTCTACATCCGTCGCGACGGTGAACTCTGGCAGTTCGTCAGCTGTGACGACCGCGCGTGGCATGCCGGTCGTTCCCATTACCGCGGGCGAGACAACTGCAACGACGACTCCATCGGCATTGAACTCGAAGGCCTGGAGGGCGGACGGTTTGAGCCAGCACAGTACCAAGCCCTGGCCGCATTGGGCCAAGCGCTGATCCGACGCTACCCGATCGCCCACATTGCGGGTCACGAGCATGTGGCCCCAGGACGCAAACAGGATCCGGGGCCGGGGTTTGACTGGTCACAGCTGCAATCCTTGTTGCATTTGCCGCCCCAGTGTTTTCCCTGAGCCAGGCCAGCATTGGCTGGGGGTTCAAAAAAAATTTCATCGATCCTTGCAGCGCTTAGCGTGCCCATGCCATTGCTGAATCGGCCATATCACAAGGCCTGCATTGACATCCCCTCACGCAAGCCGCATCGCACCTGAAGATTGATCGCAACAGGCCCTGAACATGCGGCCTGGCGGCCCATCATTCACAAGATGAAACGGACGACCGCGCCTTGTTGAGCCATGCAGCGGCGCGCACCTGAAAAAAAGCCACCTGACGCCAGTACACTACATCTAGTGGCTTGAAGCCTTCGCAGACACCAGATATAGTGTCCGCAACGATAAACTGATAAAACCAATAAATCCTTCCGACGGCCCCTCCACCCTTCCAGATTCGAAGAAAACCTAGAACCATGAGCACGCACACCGAACTGAACATTCCCTCGTCCACATCCGGTCTGATGAGCCTGCCCAGCCACGAGCAGCAGCCCCCCGCTGCCCTGCAGGCCCTGAGCAGCTATCAGATCATCCGCCGCAACGGCGCCGTGGTACCGTTCGAGCCCAACAAGATCGCCGTGGCCCTGATGAAAGCCTTCCTGGCCGTGCATGGCACCCAGGGAGCGGCTTCGGCCAGCGTGCGCGAGGTGGTGGACGAGCTGACCCAGAACGTGGTGCGTGCACTGGTGCGTTCGCGTCCGGGCGGTGGCACCTTCCACATTGAAGACGTGCAGGACCAGGTGGAATTGGGCCTGATGCGCAGCGGCCAGCACGATGTGGCCCGCGCCTATGTTCTCTACCGTGAACGCCGCGCCCAGGAACGCGCCCAACAACAACAGGCGAACCCCGCCCCCGCCCACCCCGAGCTGTTCGTCACCGACGGCGGCCAGCGCGTGGCCCTGGACATGAACTACTTGCAGGGCATCATTGCCCACGCCTGCGATGGCCTGGGCCAGGACGTCAGCCCTGAGCCCATCCTGGCCGAAACCGTGCGCAACCTCTACGACGGCGTGCCGCTGCAGGAGGTCTACAAGGCCTCCATCCTCGCGGCCCGCACCCTGATCGAAAAAGAGCCCGACTACACCTACGCCACCGCCCGTCTGCTGATGCACACCATCGCCAAGGAAGTGCTGGGCAAGGAACTGACCCAGGCCGAAATGGGGCAGGAGTACATCAACTTCTTCCCTCAGGCCATCAAGAAGGGCGTCGACAACGAGTTGCTCAACCCCGACCTGTTGCAGTTCGACCTGCCGCGTCTGGCCGCTGCACTCAAGCCCGAGCGCGACCTGCAGTTCGATTTCATCGGCCTGCAGACCCTGTACGACCGCTATTTCCTGCACGTGCGCAAGACCCGCATCGAGCTGCCTCAGATCTTCTTCATGCGCGTGGCCATGGGCCTGGCGCTGCAGGAGATCGACCGCGAAGCGCGCGCCATCGAGTTCTACGAGGTGCTGTCCACCTTCGACTTCATGAGCTCCACCCCGACCCTGTTCAACAGCGGCACCCTGCGCTCGCAGCTGTCGTCCTGCTACCTGACCACTGTGCCTGATGACCTGGACGGCATTTACGAGTCCCTCAAGGAAAACGCCCTGCTGTCCAAATATGCCGGTGGCCTGGGCAACGACTGGACCCGCGTGCGCGCCCTGGGCTCGCACATCAAAGGCACCAACGGCGAATCGCAGGGCGTGGTCCCCTTCCTGAAAGTGGTCAACGACACCGCCGTGGCCGTCAACCAGGGCGGCAAGCGCAAGGGTGCAGTCTGCGCCTACCTGGAGACCTGGCACCTGGACATCGAAGAGTTCCTGGAGCTGCGCAAGAACACCGGCGATGACCGCCGCCGCACGCACGACATGAACACGGCCAACTGGATCCCCGACCTGTTCATGCGCCGCGTGATGGAAAAAGGCACCTGGACCCTGTTCTCGCCATCTAACTGCCCGGACCTGCACGACAAGTTCGGCAGCGAATTCGAGAAAGCCTATGTCGCCTACGAAGAAAAGGCTGCCCGCGGTGAGATCAAGCCGGCCAAGCAGGTGCAGGCCCTGGACCTGTGGCGCAAGATGCTCTCGATGCTGTTCGAGACCGGCCACCCCTGGATCACCTTCAAGGATCCCTGCAACGTGCGCTCGCCCCAGCAGCACGTGGGCGTGGTGCACTCGTCAAACCTGTGCACCGAAATCACGCTCAACACCAGCGACACCGAAACCGCCGTCTGCAACCTGGGTTCGGTCAACCTGGTCAAGCACCTCAAGGATGGGCCCAACGGCAAGGAAATCGACCACGAAAAACTGCGCAAGACCATTTCCACGGCCATGCGCATGCTCGATAACGTGATCGACATCAACTACTACGCCGTGAAAAAGGCGCGCGACTCCAACCTGCGCCACCGTCCGGTGGGCATGGGCCTGATGGCTTTCCAGGATGCGCTCTATGAAATGCGCATCCCTTATGCCAGCCAGGCGGCCGTGGAATTCGCCGACCAGTCGATGGAAGCGATCTGCTACTACGCCTACTGGGCCTCGACCGAGCTGGCCAAGGAGCGTGGAAAGTACTCGAGCTACAAAGGCTCGCTGTGGGACCGCGGCATCCTGCCGCACGACTCGCTGGACCTGCTGGCCCAGGAGCGTGGCGGCTATGTCGAAGTCGACCGCTCTTCCACCCTGGACTGGGACGCCCTGCGCAAGAAGATCGCGCAGGATGGCATGCGCAATTCCAACTGCATTGCCATCGCGCCGACCGCGACGATTTCCAACATCATCGGCGTGGACGCGTCGATCGAGCCCTGTTTCGGCAACCTGTCGGTCAAGTCCAACCTGTCGGGCGAGTTCACCGTGATCAACGGCTACCTGGTCAAGGACCTCAAGCGCCTGGGCCTGTGGGATGACGTGATGGTCATGGACCTCAAGCACTTCGATGGTTCGTTGCGCCCGATCGACCGCGTGCCGCAGGAGATCAAGCAGCTGTACGCCACCGCCTTCGAGGTGGAGCCGCAATGGCTGGTGGAAGCCGCTGCCCGTCGCCAGAAATGGATCGACCAGGCGCAGTCGCTCAACATCTACATGGCCGGTGCTTCGGGCAAGAAGCTCGACGACACCTACAAGCTGGCCTGGTTGCGTGGTCTCAAGACCACCTACTACCTGCGCACCACCAGTGCCACGCACGCCGAGAAGTCAACGATTGCCGCGGGCCAGCTCAACGCCGTGTCATCGGGCGCAGGCGGCGCGGCTGCAGCAGCACCTGCGAGCGATGTGAAGTTCACCGCCATCGACGATCAAGTCTGCGAAGCCTGCCAGTGAGTGATGCCGCCAATGCAATGTGCGCGATGTGCCGTCACATCGCGCACGATGCAAATGCACAACACTTGAGCAAAGCGTTCATGCAAAAAACCCTTTGAACGCTTTGCATTTCATGCACAAGCTTTCATAATTCGAACACTGGAAATTTCTATGCTGTCCTGGGACGATCAAGTCAAGCCCGCATTGCAACCGGCAATGCCCACCACCCGCAACGCAGGCGCCGCGCCTGCGGCAGGACATTCCTCTCCCTCTACTTCTGCCAACGCCAGCAGCGAACGCCGCGTCAACGTGGCTGACAAGCGCATCATCAACGGCCAGACCGACGTCAACCAGCTGGTGCCTTTCAAGTACAAGTGGGCCTGGGAAAAATACCTTGCCACCTGCGCCAACCACTGGATGCCGCAGGAAGTGAACATGAACCGCGACATCGCGCTGTGGAAAGACCCCAACGGGCTCTCCGAAGACGAGCGCCGCATCATCAAGCGCAACCTTGGCTTCTTCGTGACCGCCGATTCGCTGGCCGCCAACAACATCACGCTGGGCACCTACCGCCACATCACGGCGCCCGAGTGCCGCCAGTTCCTGCTGCGCCAAGCCTTTGAAGAAGCCATCCACACCCACGCCTACCAGTACATCGTCGAGTCGCTGGGTCTGGACGAGTCGGAAATCTTCAACGCCTACCACGAGGTGCAGTCGATCCGTGACAAGGACGAGTTCCTGATCCCGTTCATCGACGCGATCATGGACCCGCACTTCAAGACCGGCACGCCTGAGGCTGACCAGACCCTGCTCAAGAGCCTGATCGTGTTCGCCTGCCTGATGGAAGGCCTGTTCTTCTACGTCGGCTTCACCCAGATCCTGGCGCTGGGCCGTCAGAACAAGATGACCGGCGCTGCCGAGCAGTACCAGTACATCCTGCGCGACGAATCCATGCACTGCAATTTCGGCATCGATCTGATCAACCAGATCAAGCTCGAGAACCCGCACCTGTGGACGGCCGAGTTCAAGGCCGAAATCAAGGCCCTGTTCCAGAAGGCCGTCGAGCTCGAATACCGCTATGCCGAAGACACCATGCCACGCGGCGTGCTGGGTCTGAACGCGTCCATGTTCAAAGGTTATCTGCGCTACATCGCCAACCGCCGCGCCACCCAGATCGGCCTCGAGGCGCTTTTTCCGAACGAGGAAAACCCGTTCCCGTGGATGAGCGAAATGATCGACCTGAAGAAGGAACGCAACTTCTTCGAGACCCGCGTCATCGAATACCAGTCCGGTGGTGCCCTCTCCTGGGATTGAGCCCCTTTTGATGATGACCCCCTTCAAGCCCCGATCCGTCAGCGTCCGCAGGACGTTGGCGACGGGGCTTTCCCGTGTTCAGGGTGTTGAGGCCGGCCTCAGCACCCTGAATCGCTTGGTGCGCCCAACACGCATCGAGTGTTTTTGTGTCCGATGATTCTTCCATTTGAATTAGGAGAAAACCATGGCAACTGCAAAGAAAGCAGCCGCAAAAAAAGCTGCACCCAAGAAAGCCGCCGCTAAAAAGCCGGCTGCCAAGAAAGCCGTAGCGAAGAAGCCCGCAGCCAAGAAAGCTGCACCGGCCAAAAAAGCTGCTGCCAAAAAGCCCGCAGCCAAGAAAGCTGTCGCCAAGAAGCCCGTAGCCAAAAAGGCCGTCGCCAAGAAGCCCGCAGCCAAGAAAGCTGTTGCTAAGAAGCCCGTCGCCAAGAAAGCTGCTGCCAAGCCCGTAGCCAAGAAAGCTGCTGCCAAAAAACCGGCCGCCAAAAAAGCGGTCGCCAAGAAGGCCGTAGCCAAGAAAGCTGCTGCCAAAAAACCGGCTGCCAAAAAGCCGGCCGCCAAAAAGGCCGCCAAGAAGCCCGCTGCCAAAAAGGCCGCCAAAGCTCCCGCTGCCCCTGCTGCGCAAACCACGCTGAACCCTCAGGCTGCGTGGCCGTTCCCTTCGGCCGCCAAGCCCTGAATCCCGTTCAGGCAATAGAGCCAGCAAGGCCCGATGCTCCGGCGTCGGGCCTTTTTACTTGGGCCTGATGTTCAGGGATAAAACGCCAGCAGGTGGTACCCCGATACCGGCAAATCCGGGGCATCCGCAACCTGCAGCAGCAAAACACCTTCCCAGCCCTGACCTGGCTCAAGTCGCGGCGGCGCAGCCATCTCGGATGGCGTGAGCACGCGGCGCACCAATACGCTTCCAGCTTCGTCCCTCAGGGTCAACTCCATGGCGGGCATGTGCAATGGCCAAGCCGACACACTGCGCAAGCTCCACTCCAGTCGGTAGCCCTTGTCGACGCGCACAAAATGTGAGCTGTCGATTTTCAAAAGATCCGGACCACGCCAGGCGGGCAACCGGCAACCCCCTCGGGCACACCCTGCCTGCGCCGTTTCTGTGATCCATGGCATCTGTAACCATGTGCTGCGCGATGCCCAAACCAGCTGAAACAAAGCCAGCAACACCAGGCCAAGACCCCACATCCGCACCTGCCGCCTTCCACCATGTGATGCAACAGGCGGTGAAGGCGCCTCTGACAAGGTGGAGGGATTCATTACCGATACAGCATCAGAGGCAGGCATTTCGGGCGGGCGGCCCGGAAAGGTGGCCAAGGCCTGCTCGAAAGAAAGCAGTTCATCGCTGACCTCTGCCACAGGGGCCGACGCTGGGGAAGCCCCTCGGTCTTCCTCTTTCAGGAATGCCTTGAGGTCCATGCGTTCCGTGAGCACCTCCGGCTCCGACGCCCAAGGAACAGTCAACCCTGTGCTGTCAAAAACCCCTTGGCACTGACCGCAACGCAACCAGCCTTGCGCCTGGGCCAGGGACTCAGGCGCGACCCGAAAAACCGCTTGGCAGTGAGGGCAACGGGTGACTTGATCGCTGGGCATGGCCCATTGTATTCATCAGGCCTTGCGGGCCGTCATCAGGATCCAGCCGTCTTCGGCATCGGCCACCTCCAGAGCCACCCAAGGGGCGTAGGCCTGCTGGAGTTCTTGAGCCTGCCGCTCCAGGATGCCCGCCAGCACCAGCTGCCCACCCGACGCCACATGGGCGCACAGCAAGGGGGCCAGCACTTTCAAAGGTGTGGCCAGGATGTTGGCCAGCACCGTCTGGTATTCCCCCTGCGCCAGTTCGGGCAGGCCGGCATGGAGCTGGACATTGTTGGCCTCGGCGTTCAACTGTGTCGAGGTCACAGCCGCCTCGTCAATGTCCACCGCATCGATGCGCTGCGCGCCGTATTTGGCCGCGCCAATCGCAAGAATGCCGGAACCACACCCGTAATCGAGCACGCGCTGGCCTGACAGATCGTGACGGGCGATCCAGCGCAGACACATGCGCGTGGTCGGATGGGTACCGGTACCAAAGGCCAGGCCCGGGTCAAGACGGATGATCTGGCGCGCCTGGGCAGGCACCTCGTGCCAGGTTGGAACAATCCAGAAATCGGACGTGATCTCGACCGGTGCAAATTGCGACTGCGTCAGTCGCACCCAGTCCTGATCTTCCACACGGCGCACCCCCAAGAGTTTGCAGCCGTCAAAAAAGTCCTGCGCCTGCAACAGGGCACTGGCCTCATCGGCCTGGGTCTGCTGTGCAAACAAGGCCACCACGCGCGAACGCTGCCAGCCGTCCTTGGGCGGCGGCATGCCAGGTTCACCAAAAAGGGCCTGTTCGGCCGGCGTCTGGGCATCCGCATCCTCAACGGACACACTCAGCGCATCGAGCGCATCCAGTGCATCGCTGAGGATTTCAACCCGTTCCTCCGGGCACAGCAGCAGGAGCTCAAACATCAGCGCTTGTGCTGGCTGAGCCAGTGCTCCAGGTAGTGGATGTTGGTGCCCCCGGCCATGAACTTGGCGTCCACCATCAGTTCGCGGTGCAGCGGGATGTTGGTGTTGATGCCTTCCACCACGGTCTCGGCCAGCGCCGTCTGCATGCGGGCAATCGCCTGCTCGCGCGTGTCACCGTGCACGATGATCTTGCCAATCATCGAGTCGTAGTTCGGCGGGACAAAGTAGTTGGTGTAGGCATGCGAGTCCACGCGCACGCCCGGGCCACCCGGTGCATGCCATGTGGTGATGCGACCCGGCGAGGGGATGAACTTGAACGGGTCTTCGGCGTTCACCCGGCATTCGATGGCGTGGCCACGGATCTCGATCTGGCGCTGGGTAAAAGGCAATTTCTCGCCCGCGGCCACCATGATCTGCGTCTTGACGATGTCCACACCGGTGATCCATTCGGTTACCGGGTGCTCGACCTGCACGCGCGTGTTCATCTCGATGAAATAGAACTCGCCGTTTTCGTACAGGAACTCGAAGGTGCCCGCACCGCGGTAGCCGATCTTCTTGCAGGCGGCCACGCAACGCTCGCCGATCTTGTCGATCAGTTTGCGCGGGATGCCTGGCGCCGGCGCCTCCTCGATCACCTTCTGGTGGCGACGCTGCATCGAGCAGTCGCGCTCGCCCAGGTAGACGGCATTCTTGTGCTTGTCGGCCAGGATCTGGATCTCGATGTGGCGCGGGTTCTGCAGGAACTTCTCCATGTAGACCGCCGGGTTGCCGAAGGCAGCCCCGGCTTCGGCCTTGGTCATCTGCACCGCATTGATCAGCGCCGCCTCGGTGTGCACCACCCGCATGCCGCGACCGCCGCCGCCGCCGGCGGCCTTGATGATGACGGGATAACCAATGCGCTTGGCCGTCGCCCGGATCTGCGCCGGATCGTCGGGCAGCTCACCCTCGGAACCCGGCACGCAAGGCACACCGGCCTTGATCATGGCCTGCTTGGCCGAGACCTTGTCACCCATGATGCGGATCGACTCGGGCGTCGGGCCAATGAACTGAAAACCGGACTTCTCGACGCGCTCGGCAAAGTCGGCGTTCTCGCTCAAAAAGCCATAGCCGGGGTGAATGGCTTCGGCATCGGTCACCTCGGCAGCCGAGATGATGGCCGGCATGTTGAGGTAGCTCTGCGCGGAAGGCCCCGGGCCGATACAGACGGCTTCGTCAGCCAACTTGACGTATTTGGCCTCTTTGTCCGCCTCGGAGTAGACCATCACGGCCGTCACCCCCAGCTCACGGCAGGCGCGCTGGATGCGCAACGCGATCTCGCCGCGGTTGGCGACCAGAATTTTCTTGAACATGGGCTGCCCTGGTTTATTCGATGACAAACATCGGCTGGCCGTATTCGACCGCCTGACCGTTCTCACACAGGATCTGGGTGACTGTGCCAGCCTTGTCGGATTCGATTTCGTTGAGGATCTTCATGGCCTCAACGATGCACAGCGTGTCGCCTTCCTTGACCACCGAGCCGATCTGCACGAAAGGCGCAGCACCAGGGCTGGACGAACGGTAAAACGTGCCCACCATCGGGGACTTCACCGTGTGGCCGCTGGCCACGGGGATGGCTGGCGCTTCGGCAGGAGCTACCGCAGGGGCGGCAACCGGGGCAGCCACTGCCGCAGGAGCAGCCGCCACAGGTGCAGGCGTCACCACAGGGGCCGCCACGACCACGCCTGCACTCTTGACGATCCTGACCTTGCCCTCGGCTTCGGTGATTTCGAGTTCAGAAACGTTGGACTCGGACACCAGATCGATCAGGGTCTTGAGTTTGCGCAAATCCATGGGACCTCCTTGCGTCAGCAAATGTAATGTGCTGAATTTACCTCAATTTCAGGGAAAACACCGAGAAAATTGCAGATATATGCGGCAAATCACACGCCAAAGGAAATGAACATCCCACATGACGGGATGGAAAGCCGCTCAAGCGGGGTGGCGGACCCAATCTCGCAAGTCTTGTGGCGTCAATTGCCCCAGTTTCTGCCTGTAAATACCACCATCTGCATTGAAAAAGACACTGAATGGCAGTCCACCTTGCGAATTACCCAAAGAGCGTACCAGATCCATGCCACCAAGACCCGCCAGTCCGACAGGAAAAGACAAAGGTTGCCGTTCCAGGAATCGGCGCACCGAACTTGGCTGATCAATGGCCAAAGCCAGCACTTGAAAGCCTTTCCCCGCATGTTCAAGCGAAAAGGCATCCAGCATGGGCAATTCTTCGACACAGGGGGGGCACCAGGTCGCCCAGAAATTCACCAGCAAGGGCTGGCCCCGAAGGGCCTTCAAGTCCAGTTCGGCTCCTGAGGGTTGCTCGAAACGACTCGACCAGAAAGCCTCGATTTCCTGGGAACGAGCAGTTTTCGGCGTCAAACGCCACCAGGCCAACCCTGCACCGGCGGTCGCCGCCAACACCCCAACCGCCAACAGGCTTCGACGGCCAAATGTATGCGAGGAATTCGTTTTCATGCCGTCATTGTGCGGCTTCTTCAGCCAACAAGCGCTGCAGCGCAGCCATATCCCCACGAGGACTGCGCCCGCGCCCATCAGGAACAAGCGCTCCGCGCAAACCCTGCAGGTCATAAATTCGCAGATGGACACCGATGTCTTCACCCAGATCACGACAAAAACTGTGCAGACTCAGTACATCCACAGCCTGTCCGTGCATGCCCGACTGGGACTGCACCTCGTAGCGCAGGTTTTGATTGATCAGGGCGATTTCGGCTGACTTGGGGTCATCGCAGAACAGCGCCAGATCGATGTCGGACAGGCGCGTGGCCCAGCCATACCAGACAGCCCCCCCCAGGTGCGGCCGGAATTCGGACAACCGGTCCATCCAGACCAGGGCGTGTTCGCGCAGCGCGCGCAACTCCTGGGGCTGGGTATCGGCACAGAAGATCTCGATGTATTCCCGCACCTGCTCTTCGATCTGCTCGTTGCTCGGCAAGGCCGTGCGACCAGGCAAGCCCAAGGCCTTGAGCGCGCGCAGCTTGGCCGGACCGAAATTCAGCCCCTCTTCGACCACCATGCGGGCGGCGGTGGCGGCAATTTCGAGCTGGACTTCGTTCATGGGAAGAATTGTCGCTCAGCGCTGTTCACCCAGCGACAGGACTTGCCATAAGAGCCCGGGCAGACAAAGGTTGTGGGCAGGGTTAGCGGTCTGGCCAACTTGCTGGCGCGAAGCGACTGAGGCGGCCCGACCGCCGACCCTGCCCACAACCGGCAAACACCGACGACATTCGCGCGCAGGGGCGCGCTCCTACAATTGAACACCATGCACATTCATATTCTTGGCATCTGCGGCACCTTCATGGGCGGGGTCGCAGCCTTGGCCCGCGAAGCTGGCCACAAAGTCACCGGTTGCGACGCCGGCGTCTACCCCCCGATGAGCGACCAGCTGCGCGCCCTGGGCATCGACCTGATCGAGGGTTTTGGTGCAGAGCAGATGGCACTGCAACCGGACATGTATGTCATTGGCAACGTGGTCAGCCGCGCCCGCCTGCCGGACGGCAGTCCCAAATTCCCGCTGATGGAAGCGATTCTGGAGGCTGGAGCTCCCTACACCAGCGGCCCGCAGTGGCTGGCCGAACACGTGCTGCAGGGCAAGCATGTGCTGGCCGTGGCCGGCACCCACGGCAAAACGACCACCACTTCCATGCTCACCTGGGTGCTGGAGCAGGCGGGTCTGCAACCGGGCTTTCTGGTCGGCGGCGTGCCGCTGAACTTCGGCGTGTCGGCACGCCTGGGCGGCGGAAAATATTTCGTGATCGAAGCTGACGAATACGACACCGCCTTCTTCGACAAACGCAGCAAGTTCGTGCACTACCGTCCCCGCACGGCCATCCTGAACAACCTGGAATTCGACCACGCCGACATCTTTGACGACCTGGCCGCCATCGAACGCCAGTTCCACCACCTGGTGCGCACCGTGCCCGGCTCCGGCCGCTTGGTCGTCAACGGCCTGGAAGAAAGCCTCACGCGCGTGCTGGCGCAAGGCTGCTGGAGCGAGGTGCGCACCTTTGGCAGCGCCGTGAGCGACTTCGTGGCCCTGGGCGAACCCTCGCAATTCAAGGTGCTGCAGACCGGCCAGCCTGTGGCCGATGTGCAATGGACCCTTGGCGGCGTGCACAACCAGCTCAATGCGCTCGCTACCATCGCGGCCGCCGAGCATGTGGGCGTGGCGCCTGTCGTGGCGGCAAAGGCTCTGGCCAGCTTTGAAAACGTCAAGCGCCGCATGGAAGTGCGCGGCACCGTCAACAGCATCACCGTCTACGACGACTTTGCGCACCACCCCACCGCCATCCGCACCACAGTCAATGGCCTGCGCCGGCAGGTGGGCGATGCGCGCATCCTGGCCATCTTCGAGCCGCGCAGCAACACCATGAAGCTCGGCACCATGAAGGCCCAGTTGCCCTGGAGCCTGGAAGAAGCGGACCTCGCGTTCTGCCACTCAGGCGGGCTGGGCTGGGACGCCGTCTCGGCGCTGGCCCCCATGGGCGCACGGGCGCAGGTGGCCGACACGATCGACGGCGTCATCGCGCAGGTGCTGGCGCAGGCACGCCCGGGCGACCACCTGCTGTGCATGAGCAATGGTGGCTTTGGCGGCATCCACGCCAAGCTGTTGCAGGCCTTGCAACCGGCCTGATCCGAATGCTCAAGGACAGCGCTCGCCATCGGCGCATCGGCATTGGCCTGGTCACCCTGACCACACTGTGCTTTGCCTTGCTGGACACCACCGCCAAATGGCTGGTGCTCAGTCTGCCGGTGCTGCAGGTGGTGTGGCTGCGCTTTCTGACGCATTCCCTGTTCTCGCTGGCAATCTTCTCGCCTTCCATGGGGCTGGACCTGGTGCGTTGGCGTCAACCCCGGCTGCAGCTGCTGCGCGGGATCATGCTGGCAGTCATGACGGCTTTGAATTTCTGGGCCTTGCAATACCTGCAGCTGGCCCAGACCAGTGCGATGCAGTTTTCCGTCCCCATCCTGATCGCCGTGCTCTCGGTCTGGTGGTTGGGCGAACACCTGGATGCGCGCCGCTGGATCGCGATTGCGGTGGGTTTTGCCGGCGTACTGATCATCATCCGGCCCGGCAGTCACGCCTTTCACCCTGCGATCCTGCTTTCGCTGGGCAATGCCATTATTTACGCGCTGTTCAACCTGCTCACGCGCCACCTGGCCAGCAGCGAACACCCCGCCACCATGCAGCTGGCCTCGGCCATGGTGTCCACCGCGGTGCTCACGCCCTTTGCGCTGTGGACCTGGCAGACTCCCAGCAGCGGCTGGCAGTGGCTGATGCTGAGCGTGGCCGGCCTGAGTGGCGGTGCGGGCCACTACTTTGCGGCGCAGGCGCACCGCTTTGCATCGGCGGCAGTGCTGGGGCCTTTTCTGTACCAGCAGATCCTGTACATGACCCTGGGCGGCTGGCTGGTCTTTGACCAGGTCCCCGATCATGCCGTGGTGCTGGGCGCCGCCGTGGTCGTGGCCAGTGGCTTGTACCTTTTGTGGCGCGAATTTCAGGGAGCCCCCGCCGCACATTGATGTCGCCGGCTTGATCGGCCAGATCTTGCATGTCTCCCCATAATGACCCGGTGACATCCTCACCCGAACATCTGACTGGAGACAACATGGTCAACGATCTGAAGGACAAAGTCGTGCTCATCACCGGATCGAGCACAGGCATCGGCGCGGCAGCAGCTGTGGCATTTGGCAAACTGGGCGCACGGGTTGTCGTGCACTACAACAGCAGCCGGGCCCCAGCCGAAGAAGTCCTGGACAAGGTGAAATCGACCGGTGCGCAGGCCTACCTGCTGCAGGCCGATGTGCGCGACTCTGCCCAATGCAGGCAACTGGTGGCCGACACCATCAAAGCTTTCGCTCGCGTGGATGTCCTGATCAACAATGCAGGCGCACTGGTGCAACGCGCCCCCATCGAATCCATCACCGACGAACTGTTCGACGAAGTGGTTCACCTCAATGTGCGATCGGCCATGATGTGCAGCGCGGCCGCCGTTGAGGCCATGCGCCGACAGGGCAGTGGTGGCAACATCATCAATGTCACCTCTGTGGCTGCACGCCATGGTGGCGGAGCAGGCGCCTCGCTCTATGCCGGGTCCAAAGGCTTTGTGTCCACCATGACACGCGGACTGGCCAAGGAGCTGGTCAAGGACAAGATCCGCGTGAATGCCGTCGCTCCGGGCGTGATCACCACGCCATTTCATGAGCGTTTCTCGACCCCGGCGATGCTGGAGTCTTTCAGAAGCACCATCCCGATGAACCGCCTCGGCTCACCGGAGGAGTGCGCAGGTGCCTTTGTGTTTCTGGCCTCCGAGCAGATGTCTGGCTACATGACCGGACAGATCCTGGAGGTCAATGGCGGGCAATACATGCCCTGACATCGACCAGGGCACGCTCCACAGGCGCGTGCCCTTCACACATCAGCGGGCTCGGCGAGCCTTCACTGCATCCGAAAGGATCTGCAGCACCTCTTCGCTGTCGTCCCAGCCGATGCAGGCGTCGGTGATGCTCTTGCCGTATTCCAGCGCGTTCACATCGTCTTTGCCCGGGGTGAACTTCTGCGCACCTTCGTGCAGGTGGCTTTCGACCATGACACCGAACACCTGACGCGATCCACCCGAGATCTGGCCCGCAATGTCTTTGGCCACTTCGACCTGCTTCTTGTGCTGCTTGGAGCTGTTGGCGTGGCTGAAATCGACCATCAGCGTGCCCGGCAGCTTGGAGGCTTCCAACTCTGCACAAGCCGCCGCCACACTGGCGGCATCGTAATTGGGTGCTTTGCCACCGCGCAGGATCACGTGGCAGTCCTTGTTGCCCTGGGTCTGCACGATCGCGACCTGACCGTTCTTGTGCACCGACAGGAAATGGTGGCCGCGCGCGGCCGCCTGGATGGCGTCGGTGGCGATCTTGATGTTGCCGTCGGTGCCATTCTTGAAGCCGATCGGCGCCGACAGGCCTGAGGCCAGCTCTCGGTGTACCTGGCTTTCGGTGGTGCGGGCGCCGATGGCGCCCCAGCTGATCAGGTCACCGATGTACTGCGGCGAGATCACGTCCAGGAATTCGCTGGCCGCGGGGAGCCCTGCGCGGTTGATCTCGATGAGCAACTGGCGCGCGATGCGCAGGCCTTCGTCGATGCGGTAGCTTTCATCGAGGTAGGGGTCGTTGATCAGGCCCTTCCAGCCCACGGTGGTGCGGGGTTTTTCGAAGTAGACACGCATCACGACTTCCAGCGTGTCGGCGTATTGGTCACGCAGCGGCTTCAGACGGCGGGCGTACTCGAGCGCGGCAGCGGGGTCATGGATCGAGCAGGGACCGATGATGACCAGCAGGCGGTCGTCGCGCCCGTGCAGGATGTGGTGGATGGTCTTGCGGGTTTTGGCGATGAGCTTTTCCACCGCCGTACCGGCGATCGGGAAAAAGCGCATCAGGTGTTCGGGTGGAGGCAGCACGGTGATGTCCTTGATGCGTTCGTCGTCGGTCTGGCCGGTTCGGTCTGCAGGGTGCTGTTGCCAGTTGTCCAGGTTGGCTTTGGCGTTCATCGAAGGCTCCTCGTGCTTGAAATGAAGGTTGGAAACAGGTGAAAAAAAACCGCCGGGCTTTGGGGCTCCGGCGGTTGGGTGTGAGGTGTTCGGGTGCTTACGCGTTCGCCTCTCGTCCGCCGGGGACTGAGAACCAAAAGTAAAAAAAGTAAAAGGCGAAGCGCGAAGACATGGGGATCAATGTATCACAGGTTTCTGACGGGGCTTGTCAGGGGATGTCCGGGGGCTTTATCGCTGATCGTGCAAAGAGCGTTGAGAGGTGGCCAGGGCCAGGGCTCCTCATGCTGCGGGTACGCAGAAATCGTCACCCCGGCCCTGGCCACCTCTCAACGCTTGTGGGTGTTCGAGTCGTTCGGTTTGTTTACGGGGTCGAAGACACTGTCGCCTCTGTGCGGGCGCGGTGAGGGCGTCTTCATGCGACGATTTATGCGTACCCGCATCATGAGGAGCAGGGAGACGCCCTCACCGCGCCCGCACAGAGGCTCCCCCAACGGAGAAACCCGTCAAACCGTCCCGCCAACCGTGAGCCCGTCGATCCGCAAGGTCGGCTGCCCCACGCCCACCGGCACGCTCTGGCCTTCCTTGCCGCAGGTGCCAACACCAGAGTCGAGCCGCATGTCGTTGCCAATCATCGAAATCTTCTTGAGCGACTCCGGCCCGCTGCCGATCAGCGTCGCGCCTTTCACCGGATAAAGAATCTTGCCGTTCTCCACCCAATAGGCTTCGCTGGCCGAGAACACGAACTTGCCGCTGGTGATGTCCACCTGGCCACCACCGAAGTTGGTCGCATACAGGCCCTTCTTGATGCTGGCCACGATCTCCTGCGGATCCTTGTCGCCGCCCAGCATGTAGGTGTTGGTCATGCGAGGCATGGGCACATGGGCGTAGCTTTCGCGGCGGCCGTTGCCGGTGGGCTTGACGCCCATCAGGCGCGCGTTCATCGCGTCCTGGATGTAGCCGCGCAGGATGCCGTCCTCGATCAGCACGTTCTTCTGGCTGGCGTGGCCCTCGTCGTCCACATTGAGCGAACCGCGGCGGTCGGCGATGGTGCCATCGTCGAGCACCGTCACGCCTTTGGCGGCCACGCGCTGGCCGATGCGGCCACTGAAAGCGCTCGAGCCCTTGCGGTTGAAGTCGCCCTCCAGACCGTGGCCCACCGCCTCGTGCAGCAGCACGCCGGGCCAGCCCGAGCCCAGCACCACCGTCATCTCGCCAGCGGGTGCGGGGCGTGCGTCCAGGTTGGTGAGCGCCGCATGCACGGCTTCGTCCACATAGGTTTCAACCATCGCGTCGTCGAAATACGCCAGACCAAAGCGACCACCGCCGCCACTGCTGCCGGCTTCGCGGCGGCCGTTCTGCTCAGCGATCACCGACACCGACAGGCGGATCAAGGGACGCACATCGGCCGCCAGCGTGCCATCGGCGCGGGCCACCAGCACCACGTCGTATTCGGTGGCCATGCCGGCCATGACCTGTACGACGCGTGGGTCTTTGGCGCGGGCGAGTTTTTCGACCTTCTCCAGCAGCTTGACCTTGGCCGTGCTGTCGAGCGTGGACATCGGGTCCAGCGAAGGGTAGAGCGAGCGGCTGGCCGAGACCTTGCGGGCCGGGACCTTGCTGCGTTTGTTCTGCGATGCTGCGGCGATTGCGCGCACCGTAGCGGCCGCGTCCATCAGCGAGGCTTCGGAAATGTCATCCGAGTAGGCAAACGCGGTTTTCTCGCCCGCCACCGCGCGCACGCCCACGCCCTGATCGATGCTGAAACTGCCGGTCTTGACGATGCCCTCCTCCAGACTCCAGCCTTCGGTGCGGGTGTACTGGAAATACAGATCGGCGTCGTCGACCTGGTGGGTCTTGATGGCAGCGAGGGCGCGACTCAGATGCCCCTCGTCCAAACCAAAAGGGTCGAGCAGCAGGGATTTGGCCGTGGCCAGGCGTTCAAGGGTGGGTTCGCGCGAGATCATGGGGTTCATTCTAGGCAGACACACGAGCCCTTGCCGGTGCACGGGCTCACACCAGGCAAATCAGGTCTGCACCAGCTGCTTGGATTTGGCAATCGACATCAGGATGCCCAGCGCCAGACCGAGCGTGACCATGGCCGTGCCGCCATAGCTGATGAAGGGCAGCGGTACGCCGACCACCGGCAGGATGCCGCTGACCATGCCCATGTTGACAAAGGCATAGACAAAGAAAATCGTGCTCATGCTCCCGGCCAGCAGGCGGGTGAACAGCGTGGGCGCCTCGCTGGCGATGCGCAGACCTCGCCAGATCAGGAATGCGAAGGACGAGATCAGGAAAAGGTTACCGACCAGCCCAAACTCCTCGCCATAAGCGGCAAAGATGAAATCGGTGGTGCGCTCCGGGATGAATTCCAGGTGGGTCTGCGTGCCCTGCATGAAGCCTTTGCCCCAAAAACCACCCGAGCCAATGGCGATCATGCCCTGAATGATGTGAAACCCTTTGCCCAGCGGGTCGCGCGTGGGGTCCAGCAAGGTGCATACGCGCTGACGCTGATACTCGTGCAGCACCTTCCAGTCCACCCCGTCGGCGCACAACGTTGGCTCCATCAGCACCAGAACGACCAAGCCGACCAGACCGACCAGCACCGGCGGCAGGATCCAGCGCCATTTAAGGCCCGCAAAAAAGATCACCGACAGACCCGCCGCCAGCACCAGCAAGGACGTGCCCAGATCGGGCTGCTTCATGATGAGACCCACGGGGACCGCCAGCAACACACCGGCCACCGTGAAGTCCAGAGGCCGCAGCTGCCCTTCGCGTTTCTGGAACCACCAGGCCAACATCAGTGGCATCGCGATCTTGAGGATTTCGCTGGGCTGGATCACCACCCCCACATTCACCCAGCGCCGCGCGCCTTTCTTGGTGATGCCAAACAGCGCCACCGCCAGCAGCAAGGCCACTGCGACCGTGTAGAGCGGCACCGCCAGCGACATGAGCTTCTGGGGCGGGATCTGGGCCACCGCAAACATGATGAAACCCGCAATCAGCATGTTGCGGCCATGGTCCACAAAGCGTGTGCCATGGTCAAAGCCCGAGGAATACATCACCGTCATGCCCGCACAGGCCAGCAGAAAGACGGCGAACGCCAACGGCCCGTCGAAGCCTTCAACCAGGTACAGGAAACGCCTCCACAGGCTGTTTTTTTGAATCACGGCAACCATGACTGGATTATCCCCCGCGCCCGAAACCGGCGTCGCTTACGATCGGCCCATGACCTTGCCGCCGACCCACCTGTTGTACCTGCACGGCTTTCGTTCCTCGCCACAGTCCTTCAAAGCGCAACGCATGGCCCGCGCCGTGGCCGGGCTGTCTCATGCGCCGCAGTGGTGGTGCCCGCAACTGCCGCCTTCACCCGCCCAAGCCATCGCCCTCATTGAGCGGGGCATTGCCGACTGGCCACACCAGCGCATGGCCATCCTCGGCTCTTCACTGGGCGGGTTTTATGCGGCTGTGCTCGCCCGACAGATCGGCTGCCCGGTGGTGCTGCTCAACCCGGCCGTTCATCCGGCACGCGATCTGGCCAGCTACATCGGCGAGCACCCGGCCTGGCACGACCCGAACCAGCGCATCCATTTCGACGCTGGATTCATCGATGAACTCCAGGCCCTCGAAGCCACGCCCGCGCGCCACAAGCCGGCGACCCTGGCCGTGATTGCCAAGGGCGACGAAGTGCTGGACTGGCGGGAAATGCGGGACGCCTATGGGCAGGACCGCGTGCGCCTGATCGAAGGCAGCGACCATGCGATCAGCGATTTCGAGCTCTACCTGCCTGAAATTCTCGAATTTCTCGGTCTTGCCCGCTGAAGTGCGACCAACAGATGTCACTCCTCGTCTGAGTCGGTAGGAGCGAGCCCCTGCTCGCGAAAGATACAGCCAAGGAATACGGTTCGCGAGCAGGGGCTCGCTCCTACATACAGAGACAAGAAAAAGAAGACGGCTCTCATGGTCAGCCATGGCCATGGGAAAATCACGCGATGTACGTTTTATTCGAAGAAGCCGGCAAGTTCATGGCCGGGAGGGTCATGTCCGAAGCCGAGGCCTCTGCCCAGGTGGAGCTGGATTCCGGCAAGCGGGTCAAGGTCAAGGCCGCGCAGATGCTGCTCAAGTTCGACAAACCCGCCCCTGCCGCGCTGCTGGCCGAGGCTGGCGAACTGGCGCAGACCATCGAGCTGGATCTGGCCTGGGAGTTTGCGCCAGAAGAAGAATTCGGCTTCGCCGACCTGGCCGCCGACTATTTTTCTGCCAACACCACCCCGGTTCAGCAGGCCGCCGCGCTGCTGCGCCTCTTTGAGGCGCCGCATTATTTCCGCCGTGCCGGCAAAGGCCGGTTCCGCAAGGCCCCTGCCGAGATCGTGCAGCAGGCTCTGGCCGCCATCGAAAAGAAAAAACAGATCCAGGCCCAGATCGAGGCCTGGTCACAAGAGCTGATCCATGGCCAGTGCCCCGCGCCCGTGCGCGAGCAGCTCTACAAGATCCTGTTCAGGCCCGACAAGAACGCCCCCGAATACAAGGCCGTGGTCGAAGCCAGCAAGGCCAGCCAGAAAGCGCCACTGGACCTGCTGCAGCAGGCCGGCGCCATCGACTCGCCCTGGGACTTCCACTGGCAACGATTCCTGTTCGAGTGGTTTCCCAAAGGTACAGGCTTCCCGCAGTTGCAGGCTCCGGCCATCACCGACGAACTGCCGCTGGCCGAGGTGCAGGCGTTCTCCATTGACGACTCGCACACCACCGAAATCGACGATGCCCTCTCGCTGCAGGGCCTGGGCAGCGGCACCGTCACCGTGGGCATCCACATCGCCGCGCCCGGCCTGGCCGTGCAGCCGGGCAGTGCCATCGACCAGGTGGGCCGCCAGCGCCTGTCTACCGTCTACATGCCGGGCTACAAGATCACCATGCTGCCCGATGCCGTGGTGCAGAACTACACCCTGAGCGAAGGCCAGGCGTGTCCTGCGGTGTCGCTGTACGTGACCTTCAGCGAAGCCGATCTCGAGATCCAGAAAACCGAGACCCGGCTTGAGCGCGTACCCATCGTGGTCAACCTGCGCCACGACCAGCTCGACGACCGCATCACCCGCGAATGGCTCGAAGGCGAGGACAACACCGACCACGCCGATGTGCCCGTCAGCCGCGCCACGCTGGGCTTCTTCTGGCGCCTGGCGCAGACGCTCAAGGCGCGGCGCGAAGTGGTGCGCGGCAAGCCTGAGACCTTCAACCGTCCGGACTACAGCTTCAAGCTCGACCGCGCCAGCAACGACACCCCGCCCACGGGCGAGGAAACCGTCCTGATCGGCGTGCGCCAGCGCGGCGCACCGCTGGATCTGATGGTGGCCGAGGCCATGATCCTGGCCAACAGCACCTGGGGCCAGTGGCTGGCCCAGCTTGGCGTGCCCGGCATCTACCGCAGCCAGGCCAGTCTGGCCCCGGGCGTGAAAGTGCGCATGGGCACCAAGGCGCTGCCGCACGCCGGCATCGGCGTGCCCAGCTACGCCTGGAGCACCTCGCCGCTGCGCCGCTACACCGACCTGGTCAACCAGTGGCAGATCATTGCCTGCGCACGCCATGGCGCCACGGCCGCGCTGGCCGCGCCGTTCAAACCCAAGGACGCCGAGCTGTTCTCGGTCATCAGCGCCTTTGATGCCGCCTACAGCGGCTACAACGCGGTGCAATCAGGCATGGAACGCTACTGGACGCTGCGCCACCTGCAGCAGCAGGGCATCACCGAGCTCGACGCCACCCTCGTCAAGGAGGCCGCGGGCGGCGCCTGGCTGGTGCGTGCCGAAACCTTGCCGCTGGTCTTCTCCGTGATGGGAGCGCAGGGTCTGCCACGTGGCACGAAAGTGCGCGTCAGACTCGGCGACATCGATCTGATGGCGCTCGATGTCAGCGGCACCGTGATTGCCCAGCTGGATGCCCAGGCCAGCGGTGTCGAAGCAGAAGGCGAAGAAGACGACACCGAGAGCGCCGGCCCTCTGCAGATTGCGGTGGACCTGAACGAAACGTCCCCATCGGCCAGCTGAAATCGCGCCATGTCCTGGTCTGCCCTGCAAGCCCGCCTGCGGCCACATCGCCTGTTGATGTGGACACTGGGCCTGTCGTTGCTCATTCACCTGAGCCTGCTGACTTTCCGAATCGCCGCCCCACAGGCCTATCAGCGGGTGTTCCAGGACACGCCGCTTGAAGTGACGCTGGTCAACGCTGAAAGCAACGAGCGCCCTGACAAGCCCCAGGCCCTGGCACAGCGACGTCTGGCCGGTGGTGGGGAAATTCCACAGGTAGTGCTGTCCTCGTCTCCACTGCCCCCCCAGCCCACCGAGGATGAGGGCTCGGACATGAGCGAATCGCAGCGCAAGATCGAGACCCTGAAGATGCAGCAAATGATGCTGCTGAGTGTGCTCAGGCAAGAACTGGCCCAGCTCGAACAACAGGAAGCGGGTGATACCCCCCGCGGCCCCCGCGAAGAAGCGCGCGAGCAACGCAAACGCCAGCTGTCCCGACAACTGGCCGCCATCGAACAGCGTGTTCAGGCCACACAGGGGGCGCCTCGCAAACGCTACATCAGCCCGGCCACCGAAGAAACGCCTTACGCGCTGTATTACGACAAGCTGCGCCGCACCATTGAGCTGCAAGGGACTCAGCATTTCCCGCAAGCTGCCGGACAAAAGCTGTATGGCAAACTGATCATGGTCATCACCATCGACAGCCTGGGGCAGTTGCTGTCCACCGAAATCGCCGAATCATCCGGGAACCCTTTGCTTGATGAGCGCGCTGTCGCGATCGTGCGCAGCAGCGCGCCCTTTGACCCGTTCAGTGCCCGGATGCGCCGGCAAGCCGATCAGATCGTGGTGGTGAGCCGCTTCCGTTTTGCGCGGGACAACAGCCTGCGCACCCGCATGTTGTCGCCACGCCAGGAGTGACCTGCATGAAAGCCCTGCGCCAATGGTTCGTGCTGTGCCTGCTGGCTGCCCTGTGCCTGCAGCTGTTCTTTGTGTTGCGCGTGCTGGGCATGAACTGGCTGGCCCCCGAGTCCACCAGCTTTGAACGCACCCAGATCTGGCAAGTGCTGTCGCGTGATCACCGCCTGCCCTGGCGTCAGGAATGGCAGAACCTGCCGACCATCTCCAAACACCTGCAACGCGCAGTCATTGCATCGGAAGACGATGCCTTCGTCAGCCACGGCGGCATCCGATGGGATGCGGTGGAGAAAGCCTGGGACAAGAATGCCCAGGCCCAGGCAAGGGCCGAAAAACAGGCCAACCGGCGCCCCAACCAACCTGCACCACAAGCCAAGGTCGTCGGTGGCTCCACCATCACGCAGCAACTGGCGAAAAACCTGTTCCTCTCGGGCGAGCGCAACATGCTGCGCAAAGGCCAGGAGATGGTGATCACCCTCATGCTCGAAGCCTGTCTGCCCAAACGCCGCATCCTCGAGATTTACCTCAACAGCGTGGAATGGGGAGAAGGCGTGTTTGGTGCGCAGGCCGCTGCGCAACACTATTTCCGCAAACCGGCTGCCCAGCTCAACGCCTGGGAAGCGGCGCGTCTGGCGGTGATGCTGCCGCGCCCGCGGTATTTCGAGAAACTGCCGCAGTCGCCCTATCTGGCCGAACGCTCCGAGGTGATCATGGCCCGCATGAACAGCGTGGTGCTGCCATGAGCACACCTGCCACCAGCGGTACCGTGCGCATCCTCGGCATCGACCCGGGCCTGCAGACCACCGGCTTTGGCGTGATCGACATGAGCGGATCGAAACTGGCTTACGTGGCCAGCGGCGTGATCGAGACCACCAAGGGCGAAATGGGCAACCTGCCCGCGCGGCTGAAGGTCATCTACGACGGCATCCGCGAAATCCACGCCCGCTACCAGCCCGATGTGGCCTCGGTCGAAATCACCTTCATGAACGTCAACCCCCAGGCCTCGCTCATGCTGGGCCAGGCGCGGGGCTGTTGCGTCACCGCGCTGGTGTCATGCAATCTGGCGGTGGCCGAATACACCGCGCTGCAGATGAAGCAGGCCGTCACAGGCCACGGCCGCGCCGCCAAATCCCAAATTCAGGAAATGGTCAAACGCCTGCTGCAGCTGCCTGCAGCGCCGCGCCAGGACGCCGCCGACGCGCTGGGCCTGGCCATCACCCACGCCCATGCCAGCCCGTCCATGAACAAGCTGGCCGCACAGGGTGTGCTCAGCCGCAAGACGCACGGCATGTACCGCAGCGGCCGCAGCCACTGAAATCAGGAAACGATGTAAGCGGCTGCGCCCGCTGACATCAATGTGCCATCGGGGCCGCAGAAGTCCATGCGGGCCGTGCCCACACGTGAGCCCACGCGCAGGCAATGCGCGTCGATGGTGAAAAACTCGCCGATGCCCGGACGCAAGTAATCGATGCGCAGATCAATGGTGCCCAGCTTGGCAAAACGTTCCAGCCGTTTGGCGGGGGGCTCGTCCATGTGCTTGGCGGCGGCCGCGGCCATCACGGCCGCACTGCCGATGGCGTCCAGCGCCGCGCTGATCACACCGCCGTGGATGCGGTTGTAGGCGAAGTGCCCCACCAGCGCCTCGCGCATGTCGATGCGTGCCTGCACACGCCCCGGCTCGATGCGGGTCAGTTTCAGGCCCAGGGTTTGGTTGAAGACGATCTTTTCTTCAAAGATCTGGCGAAAGCCTTCGAGGTATTCGGGCTCGAAGACAACAGGCACAGGGTGTCGGGGCGTCATGCACACATTGTAGGAGGCCGCCCCTGCGGCCGAATTTGCCAACAGCCTTCGCGCGCAGGGGCGCGCTCCTACATCGATGGCGGGGGCTTTGTGGGAGGCCGCCCCTGCGGCCGAAGGGCTTTCAGACTTTGCTGAAGTCCGGTTTGCGCTTCTCCATGAAAGCACCAAAAGCTTCGCGTGCTGCGGGCTCATGCAGCATGCGGCCAAAGCTCTGCCCTTCGGCAGCCATCTGCGCCAGCACCTCGGCCTGCTGACCGTCTTTCATGAGGCGCTTGGTCTCGACCAGAGAGCTCAAAGGCTTGGCTGCGAGCTTTTTCGCCTGTGCCTGCGCATAGGCGTTGACCTCGGTCGGGGGCAGCACGCGGTTGACCAGGCCCACTTCCTGCGCGGCTTCGGCAAAGAAGGGCTCGCCCAGCAACAGGGCTTCGGCGGCGCGGTGGTAGCCGAACATGCGCGGCACCAGCAGGCTGGACGCCGCTTCAGGACAAAGGCCCAGGTTCACAAAGGGCATGGAAAACGCCGCATTGTCACCGGCATAGACCAGATCGCAATGGAACAGCAGCGTGGTGCCGATGCCCACCGCCGGCCCCGCCACCGCAGCGATCAGCGGCTTCTCGAAAGTGGCGATGCCGCGCAAAAAGCGGAACACCGGCGAGTCCTGCGTGGACGGTGGTTTGTTGAGGAAATCTCCGATGTCGTTACCGGCGCTGAAGATGGTCTCGTGGCCCTGGATCACCACCACACGCACGCTGGCGTTGTTTTTGGCCTGCTCGATGCCGTCGGCAAGCTGCGCGTACATGTCGCTGGTGATCGAGTTTTTCTTGTCCAGCCGGTTGAAGGTCAGGGTCATGACCCCGGCGTCGATGTGATTCAGGATGTCGGACATGTTTTAAGTTCTCCAGAGGACTTTGACAAGCTCGGTCCAAACGGCAAGGAATGGGCTTCGACAGGCTCAGCCCGAGCGATTCATGGTTTCAGCGGATGCGGTTCCAGACCTGGGTGCGGCCCAGGATGGGCGCGCCAATGTAGCCGCGCACTTCAAGTTTGCGACCACCGTCGATCGGCGTCAGTCGCAGACTGTACTCCTTGCCGTTTTCCGGATCGAGGATCTTGCCGCCTTCCCAGACGTCCTTGCCCTCGGCCTTCTTGCCACCGCGGATGATCTCCAGTCCGACCTTGGGCTGGTTCTTGCGGTCGTCGCTGCACAGCACACAGTTCGTGTCGGTCGTCGAATTCACCAGCAGCGAGCGCTCGACCTTGCCGGTCAGGCCGCCATCGGAACGCTGGGCAATCGAGATTTCCGCCTTGGGCTGGCCATTGCCATCGTCAATGCTTTGCCACAGGCCGATCGGGCTCATCTGGGCATGGGCCACGCCAGCGGCCAGCAGGCCACACCACATCAGGGTCTTGCGCATGTCATTTCTCCTCAATGGCTTCAGGCCAAAGCGGCATCGGTGTCCAGCAGCACATCGCTGCCCGCGCGGATGCGGCGCATCAGGCTCGACGTTTCGGGCATCAGGCGGGTGAAATAAAAGCGCGCCGTCTGCACCTTGCCCACATAGAACGGATCAGGGCGTTGTGCCTCTTCTTCGGCCTGAGCGATCTTTTCCAGTGCCACCTGTGCCATGCGGGCCCAGAAGTAGCCATAGACCATGTGCCCCACCACGCGCAGGTAGTCCACCGCGGCGGCGCCCACCTCGTCGGCGTTTTGTATGGCTTTCATGCCGATTTCGCCTGTCAGCTGGGTGATCTTGCCGCCCAGATCGGCCAGCGGCTTGACGAATTCACCCATGGCCTCGTTGGCCATTTCAGCGCGAATGAAGGCCTCCACCTGGGCGCCGAATTTCTTGAGGCTCGCACCGTTGTTGCCCAGCACCTTGCGGCCGAGCAGGTCCAGCGACTGGATGGTGTTGGTGCCTTCGTAGATCATGTTGATGCGGGCATCGCGCACGAACTGCTCCATGCCCCATTCCTTGATGAAGCCGTGGCCCCCGTACACCTGCTGGCACTGAACTGCCGCATCAAAACCGTTGTCGGTGATGAAGGCCTTGATGATGGGCGTGAGCAGGGCCAGCAATTCTGCGGCGTCCTTGCGTTGCGCTTCATCGGGGTGGTTGAGTTCCTGGTCCAGCAGCAGCGCGCCGTAGCAGGCCAGGGCGCGGCCGCCTTCGGCATAAGCTTTGGCGGTGAGCAGCATGCGGCGCACATCGGGGTGAACGATGATCGGATCGGCCGGTTTGCCCGGCGCCTTCACACCTGAGAGCGAGCGCATCTGCACGCGGTCCTTGGCGTAGGCCAGCGCGTTCTGGTAGGCCACTTCGGTCAGGCCCAGGGACTGGTTGCCCACGCCCAGGCGAGCCGCGTTCATCATCACGAACATGGCGGCCAGACCCTTGTGCGGCTGGCCCACCAGCGTGCCGACAGCACCGTCGAGCACCATCTGGCAGGTGGCGTTGGCGTGAATGCCCATCTTGTGTTCCAGACCACCGCAGTAAATGCCATTGCGCTCGCCGAGGGACCCATCGGCATTGACATGGAACTTGGGCACGAGGAAGAGACTGATGCCTTTGGAGCCGGGCGGCGCATCGGGCAGACGCGCCAGCACCAGGTGCACGATGTTGGGCACCAGATTGTGTTCCCCGGCGCTGATGAAAATCTTCTGACCGGTGATGCGGTAGGTGCCGTCAAGCTGAGGCTCGGCCTTGGTGCGCAGCAGGCCCAGGTCGGTGCCGCAGTGCGGCTCGGTCAGGCACATGGTGCCGGTCCACTCGCCGCTGGTGAGTTTGGGCAGGTAGGTGGCCTTCTGTTCGGGCGTGCCGTGTGCGTGCAGGCACTCGTAGGCACCATGACTCAAACCCGGATACATGGTCCAGGCCTGGTTGGACGAGTTGAGCATCTCGTAAAAGCACTGGTTGACCACAAAGGGCAGGCCCTGGCCGCCGTATTCCGGGTCACAGCTGAGTGCGGGCCAGCCACCGGCCACATACTGGTCATAAGCGGCCTTGAAGCCATCGGGCGGCGTGACCTCGTGCGTGTCGCGGTCAAGCTTGCAGCCCTGCTGGTCACCGCTGATGTTGAGCGGAAACACCACTTCGGCGGCAAATTTGCCGCCTTCCTCGAGCACGGCATTGATGGTGTCGGCATCCACATCGGCATGTTTGGGCATGGCCTTGAGTGCGCCGCTCACATCAAGCAGCTCGTGCAGCACGAATTGCATGTCACGCAGGGGCGGGTTGTAGATGGGCATGGTGGTCCTCGCGAATGGGTCTCAGATGGAAAAGGATGAAATTCAGCGCTTGCGTTGCGGCGCCTGGTCCGGCGTTCGGTAACGCTCCAGAATGCGGGCAAAGCCCTGGCGAGCACGCTCTGCGGCACCGGGCACTTTCAGGAAGCGGGCTTCGTAATGCAGCGCCAGGATCAGGCCGTGGATCTCAAAGGCAATCTGCATCGGGTCCACCTCGCGTGCCAGGTGCTTTTCTTCCTGCGCCTGCTCCACCGCTCGGCGCACGGCGGTCTGCCAGGTGGTCACCGTCGACACCAGCGCATCGCGCACCGGGCCGGCCCGGTCGTCAAATTCCACGGCGCCACTGATATAGATGCAGCCCGAGTCGATTTCGGTTGTGGTGCGCAGCATCCAGTTGTCGAACAGGGCCTGCAGGCGTGGAATGCCTCGTGGCGCCTGCAAGGCCGGGTAAAACACCTCGCGCTCGAAGCGTTCGTGGTATTCGCGGATGACGGTGATTTGCAATTCTTCGCGCGAACCGAAGTGGGCGAACACGCCCGACTTGCTCATGCCGGTGATCTCGGCGAGCGCGCCGATCGACAGGCCTTCGAGGCCGATCTGCGCAGCCAGGCCCAATGCGGCCTCGACAATGGCGGCCTTGGTCTGCTGCCCCTTGAGCAGGGCACGCTTGCCCGGTTCAGGCGCGACAGCGGCCAGCTTGGATGGGGAGGAAAGCTTGCGGAGGTTCATGGCGTGCAAAATAGAACGACCGTTCTATTTTGCACGATTTCCGCTTTCAGCAAGCGTTTTCCGCAGGATTTGAGGGTAAATCCCGAGAAAAGAGGCCACACCCCATGCCTTTTCACAAGCCCAGGGTGCGCGGGATGGACGTCAGAGCTTGAAGGCCACAACCTTCTGGGTCTGCTCGCCCAAACCTTCGATGCCCAGCTTCATGACGTCGCCGCGTTTGAGGAAGACGGGTGCAGGCTTGCCGTCTTTCTTGATGCCCATGCCTACGCCCGGCGGGGTACCGGTGGTGATGATGTCACCCGGCTCGAGCGTCATGAACTGGCTCACATAGCTCACCAGCTTGGCCACGCCGAAGATCATGGTCTTGGTGGAGCCGTTTTGCATTCGCACGCCGTTGAGGTCCAGCCACATCGACAGGTTCTGGGGGTTGGGTACTTCGTCGCGGGTGACCAGCCAGGGACCGATCGGGCCGAAGGTGTCGCAGCCCTTGCCCTTGTCCCAGGTACCGCCGCGCTCGAGCTGGTACTCGCGTTCACTCACATCGTTGACGGTGCAGTAGCCGGCGACGTAATTCACGGCATCTTTTTGCGACACATAGCGTGCGCGGGTGCCGATCACGATCCCCAGTTCGACCTCCCAGTCGGTCTTCTTGGAGCCCTTGGGCAGCATCACGTCATCGTCCGGGCCCTGGATGCAGGTGGTGGACTTCATGAACACGATCGGTTCCTTGGGGATCGGCATGTTCGACTCGGCGGCGTGGTCGGCGTAGTTCAGGCCGATGGCGATGAACTTGCCCGTCCGCGAGACGGGTGGACCGAAACGCTTCTTGCCCTTGACCAGCGGCAGCTTGTCGGTCTTGAGCTTGGCCAGTTTGGCCAGCGCCTTGTCCGACAGGTGCTCGGGGGTCACGTCAGCGATCACGCCGCTGAGGTCGCGCAGCTTGCCATCTGCATCGATGAGACCGGGCTTTTCCTTGCCGGGCTGGCCATAACGAACGAGTTTCATGAAGTTTCCTTTCAGTAGAAGCAGGAGTGTAGGAGCGCGCCCCTGCGCGCGAAAGCGTGCAGCTTCGCGCGCAGGGGCGCGCTCCTACAAAGAACAATCAATAGGTGGCGCGACCGCCCGACAGGTCGAACACTGCTCCGGTGGAAAACGAGCAATCCTCGGTGCACAGCCAGGCCACCATCGCCGCGATTTCTTCGGGCATGCCGAAGCGGCCCATCGGGATCTTGGAGAGCATGAACTGGATGTGCTCGGGCGTCATTTGATCAAAGATCGCTGTCTTTACAGCCGCCGGGGTCACGCAGTTGACACGAATGCCGGTGGAGGCCAGCTCCTTGCCCAGCGATTTGGTCAGGCCGATCACAGCCGCCTTGCTGGTGCTGTAGGCGCTGGCGTTGGGATTGCCGTCCTTGCCGGCCACGCTGGCGATGTTGACGATGCGGCCATAGTCGGCCTGTTGCATCAAGGGCACGATCTCGCGGCAGCAATGGAAGATGCCGTTGATGTTCACCTGCATCACCTGGTTCCAGGCATCCACCGGGTAGTTCACCAGCGGCGTGTTGGGGCCGGTGATGCCGGCGCTGTTGACCAGTGCATCGACCTTGGGTGCCGTCTGCGCCACAGCCTGCACCACGCTGTCATGGCGCGTCACATCCACTTGCACCGTCTGCACGCCCGCACCCAGTGCCTTGGCGGCACCGGCCAAGGCCACCTCGTCGCGGTCCCACAGGGTCACGGTGGCGCCCGAAGCGAGCATGCGCTGCGCAATCGCAAAGCCGAGTCCGGCGGCGCCGCCGGTGATGACCGCGTGGCGGCCTTTCATGTCGAGTTGGTTCATGTGGGTCTCCTCAAATCGTCATGCCGCCATCGACCATGTAAGCGTTGCCCGTGGCGAACTGCGATTCGTCAGACGCCAGGAACAGCACGATCGGTGCAATTTCGTGCGCCTGCGCCAGTCGCCCCATGGGCTGGCGGGCGATGAAATTCTTGCGCGCTTCGACCGGATCGGGCTGCGCATTGATGCGGTCGTGCAGCGACGGTGTGTCCACGGTGCCCGGGCAGATCGCGTTGCAGCGGATGCCGCGCGCCACGTAGTCGGCGGCCACGCTCTTGGTCAGGCCGATCACGGCGGCCTTGCTGGCGCCGTAGATGAAACGGTTGGGCAGGCCGCGCACACTTGAGCACACGCTGGCCATGTTGATGATGCTGCCGCCGCCTTGCGCCAGCATGCCCGGCAGCACGGCCTGGATCATCCAGAACTGCGCACGTGCGTTCAGGTTGAAGGCAAAGTCCCAGTCGGCATCGGTGGCCTGTTCAATGGTGCCGTTGTGCACGAAGCCCGCGCAGTTGAACAGCACATCGATGCGCCCGGCCTGCTTCACAAAGGCCTGGATGGCTGCCTTGTCCAGCACATCCAGCTTCGCGGTGCGGATGTTCTTCTCGCCCTCGAAGGCCTTGAGCAGATCGGCATTGACATCGGTCGCCCAGACCTGCGCGCCCTCCTTGGCCATGGCCAGTGCGGTGGCCCGGCCGATGCCTTGCCCTGCGGCGGTGATGACCGCGTGTTTGCCTTGAAGTCTCATGTGGTGGCTGCCTTTTTGTGCGTTGTCAGCAGGTGAGGGCTGGAAGGGCACATTCAGGGTTTGGCCTGATGCGCGGCGGATAACTTGCTGGCATTCTGAATTGGTCTGACCACTTGTCCAATTCTCGCAAACCCTGAGACCCGGATCCACCGTGCCCATCCAAGCCGTTGAAGCCCAGCGCCTGTACCAGCAGATCGCGCAGCAGCTGCGCCAGCTGATCTCTTCGGGCGAATTTCCGCCCGGCAGCCGCCTGCCGGCCGAGCGAGAACTGGCCAGCCAGCTGGGCGTGAGCCGCCCCTCGGTGCGCGAAGCGCTGATCGCGCTCGAAGTCGAAGGCTGGATCGAGGTGCGCACCGG
>Ga0255221_1000031_pt1 | contig 38136 bp, 45 predicted proteins | sample Miss_Colum_RepC__FD_183020 | JGI IMG/M metagenome (GOLD analysis project Ga0255221, IMG submission 183020) | Freshwater microbial communities from Mississippi River, Louisiana, United States - Miss_Colum_RepC_8d | ecosystem: Environmental > Aquatic > Freshwater > River | place: USA: Louisiana...
CCTTCTGGTCGTCAAAGAGCTTGAGCTCCAGGGCGCGGCGCAGGCGGTCGTTGTCCTTGTAGGTGAAGGGCTTCCCCTCGAGGGCCAAGGCGCCGATGTAGTTCATGATCTCCCGGCGGAAGTCGTCCTTGCGGGACTCGGGGATGTCAATCCGCTCCTCAATGGAGCGCATGAGGCGCTCGTTGGGGGGCTCGGGGGCGCCGGTGTAGGGGTTTTTCACCTTCTCCCCGAGGACGTAGGCCTTCACGTGGTCAATGTAGTTGTGGAAGAGGCGGTTTAAGGCCTCCTCGTCCGCGGCGATGGCCCGCTGCACCTCGTTCTTGACGATCTCGGCGTACTCCGCCTTCACCTCCTGGAGGAGGGCCCGGTAGCGCTCCCGTGTCCTCTCGTCGGAGATGAGGGAGTGGTGCTTGAGGCCTTCCTCCAGCTCGTTCATCACCATGAAGGGGTTGATGCAGGGCTCTTCGCTGGTGACGAGGACGTTGGAGATCTTGTCCTGGATGTACCGGGGGCTGATCCCCTCGAGGCCCTCCCGCTTGGCCTCCCCCATGAGCTCCCTCACCGCCTCCTCCGTCCAGCCGGGGAGGAGCTTGCCGTCGTAGAGCTTGAGCTTCTGCATGAGGGTGAGGCCCGCCCGCTTCGGGGGCTCGAGGCGGGTGAGCACGGCCCAGGTGGCGGCCATCTCCAGGGTGTGGGGGGCGATGTGCTTGCCCCGCACCTTGGCGAAGTCCCTCTGGTAGATCCTCACCTCGTCGGAGACCCGGAGGATGTAGGGGACGTCAATCTTGATGGTGCGGTCCCGCAGGGCCTCCATGTACTCGTTGGCCTGGAGTTTTCTGTATTCAGGCTCATTTGTGTGGCCCAGCACAATTTCGTCTATGTCCGTCTGGGCGAACTTCTTGGACTTGATCTTGTGCTCTTGGCTTGCGGTGAGGAGATCGTAGAGGAAGGCCACGTCCAGCTTGAGGATCTCAATGAACTCCACGATCCCCCGGTTGGCGATGTTGAGCTCCCCGTCAAAGTTGAAGGCCCGGGGGTCGGAGTCCGAGCCGTAGAGGGCCACCTTGCGGTAGTTGATGTCCCCGGTGAGCTCGGTGGAGTCCTGGTTCTTCTCGTCCTTGGGCTGGAAGGTGCCGATGCCCACGCGGTCCTTTTCCGAGAGGACCAGGCGCTTCACCACCACCTCGTGTTCCAGGAGGGCGGCGAGGTCGCCCTCGTACTTCCTCAGACCCTCCCGCATCTGGAAGCGGCACACGGGGCAGAGGTCCCCTTCCACCTCGAGGGGGTAGGGGTAGTCGGGGTGGAGGGCCCTGAGCTCCTCCAGAAAGGCCTCCCGGAGGTCCTGGGGCAGGAGGTGGAGGGGTTCCTCGTGCATGGGGCAGGGGAGGGGGCCTTCCTCCGTCTTCCAGTAGAAGGTGAAGAGCTTGCCCTCCTCGGTGCGGCTGTAGGCCTCGAGGCCCTTCTTGAGAAGCCTGGCGATGGTGCTCTTGGCCGAGCCCACGGGGCCGTGGAGAAGGAGGATGCGCCGTTCGGGGCCTAGGCGGTGGGCGGCCGCCTTGAGGGTGGCCACCAGGCGCATCAGGGGCTTGTCCAGGCCGAAGACGGCGTCCTTTCCCCCCTCAAAGGGGTCGTCAAAGAAGCGGTAGTGGAGGAGCTTCTCCTTGAAGCGGGTGTACTCCTCCACCCCGTGGGCGAGGATCATGTCGTGGACCCTCTGGAAGCTGGTCCTTAGGGGCCTAGGGTCCTCCTTGAGGAGGCGGAGGTAGTCGGCGAAGGACCCTTCCCAGTTGAGGGCCCGGTAGGCCTTTAGGTCCTGTCCACGCCGGACGAAATCCAGCTCGCTCATGGAAGCCCTCCTTCATACCGGGCCTGGGATAGGGTAGGGGTTTGCGCCCATTGTAGCACGGGGAGGGCGGGGATTGTGGGCCTTTACCCTTGACTTTGGGGAAGGTTTTTGCTAGCGCTCCCGCCAGAGCCCGTAGAAGCTCTTGGCGTTGTGGAGGAAGTGGGCGAGGACGCCCGGGACGAGGCTTCCCGTGTAGAGGTAGGCGAGGCCAAAGAGGAGGCCCGCCAAGGCGGTGTAAAGGGGGTAGGCGTAGGCCCGCAAGGGGGCGGGGTGGAGGAGGGCGAAGAGGAGGGCCTGGGCCAGGAGGCCAAGGCCCCCGAGCCACGCCACGAGGAGGCTTTGGAGAAACCCCCGGAAGAAGACCTCCTCCCCCAAGGCGGCGGCGAGGGCGAGGGCGAGGAGAAAAGGGGGCCTTGCCCCCGAGCGCCTAAGGGCCAGGGCGAGGTCGCGGTGCAGGGCCTCGGCCTCGCGGAAGGAGGCGGGGAAGAGGCGGCGGAAGAGGGCCTCGAGGCCCTGGAGGGCGAGGAGGAGGACCAAAGCCCAAAACCCCGCCCCGCCCGCTTCCCGGGCGAGGGGGAGGCCAAGCCAGAGCATCCCGCCCCCGCCCACGAGGAGGAGCCCCCCTTGGAGGGCGAGGAGGAAGAGGAAGGGGGACTTCACCCCTGCCCCAGGGCGAAGCCCTGGTCCAAAAGCCGCCTGGGGTAGGCGCGGAAGGCCAGGAGGGTTTCCGTCCGCTCCACCCCTTCCAGGGAGAGGATCCCCTGGGTCACCACGTCGTCCAGCTCCTCCACGTCCTTCAGGCGCACCAGGGCCACGAGGTCGTAGGGCCCCGTCACCGAGTAGACCTCGGCCACCTGGGGCAGCTCGGCGATGGCCTCCCCCAGGGCCTGGACGCGGTTCCCCCGGGGCCGGATGAGGACGAAGGCGGTGATCATGGCTCCATCATAAGGGCCTCCACGAAGGCGAGGCGGCTCATCTCCCCGCCGGAGAGGAGGGCCAAGGGGCTTTCCCCCCCGAAGAGGCGCCGGAGGGCCTCTTTGGGGGTGAGGCCTCGGGCCTTGAGGCGGAGGGCCTCCTCCCGCTTCCCCTCCAGGAAGTCCAGCTTGGCCTGAAGGGCCTCCAGGGGGGCTTGGAGGGGCCCCGCGTGGGCGCAGTAGAAGGCGCGGGGCTTTAGGGCGAGGGCCCTCCGGAGGCTTTGGAGGAGGGCCTGGAGGTCAAACCCCGGGGTGGCGAGGCTCGCCCGCACCCCCAGGAAGAGGTCCCCCCCGAAGAAAAGACCGGCCTCGGGGTCGTAGAGGGCCACGTGGTCGGGGGCGTGGCCCGGGGTGGGGAGGAGGTGGAGGGGGCCCACCCGCTCGGCCGCCTCCACCTGTGCGGGGCGGGGGCTTCCCCAGACCAGGCGGCGGTAGAGGCGGAGGGGCTTGGGGGCGGCGACCAGGGCGGCCGTCAGGGCGCTTCCGTAGACGGGGAGGCCGAGCCGGGAGGCCCCCCCGGCGTGGTCCTCGTGGGCGTGGGTGAGGAGGGCGGCCTCGGGGGCGAAGGGGCGGGCCTTAGGGGGGCCCGTGTCCACCAGGAGCCCCCGGTAGCGGTACACGTAGACCCCGTACCCCACCCGCCGTCCCAGGGGCGTGGCCAGGTAGAGGGCCTCCACCCCGTGCCCCACGGGCCGCCAAGGCATGTACTGAGTATAACCTCAGTCCGCTTCCAGAACCAGCTTGGGCCGGAAGCGGAGGGCGTCCGCCGCCACCAGGTGGAGGGGGATGCCCCGGTAGCTTTGCGGCAGCTTGGCGGGGTCGGCCCCGTGGAGGTGGCCGTAGACGATGGCCTGGGGGTGGGCCCCTGCGGCGAGCTCCAGGAGGGGCGAGGCCTCCCCCCCGGGGCCGAAGGGGGGGAAGTGGAAGGCCACCACCAGGTGGCGGTAGGGCTGGCCCTCGAGGGCCTTCAGGGAGAGCTTCAGGCGCTCCACCTCCCGGGCGAAGACCTTCTCGTCCTCCGGCGTCTGGGGCGGGTACTGCCAGCCCCGCGTCCCGGCCACCGCCACCCCGTCCACCACCAGGGCGTCGTTTTGGAGGGCGTACATCCCCGGGGGCAGGGCGGCCCGGAGGCGGCTGATGGAGGGCCACCAGTAGTCGTGGTTGCCCTTGAGGAGGACCTTCCTCCCGGGCAGGCGGGCGAGGTCCAAGAGGTCCGGGATCGCCTCGGAGAGGCGCATGGCCCAGGAGATGTCCCCGGGGACCACCACCAGGTCCTCCTCGCCCACCACCTCCCGCCACCCCCGGAAGAAGGCCTCCGGGTGCCCTTCCCAGCCCGCTCCGAAGACGGTCATGGGCTTGGGGTGGACCCGGGAGAGGTGGGGGTCGGCGATGGCGTAGACGCGCATGGCCCTAAGATTATCCCATGGGGAGCGAGGCTTTGGCGTACGCCCTCCGCCTTCTCGCCCGCAAGGGGTACAGCCGGGCGGTCCTGAGGGCGAAGCTTGCCGCCCGCTTCGGCGAGGCGGAGGCCGAGGCGGCCCTCGGGCGCCTGGAGGCCATGGGCTACCTGGACGACCGGGCCTACGCCCGCGCCTTCGTGGAGACCCGGGCCCGGCGGTACGGCCCGAGGAAGCTTAGGGCCCTTCTCCTCGCCCGGGGGGTGCCGGAGGAGGTGGTGGAGGAGGTCCTGCCCGAGGCCCGGGTGGAGGAGGCCTTGGCGGTCCTCCGCCGCTACCGCCACCGGGAAGACAAGGCCCGGGCGGTCCGCTTCCTCGAGGGGCGGGGCTTTCCCCTGGGGGTGGCCCTGGAGGCCTGGCGGCTTGCCCAGGAGGAGGGGGAAGGGTATAAGTAGGCCATGCCCGAGGTACGCGCCGAGCGCTACATCCCGGCCCCGCCCGAGCGGGTTTACCGGCTCGCCAAGGACCTGGAGGGGCTCAAGCCCTACCTGAAGGAGGTGGAGAGCCTCGAGGTGGTGGCCCGGGAAGGCGCCCGCACGAGGAGCCGGTGGGTGGCGGTGGCCATGGGGAAGAAGGTCCGCTGGCTGGAGGAGGAGGAGTGGGACGACGAGAACCTCAGGAACCGCTTCTTCTCCCCCGAGGGGGACTTTGACCGCTACGAGGGCACCTGGGTCTTCCTCCCGGAAGGGGAGGGGACCCGGGTGGTCCTCACCCTCACCTACGAGCTCACCATCCCCATCTTCGGCGGGCTTTTGCGGAAGCTCGTGCAGAAGCTCATGCAGGAGAACGTGGAAAGCCTCCTCAAGGGACTGGAGGAGCGGGTCCTGGCCGCTTCCTCTTGAACCGGGAGGGCCTCTGCTCTAGGATGGACCTGAGCCGCCCCAAGACGCTTTGAGGGTGGCCGGGAGCTCATAGGAGGTCAAAGTGGAAACGCTGCGCGTCTCTTCCAAGTCCCGCCCCAACTCCGTGGCCGGCGCCATCGCGGCGCTTCTCCGCACCAAGGGCGAGGTGGAGGTCCAGGCCATCGGGCCCCAGGCGGTGAACCAGGCGGTGAAGGCCATCGCCATCGCCCGGGGCTACATCGCCCCCGACAACCTGGACCTGGTGGTGAAGCCCGCCTTCGTCAAGCTGGAGCTGGAGAACGAGGAGCGGACCGCCCTGAAGTTCAGCATCAAGGCCCACCCCCTGGAAACTTGAGGGCCGGGACGCCTCGAGCCCTGGCGGTGGCCGTCCTCCTCGAGGTGGATCGGGGAGGGCGGGCCCAGCTTCTCCTGGACCGCGCCCTGAGGCGGTCCCCCTGGCCCGAGCGGGACCGGGCCTACGCCACCTTCCTGGTCTACGGGGCCCTCCGCCGCCTCCGCCTTCTGGACCACCTCCTCGCCCCCCTCTTGCCCCGGCCCGAGGGCCTGCCCCCCGAGGTGCGCTGGATCCTCCGCCTGGGGGCCCTGGAGTGGCTTGAGGGCAAGCCGGACCACGCCCGGGTGAGCCCCTGGGTGGAGGAGGCGAAGCGCCGCTACCCGGGCCTCGCCGGGCTGGTGAACGCCGTTTTGCGGCGTCTTGCCCCTAGGGAGGCCCCGGAGTGCGTGCGCCTTTCCCTCCCCGACTGGCTCTGCGAGGCCTGGCGGGGCTTCTTCGGGGACGTGGCCTTCGCCGAGGGCTTCAACGAGCCCGCCCCCCTCTTCGTCACCGCCTACCGGGAGGTGGACCTAAGGCCCGGCCCCGTCCCCGGGAGCTACCTTTGGGAAGGCCCCAAGACCGACTTTTCCGCCCTCGGCCTCCAGCCGCAAAACCCCGCCTCCCTCTTCGCGGCCAAGCTCCTCGAGGCCCGCCCTGGGGAGCGGGTGCTGGACCTCTGCGGCGGGGCCGGGCTCAAGGCCTTCTACCTCGCCGCCCAGGGGGCGGAGGTGGTCTCCTACGACCTAAACCGCAGGCGGCAGGAGGCGGGGGCGAGGACGGCGCGGCGGCTTGGCCTTTGGGTCCACTACCGCACCCAGGACCTGACCCGGCCCGTGCCCGAGCGGGCGAAGAAGGTCCTCCTGGACGCCCCCTGCACCGGGACCGGCACCTTCCGCGCCCACCCCGAGCTCCGCTACCGCCTAAGCCCCGAGGACCCTGCCCGCATGGCCGCCCTCCAGCTCCAGCTCCTGGAGACGGCGGCCCAGGCCACGGAGGAAGGGGGGGTTCTCGTCTACAGCGTCTGCACCCTGACGGAGGAGGAGGGGGAAGGGGTGGTGCGGGCCTTCCTGGCGCGCCACCCTGAGTTCCGCCCCGAGCCCGTCCAACCCCCCTTCCCCGTCCTCGCCCGGGGGCTTGGGGTCTACGTGGACCCGAGGGGAGGGCTGGACGGCTTCTACTACGCCAAGCTGCGGAGGGTAAACTCTCAGGCATGAGGCTGGCCTTCGTGGGTCTCGGCAAGATGGGCCGGAGCATCCTCAAGGGGGCTCTGGAGCGGGGCTTCTTGCGCCCGGAGGAGGTGGGGGTCTTGGGGCGGACGCCCGAGCGGAGCCGGGAGCTCGCCGAGCCTTTCGGCGTCCGCCCCTTGACGCGGGCGGACCTGGGCATGGCCGAGCGCGTCCTGATCGCGGTCCAGCCCCGGGACTTCCCCGCCCTGGCCCCGGAGATCGCCCACCACCGCCTGGGCTACATCTCCATCATGGCGGGGATCTCCACCTCGGTCCTCGCCCGCAGGCTGGACAACCGCCGCGTGGTCCGGGCCATGCCCAACCTGGCGGTGGCCATCGGGGAGAGCTCCACCGCCCTCACCGCCCTAAAGGAGGCCAGGGAGGCGGAAGACCTCGCCTTCGCCCGGGCCCTTTTCGCCACGGTGGGGGACGTGTACGAGATCCCCGAGCACCTCTTTGACGCCTTCACCGGCATGTCCGCCTCCGCCCCCGCCTATTTGGCGGTGGTGGCCGAGGCCTTGGCGGACGCGGGGGTGAAGATGGGCATGCCCCGGGCCCTGGCCCTCCGCCTCGCCGCGGACGCCCTGGCGGCCACGGGGGAGCTTCTCAAGGGCAGGCACCCCGCCCAGGTCAAGGACGAGGTGGCGAGCCCGGGGGGAACCACCATCCACGGCCTCCACGCCCTCGAGGCCCGGGCGGTGCGGGCGGCCTTTTACGAGGCGGTGGAGGCGGCCACCCAGAGGGGGCACGAGCTCGGCGAGTCGGAGTGAGGCCACCCCATGCGGGCTTGCGCCCGCATGGGGGCCCCGGCAGAAGGCTTGGGTGGGGATTTTGGGCGGCAGGAGGGCGAACAAAGCGGGAAAGAAGGGTATGGGGGTGGTGGCGCGGCTTCTCGGCCTTGGCCTCCTCCTCGGCCTGGCCTGGGCCCAGATCCTCCCCTCTGAGGGGGGGCTTTACGTCTACAGCGACGGCACGGTCCAGGCGCTCGAGGCGGTGGAAGGAGGGTACCGCCTCGCCTACCGGCGGGACGGGAAGGTCTTCCGCGAGGACCGGCTCCGCTTCGGCGCAGAGGGGATCTACTTGGAAGGGGTCGCGCTCCCCGAGGGGTTCTTCCCCTTCGCCCCGCCCTTGCTCCTCTACCCGAAGAGGCTTGTCCCGGGCGCTTTTTGGTCGGGGAACGCCCGCTTCCAGGAGCAGCGGGTGGCCCTGGCGGTCCGGGTGGAGGGGGTGGAGGGGGTTAGGGTGCCCGCGGGGCGCTTCAACGCCTACCGCCTGCGGGTGGCCTTCACCACGGAGCGGGGCGGGGCCGACGTGAAGCTCCTCTACCTCGTCCCCGGCCTCGGCGTGGTGGCCTTCCAGGCGGGGGAGGGCCTCGTGGGCCTCGTCCGCTTCAGCGCGCCCTGAGCCGGTAGCGCAGGATCTCCCAGTACATGCGGAGCCGGTGGCCGAGCCCGGCGAGAACCCCCCGCTTCTCCTCCTTCATCACCTGGCTCACCCCCTCCATGGGCACGTACACCACGGGCCAGCCCGCCCGCTTGGCGTGCCGGGTGAGGAGGAGCTCCAGATCGTAGCGGGCCCTTTCCAGGCCGGGCACGCTCCTCAGGTCCTCCAGGCGGAGGGCCCTTTGGCCCGAGAGAAAGGGGGTGAGGCGCATGGCCAGGTCCGTGGAGGCCCGCCCTCCCCGGAAGACCCCCACGGCCATCCGGGCCTCCCCCTCCTTAAGAGGCTTAAGCAGGGCGAAGAGGTGCTCCGGGCGGAGCCCGAGGAGGTCGGCGTCCAGGAGGAGGACGAAGGGGGTCCGCACCGCCTTGAGCCCCTCGGCGATGGCCCCGCCCTTCCCCCGGTTTTCCTTTAGCCGCACCACCTCGGCCCCGGCCTCCAGGGCCCTTCGGGCGGTTTCGTCCTTGGAGCCGTCGTCCGCCACCACCACGGGAAACCCCGCTTCCCGGGCCACCCGCACCACCCGGCCCACGGTGGCCTCCTCGTTGAAGGCGGGGATCAGGACCGTGGCCTCCGCCACTTCACCCTCCGAGAAGCCGCCTCAGGTCCTGGAAGGTGACCAGGAGGAGAAGGAGAAGGAGGAAGAGGAAGCCCAGGTAGTGGACGGTGGCCTCCTGCTCGGGCCGGAGGCGGAGGAAGCGGCCGAGGAAGAGGAGGAGGATGCGGCCGCCGTCCAAGGCGGGGATGGGGAGGAGGTTGAAGAGGGCGAGGGAGAGGTTGATGGCGGCGGCGAGCTCCACCAGGCGGAAAAGCCCCTCCTGGGCCGCCCGCCCCGTCTCCGCCAGGATGCCCACGGGACCGAGGACGCCGCTATCGGGGTTCCCCGCGAGGACGCCGAGAAGCCCCCCCACCAGGGCCTGGACGAGGGCGGGCCCGAAGGCGAGGGTCCGCCCCGCGGCGAGGCCGAGCCCCTCCAGGAAGCCCACCCTGCGGTAGGCCACCTCCGGCTGGTAGACCACCCCCAGGCGCTCCATCCCCTCCTCCCAGGTGAGGGAGAGGGTCACCTCCTCCCCCTGGCGGAGCACGGCCAGGGTGTGGGCGCCCGGGGTTTTGAGCCGCTCAATCTCCTGGGGCCTTTCCAAAGGCTTCCCGTCCACGGCGAGGAGGATGTCCCCCGGTTTGAGCCCCGCCTCCTCGGCCACGCTCCCCGGCAGGACCTCGAGGATCACCGCCCGGCCCGTGGCCTCGGGCACCCCCTGGGCGCTGAAGAGGTAGGCGAGGAGGCCCCAGGCGAGGAGGACGTTCATGGCCACCCCCGCCACCAGGACGAGGAGCTTCCCCAGGAAGGGGAGGGCGTCGTACCCCCTCCCCTTTTCCTCGGGGAGGAGGCCCTCGATGTCGGCGTACCCCCCTAGGGGGATGGCGGAAAGCCGCCACTCCGTTCCCCAGGCCTCCCTTCGCCAAAGGACCGGGCCGAAGCCGACGCTGAAGGCCTTGACCCGTACCCCTTGAAGCCTCGCCGCCAGGTAGTGACCGAGCTCGTGGACGAAGACGCTGACGCCGATGATGACCAGAAACCAGAACAGGCTCATGCCCACCTCTTGGCCTCCTCCCGGGCCCAGGCGTCCACGGCGAAGAGGCTCTCCCATGTTAGAGGCTCTATAGGGGTGGCTTCCAGCACCCGGGCCAGGATCTCGGGGATGCGGGGGAAGGGGATTTTCCCCTGGAGGAAGGCCTCCACCGCCACCTCGTCGGCGGCGGAGACGGCCACCTGGGCCAAGCCCCCCCGCCTTCCCGCCTCGTAGGCCACGGCGAGGGCGGGAAAGCGCTTGAGGTCGGGCTCTAAGAATTCCAGCACCCCGGGGATGGGGAGGTCCTTCAGGGGGGTTTCCGCCCGCTCGGGGTAGGTGAGGGCGTACTGGATGAAAAGGCGCATGTCCGTGGGGCCGAGCTGGGCCTTGAGGCTTCCGTCCACGAAGCGCACCAGGCCGTGGACGTAGGCCTGGGGATGGATGAGGACCTTGATCCTCTCCAGGGGGAAGCGGAAGAGCTCCTTGGCCTCCAGGACCTCGAGGCCCTTGTTGAAGAGGGTGGCGGAGTCCACGGTGACCTTGGGGCCCATCCGCCAGCGGGGGTGGCGGAGGGCCATCTCCGGGGTCACCTGGGCGAGGTCCTCAGGCTCCCTGAGGAAAGGCCCCCCGCTCGCCGTGAGGATGAGCTCGGCCACGTCCTCCCGCCTCTCCCCGAGGAGGGCTTGGAAGAGGGCGGAGTGCTCCGAGTCCACGGGGAGGATCTCGGCCCCGTGGGCTTCCGCCTCCCGCCACAAAAGAGGCCCCGCCGCCACCATGGCCTCCTTGTTGGCGAGGGCCACCCGCTTCCCGGTCCGCACCGCCGCCCGGGTAGGGGCGAGCCCGGCGAGGCCAGGGATGGCGGCCACGGCCACCTCCGCCTCCAGGGCGGCCACCTCCTCGGCCGTGGCGAGCCTAAGCCCGGGGAAGCGGGCCTTGAGCTCCTTGTGGAGGCTTTCCTCCGCCGCCACCAGGCGGGGCTTCCAGAGGGCGATCTGCCGGGAGAGGGCCTCGAGGTTTTTCCCGGCGGCGAGGCCCACCACCTCGTAACCCCTCAGGCGGCAGACCTCGAGGGCCTGCTGGCCGATGGAACCCGTGGATCCGAGGACGACGACCCGCTTCATGTGAAGAGCACCACCAGGAAGTACGTGAGGGGGAAGGCGAAGAGGAGGCTGTCTATCCGGTCCAGAAGGCCTCCGTGCCCGGGGAGGAAGTTCCCTGAGTCCTTCACCCCGGCGAAGCGCTTCAGCATGGACTCGGCGAGGTCCCCGAGCTGGGCCCCCAGGGAGAGGAGGAGGCTGAAAAGCCAAAGCTCCAAAAGCCCGAAGGGGAAGACCTCGCGCACGAGCCCAGTGTAGACCACCAGGGCGAGGAAGCTCACCGCGATGCCCCCCAAGGAGCCCTCCACGGTCTTGCCCGGGCTGATCTCCGGGGCGAGCTTCCGCCTACCGAAGGCCCGCCCTATGAAGTAGGCGCCGATGTCCGTGGCGAAGCTCGCCACCAGGGGCAGGGTGAGGGTCCAAAGGCCCATGGCCGCGTCCGGGGTCTCCCTGAGGAGGAGGACGTACCCCAGGCTCCAGGGCAGGTAGAGGAAGGCCATGAGGCCGAAGGCGAAGCGGGGGAGGTTGGCCCCGAAGAGGAGCTCGTAGCTGAAGCTGGCGAGGAGGAAGAGGCCCAGGGCCACCTCCCGCCAGGGCACCTGGGGGAAGTGCCAGTAGAGCTGGGGCAAGGAGAAGAGGAAGACCAAAACCCCTCCCGCGAGCAGGAGGGGGGTGTTGAGGGCGATCCCCCTCCTCGCCAGCATCTCCGCGAGCTCCCGGGTGCCGAGCCAGTGGACGAAGAGGAGGGTGGGGAGGATGAGGGGGATGCCCCCCCAAAGGACGAGGAGGAGGAGAAGGGCCCCGGCCAGGGCGGAGAAGACGCGGGTGGGGAGGTGGTCCGTCATTCCTCCCCCTTGGGCAAGAGGGGGCGCGGCATGCCGGGGTCAGCCCAGGATCTCCTGCTCCTTCTTCTCCGCCAGCTGGTCGGCCTTGGCGATGAACTCGTCGGTGATCTTCTGGATCTCCGCCTCCGCCCGCTTGGTCTCGTCCTCGGAGAGGTGGAGCTCCTTGGCCAGCTTCTTCAGCTTGTCCAAGGCCTCGCGGCGGATGTTGCGGATGGCCACCCGCCCCTCCTCGGCGTACTGCCGCACCGCCCGCACCAGGTCCTTTCGCCTTTCCTCCGTGAGGGGCGGGATGTTGATGTAGAGGGCGTCCCCCTTGTTGCTGGGGTTCAGGCCCAGGTCCGAGTCCCGGATGGCCTTCTCTATGGCCTTGAGGGCGTTCTGGTCCCAGGACTGGACCACCAGGGTCCTGGGGTCGGGGGCGGTTACGGTGGCGATCTGGTTCAGGGGGACGTGGGCGCCGTAGTACTCCACCTTCAGGTGCAGGAGGAGGGCGGGGTTGGCGCGGCCGGTGCGGAGGCCCGCCAGGTTGTGCTCCAGGACCTCGAGGCTCTTTTGCATGTGGCTTCGGGTTTCCGCGTAAAGCTCCTTCAGGGTCATACCGCCTCCTTTCTAGTGGATGAGGGTGCCCACTTTTTCCCCCTGGATAATACCCACCAGGGCGCCGGGTTTGAAGATGTCAAAGACCACGATGGGGAGCCCCGCCTCCATGCACAGGGTGATGGCGGTGGTGTCCATCACCTGGAGGCCCCGGTTCAGGACCTCCAGGTAGGTGAGCTCGTCAAAACGCACCGCCTCGGGGTTCTTGCGCGGGTCGTCGGAGTAGACCCCGTCCACCTTGTTTTTGGCCATGAGGACCACCTCGGCCCCCACCTCGAGGGCCCGGAGGGCGGCGGCGGTGTCCGTGGAGAAGAAGGGGTTGCCCGTCCCCCCGCCGAAGATCACGATCCGCTCCTTCTCCAGGTGGCGGAGGGCCCTGCGGCGGATGTAGGGCTCGGCCACCTGGGTGATGGTGAGGGCGGTCTGGACCCGGGTGGGGACGCCCAGGGATTCCAGGGCGTCTTGGAGGGCGAGGGCGTTCATGATGGTGGCCAGCATGCCGATGTAGTCGGCGGTGGCCCGGTCCATCCCCACCCCCTGGCGGGCGCCCCGCCAGAGGTTGCCCGCCCCGATGACGATGGCGAGCTGGACCCCGGTGTCGTAGGCGGCCTTGATCTCCCGGGCCAGGGCCTGGGTGGCCTCGGGCTCAATGCCGAAGCCGTTTCGGGTCAGGAACTCGCCGGAAAGCTTCAGGAGAACCCGCTTGTACTTCATGGCTTCATGGAAAACCGGGGCCCCGGAAACGCCGGGCCCCGGTGCGCCTTCATGGCTTACGCCCCCAGCTCAAAGCGGCAGAAGCGTCGGACCACGATGTTCTCGCCGATCTTGGCGATGGCCTGCTGGATGAGCTCCTTCACCTTGACCTTGTCGTCCTTGACGAAGGGCTGCTCCAGCAGGACCACCTCCTCCAGGTACTTCTTGAGGCGGCCTTCGGCGATCTTCTCGGCGATCTGCTGGGGCTTCCCCTCGTTCAGGGCGGCCTGAATGTAGATCTGCCGCTCTTTTTCCAGCTCCTCGGCGGGGATCTCCTCGGCGGAGACGTAGCGGGGGTTCATCATGGCGATGTGCATGGCGAGGTCCTTGGCCAGGTTCTGGAAGAGCTCGTTCCGGGCCACGAAGTCCGTTTCGCAGTTGAGCTCCACCAGGACCCCCACCCGCTGGTTGTGGTGGATGTAGTGGCCGATGATGCCCTCGCGGGCTTCCCGGTCCGCCTTCTTGGCGGCCTTCATCGCCCCCCGCTCCCGGAGGAGCTGGACCGCCTTCTCCTCGTCCCAGCCGGCGTCCTCGAGGGCCCGCTTCACGTCCATCATCCCGGCCCCCGTGGCTTCGCGTAGCTTCTTGATGAGTTCCATTTGGCTCATGCTTCCACCTCGCTTTCGCCCTCGGGCGTCTCGGTGGCTTCCGCCTCCTGCACCAGGGCGTAGGAGGGGGAGGGCTCCACCACCCCGCCCCGGGCCTGGATGATGAGGTCCACCGCCCGGGAGAGGATGAGCTGGATGGAGCGGATGGCGTCGTCGTTGCCGGGGATGATGTAGTCCACCAGGTCGGGGTCGGAGTCCGTGTCCGCCAGGGCGATCACGGGGATGAAGAGCTTCCTCGCCTCCCGGACGGCGATGGCCTCCTTGGTCGGATCCACGACGAAGATGGCGTCGGGGAGGCGCTTCAGGAGGCGGAAGCCGGAGAGGTACTTCTGAAGCCGTTCCAGCTCGTGCTTCAGCCGGACCTGCTCCTTCTTGGGGCGCTCCTCAATCTCCGGGGAGGCGAAGAGGGCCTCCAGCTCCTCCAGCCGGTGGACCCGCTGGGAGATGGTCTTGAAGTTGGTGAGCATGCCGCCGAGCCAGCGCTGGTTCACATAGGGCATGCCCGCACGCTCCGCCTCCATGCGCACGATGTCCTGGGCCTGCTTCTTGGTCCCCACGAAGAGGATCGTCCCGCCGCGCATGGCCAGGTCCTCAATGAAGCGGAACGTGCGCTCCAGCTCCTCCATGGTCTTCTGGAGGTCAATGATGTGGATGCCGTTCCGCTCCGCGTAGATGTAGCGGGCGAACTTGGGGTTCCAGCGCTTCCTCTCGTGGCCGAAGTGGACACCGGCTTCCAGGAGCTCCTTAACCGTGATCTCTACGGGCATATTCCTCCCATCGGGGAAGGTTGGGCTTAGGTCTACGCCTTCGCTAGGACGGCGTGCGGGCGCGCCGGCCTCTTTCCCGCGGGACCTTCCCCTGCCCGAGGGCTGGTCCGGCGCACCTTCCCGATTATAGGCCCCGGGTCCCCTTTGCGAAACCCCCTCCCTTGGGCTATACTCCCCTAGGCCTGGGGCGGTAGCTCAGAGGGAGAGCACCCGCCTTGCAAGCGGGAGGTCCGGGGTTCAAGTCCCCGCCGCTCCACCAGATGGGCCCCCCCGGCCTCGAGGCCGGGGGGTTCGCCTTAGAGGGCGCGGAAGACCTCCTCCAGGATCTCAAGCCCAAGGGCGGCCTCCTCCTGGGTCAGGACGAGGGGTGGGGCGATGCGGAGGGCGGAGGGCCCGGCGGGGAGGAGGAGGAGCCCTTTCTCAAAGGCGAGGCGCACCGCCTTGTCCCTTAGGTCGGGCCGGGGGTGGTCCGGGTCGCCGAAGTCCAGGCCGATCATCAGGCCCCGGCCCCTCACGTCCCCCAGGAAGGGGAAGCGGCGCTTGAGGGCGCGAAGCTCCGCAAGGAGGAACTCCCCAAGCCTGGCGGCGTTCTCCTGGAGCCCCCCTTCCAAAAGGTCAAGGGTGGCGTGGGCCGCCGCGGCCGCCACCGCCTGGCCGCCGAAGGTGGTGCCGTGGGCCCCAGGGGGCCAGCTTCCCAGCTCTTCCCGGAAGAGGACGGCGCTTATGGGGTACCCCGAGGCGAGGCCCTTGGCCAGGACGTACACGTCCGCCTGTACGCCCTCATGTTCCAGGGCGAAAAACCGACCCGTGCGCCCCGCCCCGGTCTGGACCTCGTCGGCCACCAGCAGGATGCCGAAGCGGTCCAGAACCTCCTTCAGCCGGGGGATGAACCCGGGGGGCGGCACCACGTACCCGCCTTCGCCCTGGATGGGCTCGAGGAACAAAGCGGCCACCTCCTCGGGCGGGAGGACGGTCTGGAAGAGGTGCTCCAGGTGGTTCAGCACCGCATCCCCCACCTCTTCCGGGCGGGCCCCCAAGGGGGGGCGGAAGGGGTTGGGGAAGGGAAGGTGGACGACGCCGGGAAGGAAGGGGGCGAAGCCTTGGCGGTAGGCGCTCTTGCTGGCGGTGACGGAGAGGGCGCCGAGGCTCCTGCCGTGGAAGGCCCCGGTGAAGGCCAAAAGGTAGGGGCGCCGGGTGTGGTAGCGGACGAGCTTGATGGCGGCTTCCACGCCCTCGGTGCCCGAGTTGCCGAAGAAGACCCGGTAGCCCCCGCCCAGTTTGCCCACGAGCCGCTCCGCCAGGGAGAGGGTGGGCTCGTGGGTGAAGTCGGAGAAGCAGACGTGGGCGAAGCGCTCCGCCTGGGCCCGGACCGCCTCCACCACCTTGGGGTGGGCGTAGCCCGTGGTGTTCACCGCGATGCCGGACATGAAGTCCAGGAAGAGGTTGCCGTCCACGTCTTCTAAAAAGGCCCCCTGGCCCCTTGCGGGCACGAAGGGGTAAGGGCGCACGTAGGAGGGGGAGAGGACCTTTTCTCCCCGCTCCAGGAGGGCCCGGGCCCTGGGCCCGGGAAGGGGAGTGCGGACGCTGGGCTTCATACAGGGCCAGTCTACCGGGGAAAGGAGGCGGATCCTAGCCCGAGTTTATGCGCCAGGCCTCGGCTTTTATACCCCCGCCGGCCCGGGAAGCGCCTAGGCGCCCTTTGCGGTACGGGATTAGAGCAGGCCCAAGCGCTTCAGGTGAGGTTCCGCGTAGAAGAGGGTGAGGGCGGTGGAGGCGTCCTGGATCTCGCCTTTGGCGAGGAGGGCGTAGACCTCGGTAAGGGGAAGCTCCAGGCTCTCCAGAAGCTCTCCCTCTTCCAGCGTGGGCGGGGTCACCACCCGGGCCTTGAGGGCGAGGAAGGGGTGAAAGACCACCGCCGTGAAGGAGGGCTGGGGGTGGAAGGAGGGCAGGGGGATGAGGGTTTCCGCCTCGGCCCCCACCTCCTCCCTTAGCTCCCGCCTCGCCGCCGCTTCCGGGGTTTCCCCCTCGTCCACCTTCCCCGCCGGAACCTCCAGGAGGAACTTGCCCGTGGGATGGCGGTACTGGCGGACGAGGAGGGCCGTGCCCCTCTCCGTCACGGGGAGGACGAAGCTTGCGGCCACGGGGCCCGGGCGGTAGACGTAGGTGAGCTCCCGGCCCGTGTGCGTCCGTACCCGTTCCTTCACCAGGCGGACGGGCTCGGAGAGGATCTCCTCTAGGAGGATGCGCTCCCAGGGGCTCATCGCGTGAGGCGCTCGATGACCTTGCGCACCTTCTCCCCCGGGGCCTTGGGCCCCAGGGCCTTGGTGACCACCCCGATGGCCGCGAGGGGGTTTTTGAACTGGGAGAGGTCCACGTGCTCCCGGATCCAGGCCTCCAGCTCCTCCTCGGACATCTCCTTGGGCAGGAAGCGGTCCAGAAACTCCGCTTCAAAGGCGTTGCCCTGCTCCAGGGCGATCTCCTTGAGGGCTTTCAGCACCTTCACCGCCTCCTCGTCGGGGAGGGGCTTCCCGTCGCCCTTGCGGTCCAGCTCCGCCTTGACCACCCGGGCGAAGGCCAGGGTCCTTTCGTCCCGGGCCTTCATCGCCTCCTTGATCGTGGCCTGGATGGCCTCGTAGATGCCCATGGGACCCAGTTTACCCCGGGGGCGGCCGTGGAGAGGGTAAAATCCCCTACGGAGGTCCCCGATGCGCAAGGCGGCAGGCAAGTACGGGAACACCTTGGAGTTTGGCCACCTCGTGGGCGGGGAGGAGGTCCTCGAGGGCCCCCTCCTGGAGCGCCGCAACCCCTCGGACCGGGAGGACGTGGTCGCCCGCTTTCCCGAGGCGGACAAGGACCTGGTGCGCAAGGCGGCCTTGAAGGCCCGGGAGGCCTTCGCCGAGTGGAGCCGGACCCCCGCCCCCATCCGGGGCCAGGTCCTCTTCAACCTGGTGAAGATCCTGGAGCGGGAGAAGCCCACCCTCACCCGGCTCATGGTGCGGGAGGTGGGCAAGACCCCCAAGGAGGCGGCGGGGGACGTGCAGGAGGCCATAGACACCGCCCTCTTCTTCGCCTCGGAGGGCCGCAGGCTTTACGGCCAGACCGTCCCCAGCGAGATGCGGGACAAGGAGCTTTTCACCTTCCGCAGGCCCTTGGGCGTGGTGGGGATCATCACCGCCGGGAACTTCCCCATCGCCGTCCCCAGCTGGAAGCTCATCCCCGCCGTCCTCACGGGGAACGCCGTCGTGTGGAAGCCTTCCGAGGACGCCCCCACCCTCTCCTTCGTCTTCGCCAAGCTCTTTGAGGAGGCGGGCCTGCCCCCGGGCGTCCTCAACGTCGTCTTCGGCGGCGGGAAGGGCTCCACGGGCCAGTGGATGGTGGAGCTCATGGACGAGGGCCTCTTCCAGAAGTTCGCCTTCACCGGCTCCACCCAGGTGGGGCGCTGGATCGGGGAGGTGGCGGGGCGGAACCTGATCAGGCCCACCCTGGAGCTTGGGGGCAAGAACCCCTTGGTGGTCATGCGGGACGCCGACCTGGACCTCGCCGTGGAGGGGGCCTGGTGGAGCGCCTTCGCCACGGGAGGGCAGCGGTGCACCTCCGCGGGGAACATCCTGGTGGACGCCCCCATCTACGAGGAGTTCAAGCGCCGCTTCCTGGAGCGGGTGGAGGCCACCCTGGTGGGCAACCCCCTCCTCCACCCCGAGGTCACCTACGGGCCCTTCATCAACGAGCGCTTCTTCGCCCGCTGGCAGGAGCACTACCGGGTGGGGGAGGCGGAGGGGGCGAGGCTCCTCTTCGGCCGGGGCCGGATCACGCGGGAAAACCCCTACCCCCGCTTCCTGGGGGACCCGGAGGCCGGGCTTTACGGCTGGCCCACGGTCTGGGAGGTGAGGCCGGGGACGCGCCTCTTCACGGAAGAGGTCTTCGGGCCCACGATCAACCTCGTCAAGGTGGACGGGATTGAGGAGGCCATAGCGGTAGCCAACAGCACCCCCTACGGCCTTTCCAGCGCCATCTACACCAACCACCGCCACTGGGCCTACCTCTTCAAGGTGGGGATCCGGGCCGGCATGACCAGCATCAACAACGCCACCGTGGGCGCCGAGGCCCACCTCCCCTTCGGCGGGGTGAAGGCGAGCGGCAACGGGGGGAGGGAGTCGGGGATCTGGGTCTTGGAGGAGTACACCTACTGGCACGCTGTGAACGAGGAGTACTCGGGGAGGCTGCAGCTCGCCCAGATGGACACGGGCTACGTGAGCCCCAAGACGCCTACGCCTTGGGAGGAGGTGTTGGGATGAGGGCGCTGGGTCTCCTCTTCCTACTCCTTCCGGCCCTGGCCCAGAACCTGGCCCCGGCCTTTCAACTGGACTGCCGCTTCCGGGGGGAGGCCAGGCCCGCCCAGGTCTTCTGGGACGGGAGCCCCTTGGGGACCTGCCCCCTCGAGGTCCGGGCTGCTCCGGGCCGCCACCTTCTCCGCCTGCGCCTCGAGGAGCCCGGGGGGACCTACCTGGCCTACGAGGCCCGGGTGGAGGTGGGGGAGGGGGGCCTGGGGGCCTTCACCGCCGAACTCCTGCGCTATGACCCCCGGGGGGAGGCCCTGAAGGGGGGCAAGGGCTTGGTCTACGCCCTGGCCTACGGCCCCAAGGGGGTCTTGGCCCTGGGGGACGCGGCCGGGCAGGTCCGCCTCCTCCCCCCGGGCCGTCCCCCCTTGGACCTCAAGGGGCACGCCTCCTACGTGCGCGACCTGGCCTTTAGCCCCGACGGCCGCTACCTCGCCTCGGCCTCGGGGGATGGGACGGTGCGCCTGTACGAGGCCCAGGGCCGCTTCCTCCGGGCTTTGGGCAAGGGCCCGGCCTTCCTCAAGGTGGGCTTTGACGCCCAGGGCCGCCTCTTTGGCCTCCAGCTCCGGGGGAACCTCACCCTGTTTGACCCCGCCACGGGCAAGGTCCTGGCCGCCCGCCCCCTAAGCCCCTACCTCTTCTCCGCGGCCCAGAGCCCCGGGGGGAGGGTCCTCGCTTTGGGGCTTTCCGTGGGCCGGGTGGAGGTGTGGGACCTCGCCCTCCCGGGGAAGCGGAGGGAGGTCCGGGTCCCGGGAGGTCCCGTCTACGCCCTGGCCTTCAGCCCCGACGGCCGCTATCTCGCCGTGGGTTCGGCGGACGGGGGAGTGAGGCTTTTGGACCTCCTGGCCCCGGGCGGGCCCGAACCCCGGCTCCTCTACGCCCACAAGGACCTGCCCCTGGGCCTGGCCTTCAGCCCCGACGGCCGCTATTTGGCCTCCGGAGGGCAGGACCGGGAGGTGCGCCTCTACGACCTCGATGCGGGCCTTTTGGAGCGGGTTTACGTGGGGCATACCGGTGCGGTGTACGGGCTGGACTTTAACCCCCAAACCCCCGCCCTGGCCACGGGCGGGGGGGAGGGTCGGGTCCTCCTCTTCCGCCTTCCCTAGGCTTATACCCTTGCTTCCGGTTTCCTTCACCCTACGGGCCCTAGGAGGCCCCTAGGAACCTTGCGCCAGGGCCCCCATGCTGGCGCAAGCCAGCATGGGGTGGTATTACTGGCCCGCCTCCACCGCCTGGGCCTGGGCCGCCCAGCGCTCCGCCTCGGCCCGGTCCCCGCGCTGGTTGGCGTAGAAGGCCAGGGTACGGGCCACCTTGGCCGCCGCCTGCCTGGCGGCCTCGTCCCAGGTGCCTCCCTTCTCCCGGTAGTTCATCCAGGCTTCCCAGGCGCGGATGGCCCACTGGGTCTCGGTGTAGATCTCGGCCAAAAGACGGAGGGCCCGGAGGTCATTAGGATTCTGTTTCGCCAGGGCCTCCGCCGCCTCCAGGGCCCGCTTCCAGGGGGCAAGGTCCACGAACCCCACGGGGTAGGCCTTCCGGGCCTCCTGCCGCAGGGCCTCTACCCCCTCCAGGGTGAGGCCTCCCGCCTGCTGGGCCACTCCCAGGCTAAGAAGCGCTGCCATCCCCCAAACCAGATACGCCTTCTTCATCCCGCACCTCCTTTAGCCTTTTTCAGGATACGCCCGGGGGACCGGCGTGTCAAGGTTCATTGGGCGCTTTCCAGATCAGGCCGGAGCCGCACCGCCTCCCTAAGGTAGACGTGGCGCACCCGGTCCTGGGGGGTGTCCGTGTTCCAGAGGGCGAGGACGCGGATCACCCGGGGGAGGCTTCCCGGCACCGGCACCTCCCGGGCGGAGAGGAGGGGCACCCGGTGCATGCCGATCTGCCGCGCGGCCTCGGCGGGGAAGGCGGAGGTGAGGTCCTCGGTGACGGTGAAGATGACGGCGGCGAGCTCCTCGTAGCTCTGGATGCCGTTCGCCTCCAGCATCTTCAGGAGGAGTTCCCGGGTGGCCTGGTGGATGGCCTCCGGGGTGTCCTCTTCCACGGTGATGGCGCCGCGGATGCCCCGGACCATGGTTACGGCCTATCCTAAGGGGTTTTGGGCCGAGGGGCAAGCCGGTGTAGACTGGCCTTCGTGAACCTCATGGCCGTCTTTGCCCACCCGGACGACGAGATCGGGGCGGCCGGCACCCTCGCCCTCCACGCCCAGAAGGGGGACCGGGTGATGCTCGTCTGGATGACCCGGGGGGAGCTTGCCAGCCAGTTCGGGGATACGCCGGAGGAGGAGGTGGCCCGGGTGCGGGAGGGGCACGGGGCCTACGTGGCGGGGCTCATCGGGGCCGAGCACCGCTTTTTGCCCTTCCAGGACACCTTCCTCACCGGTGGCCGGGAGGAGGCCCTGGCCCTGGCCCGGCTCATGGCCGAGTTCCGTCCGGACGCCGTGGTCACCTGGGACCCCATGGACGTCCACCCGGACCACCGGGCCACCCACCGGGCGGTGCTTTCCGCCCTGAAGCTCTGCCGCATCCCCAAACTCGTGGGAGAGGCCCACAGGAAGCCCGTGCGCCTCTTCCACTACCCCCGGGAGGACCTCGCGCGGCCCTGGGTCTACGTGGACACCACCCCCACCCAGGAGGTGGCGGAGGCGGTCTTCAGCTTCTACCAGGCGTTCTACCGCTGGCCCTTCACCCTCGAGGACTTCCGGGCCCGGAGGCGGCTTCTGGGCCAGAGGGCGGGGGTGCGGTTTGCGGAGGCGTTTCAGACGGAGGCGCCGCTTGCCCTTCCGGGCCTAGGCTTTGGGCCTCGGTGAGGGCGTAGCTCACGAAGACCGCGGGGAGGACGAGGGGCAGGAGGGCGTAACCGCCCCACTCCGCCGCGAGGACGAGGGCGGCGAAGGGGGCCCGGGCCACGCCCGCAAGCAGGGCGGCCCCGGAGGCCAGGGCCAGGGCCTCCGGCCCGGGGAGGGCGGCGGGGAGGGGGAGCTTGCCCACGAGGGCCCCCAGGAGCCCCCCGAGGACGAGGGCGGGGGTGAGGAGCCCCCCGGGGGCCCGGCTCCCCAGGGCCAGGACGAGGAGGAGCCCCTTGGCCAGGAGGAGGTAGAGGACCGCCTCGGGGAAGAGAAGGGGGGTGGTGGCCAGGGCAAGCCAGCCCGTCCCCTGGCCTAGGGCCTCGGGGGCGAGGAGGAGGGCGAGGCCCAGGGCGAGGCCCAAAAGGCCGTGGCGCAAGGGGAGGGAAAGGCGGGAAGACCCCCGCTCCAAAAGCCCGGCCCCTTGGAGCCAGAGGGTGCCGAGAAGGGCGGCCCCGAGGCCCAGGCCGAAGCCCAGGGGCAGGGCGCCCCAGGAGGCCTCCGCCCGGACCGGGACCAAGGGGGCGTAGCCCAGGAGGGCCCCGTAGACGGTGAAGCCGGCGAGGGCCCCGAGGAGGGCGGGGGCCAGGGCCTGGGCCTCGAGGCGGAGCCCCCGGTAGCGCATCTCCGTGGCGAGGAGGGCCCCGGCCACGGGGGCGTGGAGGCTCGCCCCAAGCCCCGCCGCTAAGCCCGCGAAGGCCAGGACCCGACCGATGCGGGAAAACCGCTTCCCCAAGACCTCCCCCACCCACAGGCCCAGGCCGCCGAAAAGCCCCTCCCGGCCCAGGGGGGAGTAGGCCCCGAGCTGGACCAGGGCGGCGAGGTAGGCCCGGGCCCGGGGAAAGGCCCCGGGAAGGCTGGCCAGCCAGCCGGAAAGGGCGAAGAGGGCGGGGAGAAGGAGGAGGGGGGGGGGGGGGGAGGAGGGGCCCGTGAAGGCCTGGCCGAGCCCGCCCTCCCCGGGGGGGCCAGGGGGAAGGTACCCGAGGAGGCCGCCCACCCGCGCCTCCACCGCCTTTAGGGCCAGGCTGGCGAGGAGGGCCGCGCCGCCCGCAAGCCCTCCTGTGAGGAGGCTGTAGAGGATGAGGGGACCGGTCTGGGCCTCGCCCTCCGCCGGGGGAGAAGGCCGCCGCATCACAGGAAGTGTACCAGAGAAAGGGGCGTTCCCCGGGTGAGCCTGGGCGTGGGGAGGCCCAAGGCCCGGTACCCCCCCCGGGTGAGGGCCCGCACCAGGAGGCGGGGCTCCGCCCGGCCCCAGAGGAAGCGGGCCTCGTTCTTCACGTCCAGGTCGGGGCTTGAGCCCCGGGAGTCCGTGCCCAGGGCGAGCTCCACCCCGTGCTTGGCGTAGAGGGCGAGGGGGGCCTCCCCCACCTCCAGGTTCCGGTTGGACCGGGGGCAGAGGACCACCTTGGTCCCCGTCTCGGCGAGGAGCCCCACCTCCTCCTCGTCCACCTGGACCCCGTGGACGAGGAGGGTCGTGGGCCCCAGGACCCCGAGGGCGTGGAGGTGGCGGACGGGGGTCGTGCCCGGGGGGGTCCAGGGGGTCTTGGCGAAGCGCCCGTACACCTCCCGCAAGGGGCCCTCCCCCCGGAGGAGGAAGGCCACCTCCTCGGGGCTTTCCGCCGCGTGGACCATGAGGGGGAGGCCCTCGGCCCTGGCCCACTCCGCAAGCCGCTTGAGGAGGGGGGGGCTCACGGAGTAGGGGGCGTGGGGGGAAAGGCCCACCTTCACCTTGCCCTCCCGCCTCCGCCAGGCCTCCACCTTCCGCCGCACCGCCCTATAGACCTCCTCCGCCAGGGAGGGCTCCGGGGCGAAGACCTCGTAGAAGGCCACCCCGGGGAGGGGGCTTTCCTGAAGGAGAAAGTCCATCACCTCGTCCTTGAAGACGATGTCGGCGAAGGCCCCCACTCCCGAAGCCAAAAGCTCCTCCAGGCCCCTTTTCGCTCCCTCCAGCCCCCGCCTTTCCCGATGGGCCACCACGTGGGAGAGGAAGCCCGCGAAGGGCCCCCGGTAGAGGGGGAGGAGGGAGAGGTCCAGGTGGGTGTGGGCGTTCACCGGGGGCGGGAGGAGGGCAAGGCCCTTGTGGACCACCTCTCCTTCGGGGAAGCGGGCCCTCAGCTCCTCCAGGCTCCCCTGGCCCACCACGAACCCGCCCTGCACCGCCAAGGCCCCCCGGAGCATGGGGGTGCCGAAGCCGGTGTAGACCACCTCGGCGGTCCAGAGCTCAGTCCTTAGCCAGGACATACCGGTTGGGGTGGCGGACGAGGTCCACCAGGCGGTAGCCCCGGGCGAAGTAGTGGGGGAGGACCAGGCGGCTGTGCTCCCGCCACTTTAGGGCGAGGGCGGGGTCTTCCCGGAGGATCCTCCCCCAGTCCTCGGGGATCTGGAAGAGGAGCCTCTCGGCCTCGAGGTCCAGCCTCGCCTCGAGGGGCACCTCCCCCTCCACCCGGTTCGCCTGGGGGAGGCCCGCCACCTCGGGCTCGGGCGGGGGGGCGTAGAGCCGGGCGTAGACCCTTTCCGAGAGGAGGTCCCACTCGGCGAGGAGCCGGTCCGAGGGAGCCCCGGCGTTGATGCCCGACATGGGGCCGTAGTGGTCGGGGAGGTAGGTTTTGGCCGTGGCCCCGAGCTTCCGCAGGTTGAAGTTGGCGTTTACCCCCCGCATGGGGTCAAAGGTCCAGACCACCCTGCGCACCCCGCGGGCCAGGCACCAGTCCCTTTGGAAGCGCTTGAGGAGGAGGGCCGCCCCCGTGCCCCTGTAGGCCTCCAGGACGCCCAGCATGTGGGAGTGGTGGAGGGCGGGGTCCTTCGTGGGGAAGCCGAAGACGAAGCCCACCATCCTCCCCTCGGCGAAGGCCCCGGCCACGAGCCCCCCCTCGTCCTGGACGGCCACGAGGAGGCCCCGCGGCACCAGGTCGCTTTCCGCGCGCCCCCAGACCTCCCGCTGGAGGGCCACCACCTCCTCCATCTCCTCCCAGCCCTTTAGCTCGCGGACATGTACCTCTGCCATAGCGTGACCCGCTCCACGAAGGGAAGCTTCAGGTGGACCCCGATGCCCACGCCTTCCGGCACGGGCATGAGGCCGTCCTTGGCCTCGAGGGCCTCCTCCACGATGTCCTCCTCCCAGTAGCGGCTCGCCGAGCTCACGTCCCCGGGCTTGGTGAAGCCGGGAAGGGTCGCCAGGTGGAGGTTGTGGGCCCTCCCCACCCCCGCCTCCAGCATCCCCCCCATCCAGAGGGGGATCCCGGCGCTCTCCGCCAGGGCGTGCACCCGGAGGCTCTCCCCGTGGCCGCCGAGGCGGGCGGGCTTGACGTTGAAGACCCGGCCCGCCCCAAGCTCAATGGCCTTCCTCGCCTTCTCCGCCCCCGTGAGGCTCTCGTCCAGGCAGATGGGGGTGGAAAGCTCCCGCTGGAGCTTGGCGTGGTCCAGGAGGTCGTCGTAGGCCAGGGGCTGCTCTATGTAGTCCAGCCGGAGCTCGTCCAGGCGCTTGAGCTGGGCGAGGTTGGCGAGGCTATAGGCGCTGTTGGCGTCGGCGGTGAGGGTGGCCTCGGGGAAGGCCTCTCGCACCGCCTTCAGGACCTCGTAGTCCCAGCCCGGCTTGATCTTGAGCTTGATGCGGCGGTAGCCCTCCTCGAGGTGCCGCTCCACAACCCTAAGCGTGTCCTCCACCGAGGGCTGGATCCCCAGGGAGACCCCCACCTCCACCGCCTGCCGCACCCCGCCCAGGACCTGCCAAAGCGGCCTCCCCAGGGCCTTGGCCCAGAGGTCAAAGAAGGCCATCTCCAAGACCGCCTTGGCCATGGGGTTGCCCCGGAAGGGGGCAAGGGCCTCCCTTAGGGCCTCGGGGTTGGGGAGGTCCCGCCCCAGGACCCGGGGCAGGAAGACCTCTTCCAGGAGGTACCTGGCCCCCGCCACCGTCTCCTCCCGGTAGAGGGGAAGGCGCTCCATCACCCCTTCCCCCAGGCCCTCCAGGCCCTCCCCGAAGAGCCTTAGGAGGAGGATGGTCCTCTTGGTCTGCACCCCGAAGCTCGTCTCAAAGCGGAACTTCAGGGGAAGCTCCAAAATCCTGAGCTCGGCCGCCTCTATCCGCACGGCTCCAGCACCTCCTTGCCCATGTAGGGGACGAGGGCCTTGGGCACCCGCACCCGGCCGTCTTGGAGCTGGTGGTTTTCCAGGAGCATGGCCAGGATGCGGGGGGTGGCGAGGGCGGTGTTGTTCAGGGTGTAGGCGTACCGGACCCGGCCTTCGGGGTCGCGGTAGCGGAGGTTCGCCCGCCGGGCCTGCCAGTCCAGAAGGGCCGAGCAGGAGTGGGTTTCCCGGTACCGCCCCTCCGAGGGCAGATAGACCTCAACGTCCACCTGCCGCCACTTCCCCGGGCCCATGTCCCCTGTGGCCACCTCCACCAGGCGGTAGGGGAGCTCTAGAAGCCGCAGGATCTCCTCGGCGTTTTCCAGGAGTTCCTGGAAGGCCCGGTCGGAGGCCTCGAGGCTGGCCTCGGTGAGGACGTACTGCTCCACCTTGTGGAACTGGTGGACCCGCATGAGCCCCCGCACGTCCTTTCCGAAGCTTCCCGCCTCGGAGCGGAAGGCGGGGGCGTAGCCGGCGTAGCGCAAAGGAAGGGCCTCGTAGGGGAGGATCTCCCCGGAGTGGAGGGCGTTCAGGACCACCTCGGCGGTGCCCGTGAGGTAGAGGTCGGTCTCGGCGATGGCCCAGACCTGGTCGCGGTAAGCGGGGAAGTGGCCGGTGCCGAGGAAGGCCTTCTCCCGGGCGTAGGAGGGGAGGGTCATGGGGAGGAAGCCCCGCCGCGCCATGAAGTCCATGGCGAAGCGGAGGAGGGCGAGCTCGTAAAGGGCGAGGTCCCCTTTGAGGGCGTAGGAGCGGCTTCCCGAGACCTGGCTGATCCTGGGCTCCCACCAGCCGTTTTTCTCCATGAGGGCCACGTGGTCCAAAGGAGGGAAGGAAAACTCCGGCGGGCTCCCCACCCGCTTGATCTCCCGGTTCGCCTCCTCCCCCCCCACGGGCGCCCCGGGCCAGGGGGGGAGGGGGACCTGGAGGAGGAGGGCCTCAAGCTGCGCCTCCTTCTCCCTTAGGGCCTCCTCCAGCCGCTTCGCCTCCTCCCCCAGGGCCCTGCCCCGGGCGATGAGGGCCTCCTTCTCCTCCGGGGGGGCCTTCGGGACCCGCTTGGCTACCTGGTTGCGCTCGGTCTGGACCTCCTGGAGGCGCTTTTTCAGCTCCTGGACCTCCTGGTCCAGGGCGAGGAGGGCTTCCAGGTCCAGCGCCACCCCCTTTTCCCGGATGGCCCGGTGGAAGACCTCGGGTTCCTGGCGCAGGCGCTTGAGGTCCACCATGGCTACTCCAGAACGGGGGGCACGCGGAAGAAGCCGTCCTCCGCCTCGGGGGCCAGGGCCAGGGCCTCGGCCTGGGGCAGGGAGGGCCTGGGCTCGTCCTCCCTCAGGCGGCCTAGGGCCTCCTCCGCTCCCCCTTCCTCCACCCGGGGAAGGGCGTCCACGAAGTCCAGGATCCGCTTGAGGTCCTGCAAAAGCAGGGCCTCTTCCTCGGGGGATAGGCGGATTTTGGCCAGGGTTTCCAGCTTGCGGAGAAGCTCAGGAGACAGCTCCATACCGGGCATTTTAGCCGAGGCGGTCCGCGAGGGCCCAGACCAAGGGGGCGAGGAGCAGGGCGGGGAGGAAGGAGGCCACCCGCACCCGGGTGAGCCCTAAGAGGTTGATGCCGATGCCCAGGATCATGAGCCCACCCACCCCGGTCACGAGGAGGACCCTGGGGTCTTGCGCGGGGTCGGGGAGGGCTTGGCTCAAGGTGCCTGCCAGGAGGGCCACGCCCCCCTGGTAGAGGAGGATGACCAAAACGCTGAAGCCCACCCCTACGCCGAAGGAGCTGGTGAGGGCGATGGCGGAGAGGCCGTCCAGGGTGGCCTTGAGGAAGAGGAGGCTCGCGTCTCCCGTGAGGCCGTTTTGGATGGCCCCGAGGAGGGTCATGGGCCCCACGCAGAAGAGGAGGCTTGCCGCCACGAAGCCCTCGGTGAAGCTTCCCCCGCCCCGCACCGCCCGCTTGATCCTCTCCCCGAGGCCCTCGAGGCCCTCCTCCAGCCTAGCCCACTCCCCGAGAAGCCCCCCCAGGACCAGGGCGACAAGCCCCAGGACCACCCCGTCCACCGCCCCGCCCTTCGCCTTCCCCAGGGCCTGGGCCATGGAGAGGCCGATGAAGAGGGTGGTGAGCCCCACCCCTTGCACCATGATCCGGGCCATCCGCTCGGGAAGCCTTCCCCTTAGGACGAGGCCGAGCCCCGTGCCTAGGGCCACGGTGGCGGCGTTCGCCAGGGTTCCCGAAAGCTTGTCCAGAAGGGTGAGCTCCATGGCGGCTATTCTAGCCAAAAGATGGAGCTTCGCCTCACCCAAGACGGCACCCCCACCCTCTTCCACCCGGGGTACGGGGAGGCCTACCACCCGAGGCAGGGGGCCCTCCTCCAGGCGCGTAGGCTCTACCTGGAGAAGACCCTCACCCACCTCCACCCCGCCCCCCGGGTCTTGGAGGTGGGCTTCGGGCTTGGGGTGAACTTCCGGGTGGCCCTGGAAAGCGCCCTGTTGCGGGGGGTGCGGCTTTCCTACCTGGCGGTGGAGCGGGAGCCCTTGCCCAGGGAGCTCCTGGCGCAAATCCCCCTCCCCTTGCCCCGGGCGGAAGAGGTCTTCGCCGACCTCCTTAGGGCCTGGCCTATCCCTTCCTTCCAGGGGCCCTGGGGGGAGCTTCGGGTCCTCTTCCTGGACGTGCGGGAGGCGGTCCTGCCCTCCTGCTGGGCCACGGCGGTCTACCTGGACCCCTTCAGCCCCAAGGCCAACCCCGAGGCCTGGTCCCTCCCCGTCCTCCTCAAGCTCCGGAAGAGCCTGAAGCGGGGCGGGAGGCTCGCCACCTACTCCGCCCAGGGGGCCTTCAGGCGGGCCCTCCGGGAGGCGGGGTTCGCCGTGCACCGGGTTCCGGGGGTGGGGAAGCGGGAGTGGACGGTGGGTATCGCGCGAGGAGCTCCTCCCGGCTGAGGTAGGCCATCCGGGCCGGGGGCCTTTTCCGCTTGGGGAGCTCCCCCCGGTAGAGCCAAAGGAACCAGGCGCTGGCGAGCCCCGCCACAAGCCTCGGCCAGAAGGGGAGGTCTTGGGTCTTTAGGCCCAGGATCCTCCCCCCGTCCGCCAGGTAGGTGTACCCGTAGACGAGGCGCACCTCGGGGTCTTCGGCCACCCTCTCCGCCACCTTCCCGAGGCTTCGCCGCAGGTGGCGGACCGCCTCAAAGGGGGTGAGTTCCATAAGCCTCTGGCTCTCCAGGTGGAGCTCAAAGGCGGGGACGCCCGGGGGAAGCCCGGGAAGGGCGGGGCCGGGGAAGGGCTTCTTCTCTATCCGGAAAAGGTCAAAGGGGCCAAGCCCCGCCCGGGCCACCCGGTGCTTGGCGTTGTAGCGCTCCTCAAACCCCTGGAGGCCCCGGATGAGGGCGAGCCTCGGGGTGAGGGGCAAAGGGGCGAGGTCGTCCAGGGTGGTGGGCCGGTACCCCAGGCGGAGCATCTCCGGCAGGGCCCGCTCCAAAAGCCTCAGGGTGCGCTCCGGCCCGTCGTGGAGGAGGACGATGGACCCGGGGCGCAGGTAGAAGAGAAGCCGTTCGGCGAGCTCCTCGGGGGGGAGGTTCAGCCAGTCCTTGCTTTCCAGGTCCCAAAGGACGACCCGCTTCCCCAAAAGCCGGGCGAAGAGGCGGGTGAAGGGGGTGTGGAGGCCGTGAGGGGGGCGGTAGTAGCGCCCGGGGTTTTGGGCCATGTGCCGCCACTCCACCCAGGGGAGGAAAAGCCAAAGGGGGCGGTGCCACTCCCCGTGGTCCTCCACCTGGTGGCCTGCCCGCTTTATGGCCTCCACCAGGTCCGGCCTGGCCCGGGCTTTTTCCCCGGTGAGGAAAAAGGTGGCCTTGACCCCGTGCCGGGCGAGGAGGGCGAGGAGGGCCTCCGTCCTTTCCGAGGGGCCGTCGTCAAAGGTGAGGGCCACCTTGGGCTCCCGCCGGCTTCCGTGGGCGTAGGCCCCTAAGCCCAGGAAGCGGAAGAGGAGGTCGGAGAGGCCAAAGAGGAGGAGAACGGCGCCGAAAAGCTCCACCATCACCGCCTCCAGAGCCCGCGCACGCGGAAGAGGAGGAGGTAGAGGAGGCTAAGGGCCAGGAAGATGCCCGAGCCCGCGAGAAAGGGCGCCCGGAGGCCGAAGGCCTCCCACAAGAGCCCGCCCGCCACCGGGCCCAGGGCGAGGCCGAGCCCCTCCACGGTCATGAGGCTACCCCAGATGGCGGCCCGGTTCTCCTGGGGCAGGTTTTTGGCCAGAAGCCCGTTCCACCCGGGGAGGAAGAGGCTGAACCCGAGGCCCCCAAGGAGGGCGGCGGCGGGAAGCTCGTAGGGGTGGGGCCCGGTGCCGAGCCGGGCCATGACCAGGGCGAGGAGGAAAAGCCCGAGGACGAGGGCCGCCTGGTAGCCCCTCCGGTCCACCAGGCGGCCCGTGAAGGGGAGGAGGAGGAAGGCCGCCCCGCCCCCCAGGACGAGGAGGCCCCCCAGGGCCAGGGGCTCGAGGCCGAGCTCCTCCTTGGCGAAGCGCAGGAGGAAGAGGGAGACGAGCCCCGGGGCGAAGGTTTGGCCGAAGGCCGCGGGCACGAAGAGGAGGAGGCGGTAAAGGGGGTAGCGCTCCCTGGAGGGGGGCGGGACGGGGATGCGGAAGCGCACCAGGCTTAAGGCCACGAGGAGGGCGAGCCCTTGGGCGGCGAGGAGGAGGTAGAGGGCCTGGAGGGGGTGCCTTTGGGCCACCTGGCCCACCCCCACGAGGCCGAGCCCCACCCAGGGCATCACCAGGCTCAGGGTGAAGGCCAGGGCCCGGGCGTCCATCCCGGGGCGGGCGATGCGGCTCGCCAGGGTCATGAGGCCGGGGTAGAGGGAGGAGAAGGTGAGGCCCCATAGGGCCCCGAGGGTCCAAAGGATCCAGGCCGAGTCCGCCCTTGGGGTGAGGAGGAGGGCGAGGAGGCCCGTGGCGGCGGCCAGGGTCACCGTGAGCCCGTAGCCGAGCCGCTCCGCCAGGAGCCCCCCTGCGGCCTTGGAGAGGTTTTCCGCGAGCTGGTGCAGGGTAAAGGCCAGGGTGAAGGCGGCGGGCCCCAGCCCCAGGTGCTCCGGGGCGTAAAAGGGGAGCAGCCCGGCGAAGTAGCCGCTCCGCACCCCCTCCAGGAGGCCCACCACGAGGACGAGGCGGAGAAGGGCGGAAAGCCCTTCCCGCCGCCACGGGAGGAAGCGAAACACGCTAGAGTATACCCGTGCGCGTCAGCGTGGTGATTCCCGCCCGGAACGAGGAGGCCTACCTGCCCTCCGCCCTGGAGGCGGTCTTGGCCCAGACCCTTCCGCCCTTTGAGGTCATCGTGGTGGACAACGCCTCCACCGACCGCACCCGGGAGGTGGCCGAGGCCTTTGGGGCGCGGGTGGTCTTCTGCGGCAGGAAAGGGGTGGCCTACGCCCGCCAGGCGGGGCTTTTGGCGGCGCGGGGGGAGTGGGTGGCCATGACCGACGCCGACTCCCTGCCCACGCCCCGCTGGCTGGAGAGGCTCGCCCATAAGGCCCCGGGGGCGGTGGCCGTCTACGGCCCCTTGCGCTTCTATGGGGTCTCCCCCTTGGAGGCCGCCTTCTCCGAGTGGGGCTACCGGGCCTTCCTCAACCTCATGGCCCTCCTGGGGCGGCCCAACCTCGCCGGGGCCAACATGATGGTCCTGAAGGAGGCGGCCCTGAAGGTGGGGGGCTTCCCCGAGGTGGAGGCGAGGGAAGACGTCCTCTTGGGCTGGAGGCTCAAGGCCCTGGGCCCCGTGCGCTACGCGAGGGACGCCCTCGTCCTCACCTCCGCCCGCAGGCTCCAGGGAGGGTGGGGGCGGTTCCTCCTGAGGCAGGCTAGAAACCTCCTGGGCGATCCTCGAGGCTACTTCGGGGAAGCCGGGGAAAGGGAAAGATGAGCCTTCTCGGCTCCACCCGCAGGATCTCGCTCGCCTCGTCGTAGACGGCCACGATCTGCTCGGCGATGGTTTCCGCTGAGCGCTTTAGGGCGAAGGCCCGGGCCTGCAGGCTGAAGCGCCTGCGCCGCTCCTCGTCTTTGAGAAGCTCCAGGGCCTTTTCCGCCAGGGCCCGGAAGTCCCCCGGCGGCACCAGGAAGCCCGTCTTCCCGTCCTCCACCCCTTCCAGAACCCCCTCCGCCCCCACCGCCACCACCGGGACCCCCATGGCCTGGGCCTCCCAGATCACCAGGCCCTGGGTCTCCGTTTCGCTGGCGAAGAGGAAGAGCTCGGCCAGGCGGTAGTATCCCCCGATCTTCCGGTAGGGCACGGGGCCCAGGAAGAGGACCCGGTCGGCGATCCCGAGTTCCTTGGCGAGGGCCTTGAGGTGGGGAAGCTCGGGGCCCTCCCCGATGTGCACCAGGAAGACGTCCTCCTCCTTGGCGAGCTCCGCCACGGCCTTGAGGACCACGTCAAAGCTCTTCTCCTTCCCCAGCCGCCCCACGGTGATGAGGCGCCTCTTCCCCTCGGGCCAAGGGGAGGGGGAGGGAAGGGGGGCCTCTTCCAGGAGGCGGTTGTCTATGCCGGTGGGGATGACCCGGATGGGGCGCTCTATGCCGTAGCTTTCCGCCAGGCGCTTCACGGGCTCGGTGGGGGCGATGACCACCTCCACCCGGTTGTAGAAGGCCTTGGCCAGGCGGGGCACGATGCCCGTGTACTTGTCCAAAAAGGCGAGGCCCGGCACGTAGTGGGCGTACTTCTCGTAGTGGGTGTGGAAGGTGGAGACGTGGGGGAGGTTTTTGTTACGGGCGATCCTCAAGCCCCAGACCCCGAGGGTCAGAGGGGTGTGGGTGTGGACGAGCTCAAACTCCGTGGGCAGGTGTCGGGCGGAGGGGAGGGCGATCTGCTGCCCCTCGTAGAAGGGGTAGGCCACGGAGGGGACCCGCACCACCCCCTCCTCGTTCTCCGGGGCCTCGGGGTGGGCCGGGGCGATGACCCAGGCCTCGTGGCCCATCCGCCGGAGTTCCCTCAGGAGAAGGTAGACGCTCGTGGTCACCCCGTTGGGGTTGGGAAAGTAGACGTCGGTGAAGAGCCCCACGCGGTAGAGGCGCATCCCCGGTATCTTAAGTCCCCTCCCCCAAGATTTTCAACTCCACACCCCCCAGGGCTTTCAGGGCCTGCGCCACCGCCTCCTTAAGCTCCTCCACGCTCCCGTAGTGCCGCCTCGGCATCAAAAACCCCTTCACCCGCCGCCAGACGCTCTCCATGGGGTTCAGATGCGGGCTGTACCGCGGCAGGTAGGCCACCATAAGCCCCCGTTCCCGCCACGCCTCCTTCCTCCCCTCCACCTCCCGGGACCGGTGGAAGGGCGCGTTGTCCATGAACACCTTCAGGGGCTTGGCCAAACCTTCGGCCACCCGGTCCAGATACCCCCGCACCACCTCCCACCGCACCGGCCCCTCCAAAAGGGCAAAGAAAAGCCGCTCCCCCTCCCGTCCCCGCACCAAGTGCCCCACCACGTTCACCCGCCCCCGGGAACCCCAGGCCCGGGGCACCCCCTTGGCCTCCCCCCTCCGACCCCAGGCGTAGGTAGGGGGAAGGGTCAGGGAAAACCCGCTCTCATCCAGGTACCCCACCTCCATCACCCCCTCCTCCGCCCCCTTTTTGCTTCCTCTTCCTCCTCCGCGAAAGCCTTCACCTCTTCCTCCGTGGGCTTTCCCAGAGGCACGTACCGCGTCCGTCGCCACACGTACCCCATGGCCCTCAGGTGCCGGGCCACCACCTTGGGGGCCAGGCGGACCCCGAAGCGCTCGGCTAGGGCTGCCGCAAGCTGCGGGGCGGTCCAGACCCTATCCTCGGCCAGCCTTTCCTCCACGAAGGCGGCCATCTCGGGGGTGAACTTCCTGGGGGCTCCCGGGGGTTTGCGGTAGGCGAGGCCCTGGAGACCCTCCCTCAAGAAGCGCCTGAGGACGAGGTAGACCGTGGTGCGGTCCTTGTGGAAGTGCTGGGCGATCTTTGGGGCGGTCCAGCCCTCCGCCGCCAGGCGGACCATCATGGCCCACAGGCGGGTCTTCTTGTGGGTCCTTGGGTCCAGGGAGAGCTCCAGGAGGAGCCGGTCCTCCTCAGGGGTCAGCTGGATCCGAAGTGGGGCCGCCATGTTGAGATGATAAGGGGTTGGCACTTAGCTATCTAGCGAGGGTGGGAGAAGGAGAGGTTCTTCAGGAAGAGGAGAGGGCCTCCAGGCGCCTCTTGGCGATGCGAAGGTAGTGTTCGTGGATCTCGATGCCAAGGAACCTGCGTCCCTCGAGGTGAGCGGCCACGAGGGTGCTCCCGCTTCCCGCGAAGGGATCGAGCACCACCGCTCCCTTCTCCGTGGTGAGCCTGATGAGGTACCTGAGGAGGGCGAAGGGCTTGACCGTGGGGTGGTCGTTCCCGGGGCCCTTCTCGGCCTTGCCCGGCTTGGGCACGAAGAAGATGGGGGGGAGGAAGGAGGCCTCCGGCGGGGCGAGGACGTTGGCCGGGGCCCTTCCCCCCTCGAGGCGCTGGGAGAAGTCGAAGAGTCCCACGCCCCAGGCGAGGAAGTTCTTGACGAGGGACCCCTCGGGGGGCTTTTGCGCCACCACGATGGGCTCGTAGCACCCCCTCGCTTGCGGGGTTGACAACTGCCCAAGTTTTTCTTATCATCCATATCAGCCATGAAGCTCTCCGACTGGGCCCGCAAGCAGGGAGTGAGCTACCTCACCGCCTGGCGGTGGTTCAAGTCGGGGAAGCTCCCCGTACCCGCCCGCCAGCTCCCCTCGGGCACCATCCTGGTGGAAGAACCTCTCCCCGAGGGACGCACTGTACTTTACGCCCGAGTCTCGTCCGCCGACCAGAGGGAGGATCTGGAGCGCCAGGTGGAGCGCCTGAAGGCCTTCGCCCAAGCCCAGGGATGGACGGAGTACGAGGTGGTGGCCGAGGTGGGATCCGGGCTCAACGGCAGGCGCCGGAAGCTCCTGCGGGTTCTCAAGGACCCCCTGGTGGGCCGCATCGTGGTGGAGCACCGGGACCGCCTGAGCCGCTTCGGCTTTGAGATGCTGGAGGCCGCTCTTTACGCTTCCGGCAAGCGGTTGGTGGTGGTGGAGGAGGGGGAGGTGACGGACGACCTGGTGAGGGACCTTCTGGAGATCCTCACCTCCGCCTGTGGGCGGCTTTACGGGCGGCGCTCGGCGAGAAACCGGGCCAGGAGGGCCCTGGAGGTCATGGGATGCGGGTAAACCAGGCCTTCCGCTTTGAGCTGGACCCCAACGCCCTCCAGCGCAGGGCTCTGGCCCAGCACGTAGGGGCCGCCCGCTTCGCCTGGAACTGGGCCCTCGTCCTCTGTCTGAAGGCCCTGGAGGAGGGGAAAAAGCTCCCCACCGCCGCCGAGCTCCACAAGGCCTGGAACCTCTGGAAGAGGGAGAACGCCCCCTGGTGGACCGAGGTGTCCAAGTGCGCCCCCCAGGAGGCCATAAGAGACCTGGAGAGGGCCTTCAAGGCCTGGAGAAAAGGGAAGGCCAGGCTCCCCCGCTTCAAGCGGAAGAAGCTCACTCTCGACAACAAGGCCCGCCTCACCGGGAGCGTCCGGGTCTTCCCCCGGCACGTCCAGCTCCCCCGCATCGGGAAGGTGAGGAGCAAGGAGCCCACGGAGAAGTTACTCCGCCTTCTGGAAGAGGGGAAGGCCAGGGTTCTCTCCGCCACGGTGTCCCGGGAGGCGGACCGCTGGTACGTCAGCCTCAGTTGTGAGGTGGAGCGGCCAGAGCCCAAGCCCAGGGGGGTGAGAAGCGAAGGCGATGTCGTGGGCATAGACCTCGGCCTCTCCTCCTTTGCCGTCCTCTCCGACGGCACCCGGATAGAGGCCCCCAAGCCTCTGGCGAAGAAGCTCAGGCTCCTGAAGCGAAGGTCTAAGCAGCTCTCCCGCAAGGAGAAGGGTTCAAACAACGGGAAGAAGGCCGCCCTCAGGCTGGCGAGGCTCCACCGGAAGGTCAAGAACCTGCGCCAGGACTTCCTGCACAAGCTCACCACGGAGCTGGCGAAGACCAAGCCGGTCATCGTGGTGGAGGACTTGAACGTCAAGGGCCTCGCCCGGGGGCGGCTCTCCCGGTCCGTGGCGGACGTGGGGTGGGGGGCTTTTCGGAGGATGCTCACCTACAAGGCGGAGTGGTACGGGGCCACCCTCATCGTGGCCCCGAAGAGCTTCCCTTCCACCCGCCTCTGCTCCCGGTGCGGGCACCTCCAGGGGAAAATGCCCCTCTCCCAGCGGGTCTTCCGCTGCGAGGCCTGCGGTCTGGAGCTGGACCGGGACCTGAACGCGGCCCTGAACCTGAGGGCTTATGGTCTGGCCCACCTCACGGGCCCTACCGGGAGTTCCCCGGGAAGTGACGCCTGTGGAGATCCCTCTGGCGGCGGAACGGCTCCCTACGGGGGTCGGTCTACGAGCTACGGGTCGTGGAAGCAGGAAGTGGCCCGTGGTCTTCACTCCCTCGGGGAGTGAAATGGACGACTATGGGTCACGGAACGGTCTTCCAGTAGGCGAGGCGCTCGTCGGCCACGGGGCTGTACCTGGCGAGGCTTTGTCCTTTGGAGGGCCGGGGTGCGCTAATGTGCACTTTGGTTGACCAGGAGGATGAGAAGTCGGCGGAGGCCTTCCTGGTGGCCGCCCACATCTCCCTCCCGGAGCTCAAGGACACCCTGGTCCTCAAGATAGCTTCGCTGACCAAGGGGCTGGTGGAGGAAATGGATGGCCCCAAGGGAGGTCTTCCCGTGGGAGCCCGGCCTTTACCGGGCCTCGGGCAAAACCCCAAGCCCTTCGGCTTGGGCGGCCTTCCCCAGGGTACGGTCAAAGACGGCGAAGGCCACTGGCGCATCCACCAGCTCGGCCAAAAGCAAGGCAGAGGCGAGGTGCACCGCATCGTACCCCCTGAGCCCGTGGGCCACCGCCAGGTCCGCGGCCCGGCTCGCCAGGGCCTCGGTGAAGGGGAGGTGGACCAGGTCCGGCCAGTCCTCGGCAAAGGCTTGGATCGCACGCCGAAACCCACCCGCTGTCAAAACACCCATCCTTTGAGCCTTGGCCAGGGCTGCCGGTACCTCCACCCGAGCGACGAGGGCCGTGGCCAGGGCCTCCGCCTCGGCGGACCAGGCCGCCACCTCCTCCGAACCCTCCTCCGCTACATACCGCTTTACCAGAGCGCTGGAGTCCAGGTAGAGGATCATCCTCGCTCTTCCAGGAGAAGGTCAGCCACCGGGCGCCTCTTGGCCTTAGCTACCGGTTTGCGGGGGCGGGGTTTTTGGCCCGACCAGCGGACCACACCCACCTGGGCCAGAACCCTCAGGGCCTCCAGAGGGTCCGGGGATAGAGGTACCAGTCGGCCCAGGGGCTTACCCCTTTCGGTAACCACCAGAACGCTCCCTGCCCTGACCAAGCGAAGGTAACGGCTTAGGTGGGCTTTTAACTCTCTTACACCCACGCTCTTGGCTCTCTTCTCCACGTGACCACATTATCAGAAGATGCGGCCTCAGGAAAGGCCCCTAGCAGACGCCAGTGGCTTCCTCGGCCTCGTCCCACAAACCGCCTCGGCCCTGGAGGAGGCGGCGAGGCGGCTTGGGGAGAACGCCGAAGCCCTCCTCTCCCGGGTGAACCGGAGCGTGGAGGTGCGGGGGCCGGACCGGAGGCGGAAGGCGGGCTAGGGGAGGGGTGGAGGGCGTGCGCGAAAGAAAACTTTCGCGCAGATAGGGGAAGAGCAGGCCCCAAAAGCGCCCTCCCCTAGCCCTCTCAGGGCCCGGGGGCCTGGCGGCCCCACGGGAGGGGGTGGGAGGTAAGGAAGCCATGAAAGCGGTGCTCGTTCTCCTCAAAAACGGCAAGCTCGTGCGGCGTGAGCGGCGCTTCCCCGACTGGAAGGCCTACGAGGCCTTCCTCGCGGCCCTGTCCCGGGGGCGGTGGGCGAGGGTCTACCGCTCGGGGGCCTACCTCGAAGCGAAGCGGCAGGGCCTCTACCTGGAGGTCCTGGGGTGGGAGGTGCAAACAGTTGGGAAATAGCGCACATTACTTCACCCCAACGCTCGTACGCCCCCGCTTCCCGCCACCTCACCCCAGCGAGCCCCCGCGACATACGAAAAGCCCCGAAGCGCTATACTCCCCCACAGGAGGCCCCAGGTGAAGGCCAAGCCTAAGGCCACGCGCAAGCGTACCTCGCAGAAGAGGGCGAAAGCCTTCACCGGAGTCCACGCCCTCCTCCTCTTCCCTTCCGGAGAAGACCACAAGGCCACCCTGGACCTCATGCGCCGCTTCTCGGCGGCCGCGCGCTACGCCTACAACCGCTTGCTTGAGGGATGGAGCCGGGAAGCCCTCAAACGGGAAAATGGACCCCTCTGCCCTTTCTTCGGTCTGAACACCCGCTACGCCGACGACGCGGTGATGAAGGCCCAGGCCCTCCTGGACTCCGCCCGGGAGAGAGGAGAAGACCCCCGGAAGGTCGTCTTCGGGGGAAGGAGGCTCTTTGAGACCCTGAGGCGCAGGCACCTCTCGGGTAAGCCCCTGAAGGA
>Ga0255221_1000040_pt1 | contig 33231 bp, 34 predicted proteins | sample Miss_Colum_RepC__FD_183020 | JGI IMG/M metagenome (GOLD analysis project Ga0255221, IMG submission 183020) | Freshwater microbial communities from Mississippi River, Louisiana, United States - Miss_Colum_RepC_8d | ecosystem: Environmental > Aquatic > Freshwater > River | place: USA: Louisiana...
TCATCAGAAAGACATCCCGATGGAAAACCTCTTGCCTGTTGCCGTGGTGCTTGGCAGTTATTTGCTGGGCTCGCTGAGCTTTGCCGTGATCGTCAGCCGCCTCATGGGCCTGTCCGATCCGCGCAGCTACGGCAGCAAGAACCCGGGGGCCACCAATGTGCTGCGCTCGGGCAGCAAGAAGGCGGCCATCCTGACCCTGCTGTTTGACGCGCTCAAGGGCGGTGTGCCGGTGGCGCTGGTGCTGGCTTTCGGTCCGGCACACGGTCTGGGCGCCGGGACCGCCGCCATGGCCGGGCTGGCGGCGTTTCTGGGGCACCTGTACCCGGTGTTTTTCGGCTTTGCCGGGGGCAAGGGCGTGGCCACGGCGGTGGGGGTGCTGGTGGGCATGAATGGCCTGCTGGCGCTGGCGGCGCTGTGCACCTTTGGCATCGTGCTGTTTTTCAGCCGCTACGTGTCGCTGGCCTCCATGGTGGCGGCGGTGTTTGCGCCGGTGTACTACCTGTTCGGGGACGGCGTGGCCTGGCAGGCCAACGGGGCCGAGGTGCTGGCCCTGTCGGTCATGGCTTTGCTGCTGGTCTGGCGGCACCGTGAAAACATCAACCGCCTGCTGGCCGGCACCGAATCGAAACTGGGCAGCAAAAAACCATGAGCGACACCCCAACAAGCATTCAACGCCTGCATGTGGCGGCCCGCTACAGCGAAGCCGCCATCTTCAACGGGGTGGTGTACCTGGCCGGCATGGTGCCCGAGTGCCCGCAGACCGACATCCGCAGCCAGACCGCCGACGTGCTGCGCCAGATCGACCTGCGGCTGGCCGAGGCCGGCAGCGACAAGACGCGCCTGCTGCGGGTGCAGATTTACCTGGCCGACATCGGCGACATCGCGGCCATGAACGAGGTCTGGGACGCCTGGGTGGTTGCCGGCAGCGCGCCACCGCGGGCCACGGTGCAGGCGGCGCTGGCCGATCCGTCCTGGCGCATTGAGGTGGTGGCTACCGCCGCTCAGGTCTGAGGCGCCTGCGGCTGGCGCAGCGGACTGTGCTGGGCCAGTACGTCCATGTAGTCGCTCACGCCTTCGCGTTCCCGCTGCAGAAAGCGCCCGATGGCCTCGGCAAAGCCCGGGTGCGCGATCCAGTGGGCACTGGCCGTCTGCACCGGCAGCAGGGCGCGCGCCATCTTGTGTTCGCCCTGGGCGCCCCCCTCGAAGCGTCGCACACCGTTGGCGATGCACCATGCGATGGGCTGGTAGTAGCAGGCTTCGAAATGCAGGCAGTCCACCCTTTGTGTGGCGCCCCAGTAGCGGCCGTAAGCCACTTTCGGTGAGCCCGCTGCATCGCGCTGCAGGCCGATCAGGCTCATGGCCAACGCTTCGCCATGGCGCTCACCGATGAAGATCACCCACTGCTCGGGCATGTCCCGGCGCATGGCCTCGAAAAAGCCCGGCTGCAGGTAGGGCGGGTTGCCGTGCTCCCAATAGGTCTGCTGGTAGCACTGCTGCACAAAGGCCCAGTCGGCGTCGCTGGCCTCGGCCCCGGTTACGGTGCGAAAGACCACACCGGCGTCCCGCACCTTGCGGCGCTCCTGCCGGATCTTCTTGCGTTTGTCCTGGTTCAGGCGGGCGAGAAAGTCCTCGAAGTCGCGCCAGCCGGCGTTTTGCCAGTGGAACTGCACCTGCTGGCGCAGCATCAGGCCGGCCTGCTGGCAGGCGGTCTGGTCGGTCTCGTCGCCAAACAGGATGTGCAGCGAGGGCAGGGCTTCGGCCTCGCACCAGCCGGTCAGGGCCTGCAGCAGGGCTGCGCGGTCTTCTGCCGTGCGCGCCAGCAGGCGGGTGCCAGGCACCGGCGTGAAGGGCGAGGCCACGATGGCTTTGGGGTAGTAGGGCTGGCCATGGCGCTCATAGGCCTCGGCCCAGGACCAGTCGAACACGTATTCACCGCGGGAGTGGCCCTTGAGCCAGACCGGGCAGGCGGCCGCCAGCGCCTCGCCCTGCCAGAGGGTGAACAGGCGCAGCGCCCAGCCTTTGGCCGGGACGGCTGAGCCGCTGTCCATCATGGCCTGCAGGTAGGCGTGGCGCATGAAAGGCGTAGGGGTCGGCTGGGCGGCCAGCAGGCCATCCCAGACGCCAGCGCCCACGGCGTCCGTGCGGTCGTAGACCCGGGTGACATAATCGCCGCTCACACTGTCTTGCACCTGTATGACTCTCCAGATTTGCGTTGCCCAGCTCAATTTTGTCGTGGGCGACATGGCGGGCAATGCCCGCAAGATCATCGATTGCGCCCGCGAGGCCCACGCCCGCGGCGCCCGGCTTGTGCTCACGCCCGAACTGTCGATCTGTGGCTACGCCGCCGAAGACCTGTTCTTGCGCCCCGCCTTCATCGACGCCTGCGATGATGCCCTGAAAACCATCGCCTGCGAGCTTGCGGGGTTGAAGGGCCTGCATGTGGTGGTTGGCCACCCCGAAGGCGGTGGTGTGCGCACCCGCAGCGTGGCCGTCACGCGCCGCCACAACCGCGCCTCGGTGCTCTGCGAAGGCCAGATCGTGGCGCATTACGACAAGCGCGAACTGCCCAACTACCAGGTGTTCGACGAGCGCCGTTACTTCACGCCCGGCGAAGGTGTGGGCGTGTTCGAGGTCGCCGGCGTGCGCGTGGGCCTGCTCATTTGCGAGGACGCTTGGTTCGAAGAACCGGCCCGTCTGGCCCGTGACGTGGGCGCGCAGGTGCTGGCGGTGCTCAACGCCTCGCCTTTCCATGCCGGCAAGAGCGCCGAGCGCGAGCAGCGTATGCGCGAGCGGGTGCAGGACTGCGGCCTGCCGCTGATTTACGCCCATCTGACGGGCGGGCAGGACGAGGTCATTTTTGAAGGCCGATCTTTTGCGCTGGATGATGCCGGTATGGTGGTGGCTCGGGCCGAGGGTTTCCGTGAAGCTGCACTCGACATGCAGGTCGAACGGGTGGGCGAGCGCGCGGTGCTGACGGCCTCACCCGCAGCGGTGCAGCCCCTGCCCACACCCGAGGCCGAGCTGTGGGACGCGCTGGTGCTGGGCGTGCGCGACTACCTGGGCAAAAACGGCTTCAAGGGTGCCATCCTCGGTTTGTCCGGTGGCATCGACTCGGCGCTGGTGCTGGCGATCGCGGTGGACGCGATCGGCGCCGACAAAGTCCACGCGGTCATGATGCCTTCGCCTTACACGGCCGACATCAGCTGGATCGACAGCCGCGACATGGCCGAGCGCCTGGGCGTGCGCTACGACGAAATCGCGATCGCGCCGCTGTTCGAAGGTTTCCGTACCGCGCTGGCCGGCCAGTTTGCTGGCCTGCCCGAAGACACCACCGAAGAAAACATCCAGGCCCGTATCCGCGGCACGCTGCTGATGGCGCTGTCCAACAAGACCGGATCGATCGTGCTGACCACCGGCAACAAGAGCGAGATGGCGACCGGCTACTGCACGCTGTACGGCGACATGGCCGGCGGCTTTGCCGTGATCAAGGACGTGCTCAAGACCCGGGTGTTTGCCCTGGCACGCTGGCGCAACCAGAACGACCCCTACGGCACCGGCAGCAACCCGATCCCCGAGCGCATCATCACCCGGCCGCCCAGCGCCGAACTGCGCCCGGACCAGAAGGACCAGGACAGCCTGCCCGAATACGAGGTGCTGGACGCCATCATCGAGCGCTACATGGAAAACGATGAGGGCGTGGCCGCGCTGATCGCCGACGGTTACGAGCGAGCCGACGTCGAGAAGGTGACGCGCCTCATCAAGCTCAATGAATACAAGCGCCGCCAGGCCCCGGTGGGCATTCGTGTGACGCACCGCAGTTTTGGCAAGGATTGGCGTTATCCTATGACCAACCGCTTCCGAGCCTGATCCAGGCCTAACACGATCCGAGGATTTACTGAAAATGAAACAGATCACCGCCGTCATCAAACCTTTCAAACTCGAAGAAGTCCGTGAAGGGCTGGCCGAGTGTGGTGTGACCGGTCTGACGGTGACCGAGGTCAAGGGATTTGGCCGTCAGAAAGGCCACACCGAGTTGTACCGTGGTGCCGAGTACGTGGTGGATTTCCTGCCCAAGGTGAAGGTCGAGGTCGTGGTCAAGGACGACGATGTGGACCGCTGCGTGGACGCCATCGTCAAGGCGGCGCGCACCGGCAAGATCGGTGACGGCAAGATCTTCGTGACCTCGGTGGACCGCGTGGTGCGCATCCGCACGGGCGAGCAGGACGACAGCGCCATCTGAACTCAGCTGGGTCCATCATCAGATGCAAAAAAGCCCGGTGTCCCCGGGCTTTTTTGCATCTGGGTTGGAGGTCACAGCCGCTCGGGGTAAGAGGGAGGGTTGAAGCCAGCGGCCTGGACCAGCTGGCGCAGCAAAGGCGCAGCTTCTTCGCCCGCTTGCACCAGTTCCATTTGCCACTCGCCCATGAAACCGTCACGCACCACCTGTTGCATGAACGCCATCATGCTGGTGTAGTAGCCTCGGCTGCTGAGGATGCCGATGGGTTTGTCGTGGTAGCCGAGCTGCCGCCAGGCCCAGACTTCAAAAAGTTCTTCAAAGGTGCCGATACCCCCCGGCAGGGCCAGAAACGCATCGGCCCGTTCCATCATCATGCGCTTGCGTTCGTGCATGGTGTCGACGATGTGCAGCTCGTCGCAGCCCTCATGGGCCCATTCGCGCTCGACCAAGGCGCTGGGGATCACCCCCACCACCCGTCCACCCGCCGCGCGGGTGCTGTCGGCGATGATCCCCATCAGGCCGTTGCGTCCGCCCCCATAAACCAGCTGACCGCCATGGCGACCGATCCATTGGCCGACTTCGGTTGCGACAGTGGCAAAGTGCGGGTCATTGCCGGGTTTGGAGCCACAGTAGACGCAAACGGAAAACGCAGGATGGGTCATGGAAGGTCTTCAGTTGCCCAGCAGGGTCCACACGGCTGCTGTCCAGACGCCAGCGCACAGCAGCAGACTCAGCAGGACGGCCGCGCTGCCCATGTCCTTGGCGCGCTTGGACAGGTCGTGCCATTCAGGACCAATGCGGTCGATGCAGGATTCAATGCCGGTGTTGAGCAATTCCACCATCAGGACCAGCAGCACGGTGCCCGCCAGCAATGTGACTTCAACCCAGTCCTGACCAATCAGGAATGCCAGAGGGATCATCACGATGGCGGCCATGGCTTCCTGTCGAAATGCTGTTTCTTGCCAGCCTGCAGCCAGCCCCTGCAATGAATAGCCTGCAGCATGGAGGACGCGGGAGAGGCCTTTGCGGGCCTTCTGAGGATTGGTGGGCGTGGCTGATGGGGATGACATGCCTGCCATTGTCGCCCATGAACAAGACGGTAGGGCTCAGCGGCTGGAGATCAGTCGTGTACCTGCCAGGGCGTCGTGCCAGAACTGGCGCCCGGGATGCAGGCGACTGAGCAGCGCCCAAACGAGCACCCAGCCTGTCATCAGGACTGCGATTTCCAAGGCGGGCAGGCCCAGAGGCCAGGTCAGGAGCAATGGAGGCAAGAACCAGAGCCAGCTGGCCAAGTAGCGGAGAAAGGCTTTTTTCTGGGAGAGGGGACGGCCTTGTGTGTCCACCACCCGGATGTGCCAGGTTTTCATGGCCAGCGTCTGGCCTCGATGCCAGAACCAGGTGAAATAGATCCCCAGGACCAGGAACAGAAAAGCCTGCATGCCTGGCCGGTTGTCCAGGGCGTGGCGGGTCTGGCTCAGAGCACTGAAAAGGTAGCCAGCGATGAAGACAACGCCGAACAGCAGGATGCCCTCGTAGAGCCAGCAAGCCATTCGTCGGGTCAGGGATGGCGTGTTCAGGCTGTTTGCGTTCATGAGGCGGATGCCTCACGGGCAGAGGACGTGGGAGGGGGCGTGTTACCCGTAGAGGATGGCTGCTCACTGGCAGGGATGGGCAGCAAGGTTTTCTGGTCGATCGGGGTGCGCGGAGGCAGGGCGGCGGCTGGCAGGGTGCGTAACGCTGGTTGAACCAGCCGGTCGGAGGCCGATGGCCTGGGGCTGGGTGCTGCCGTCTTCGAGGTGGTCAGGACCCCGGCACTCAGTTTGCGTTTTTCCGCTTCGCTCAGGTTCTTATATTCGTCCCAGCGGGACTTTTTCTCGTCTTTGGACAGGCTTTGCACCGTATTGAAATGCAGGCGTGCCTGGTTGCGCTGGACCGGGTTCAAGGCGACCCATTCGGCCATTCGGGTCTGCATGACCTGCTGCTCAGCGGGGGAGAGTTGGTCAAAGTGCTGTGCAATGGCCAGCCATTTGCTGCGTTGTGTTTCGGTCAACTCGCCCCAGCGCGCGGCCAGCGGGGCCAAGGCCTTTTTTTCGTGGGATTTGAGTTGCTTCCAGTTGCCGCTGGTCTGGGCCTTCTGCGCTGCCTGGGGGGAGGCTTGTGCCATGCCGCTCGCAGGCAGCCCCGTCAGGGCAGCCATCAGGCAAGTAAGGCCAAACAGACGCTGAAAAAGGCGCATCGGAATCAGTCCTGGGAAGGTGTTGCTGCACCGTTCTGGCGCAAAAACTGGATGAACCCCGGGTCCGAGTAGGCGGCTGGCGGCAGGTCGTCGACCAGCAAAGCGGTGTCGATTTCAGCCAGGTCGGATACGGTCTGTTCGCGGTCCAGCCACTGTACGGTGACCAAACCTGCCAGCAAAGCCAGCAGTGGAAGGGCCGAGCCCAGAATGCTCCACAAGCCCAGCCCTTCATTGGGCGGACCGGCCAGCGTCAGGCTGCTGGCGTCGGTCGCCATCTGGTGATTCAGAACCGGTTCGGGCTTGCGCACGATCAAGGCCTGCTGGCGTGCGATCCGCAAGCGTTCGGTGAGGTCATGAGGCAGTTCGCCGCAGGACTGCGTCAGCAGCTTTGCCAACTCGCGCCCCATGCGGTCCATGGGCTCGTGCGCGGCAAAAAGATCGTGTTGTTTCATGGTTGTATCCCTCTGGCGGACAGGAGCCGGTGCAAGGCCTGGATGGCTCGGGAGCAGTGGGTTTTGACGCTGCCTTCGGTGCAACCCATTACGGCGGCCGTCTCGGCAACATCTAACTCTTCCCAATAACGCAGCAGGAAGGCTTCCCGTTGACGTGCGGGCAATTCCATCACGGCCGATTCGATGTGCTGCATGGTCTGCAGTCTGCCCGTCCATTGCTCTGCGCTTTCACCCTGCGGGCCCTGGTCGCCGGAATTGACATCGAGCAAATCGAAATCATCCATTCCATCCGGATTGGCAAATTCGGTCAGGTTGGTGAAGTGGCTGTTGCGGGTTTTTTGGCGCCGGAACCAATCCAGCGTGGTGTTGGAAAGGATGCGCTGGAACAGCAGGGGCAGCTCTTCGACCGGTTTGTCACCGTAGTGGGTCGACAACTTGATCATGCTGTCTTGCAAGATGTCCAGGGCCGCGTCTTCATCACGCACATTGTAGAAAGTGCGTTTGAAGGCTTTCTTCTCGGCTTGTTTGAGGAAGTCCGAAAGTTCTTTATCGGTGGCCAATACGGATCTCGCAGACTGGAAAATGCGCGCCGATTATGGCATCGAAGCATGATTCGGCCGGGGAGGGGTGGTAACAATGCGATAATCTGCAATTGCAATTGAAAAATGGCAAACGGATCACCATCCGGCGCTTTCACGATCTGGCGTCCATGTTGGTGGTCTCAAGTCCCGAAGCCACTTCACGAGAGTCGAGCCAAGGGGCACCCAAGGTTTTTCGTCAGAGAAAATCACAAAGGTTGAGCATCATGGAAATTTCCAAAGCCGAAATGGCCTCCGCAGCCGCTGCCCAAGGGGAAGAGCTGCGGGGCGCCGAAATCCTCGTCAAGACCCTGCAGGCTGAAAACGTCAAATACATCTGGGGCTATCCCGGTGGCGCGGTGCTGCACATTTACGACGCTTTCTACAAACAGGACACCATCGAGCATGTGCTGGTGCGCCACGAGCAGGCCGCAGTGCATGCCGCTGACGGCTATGCGCGTGCCACCGGTGATGTGGGAGTGGCGCTGGTCACTTCCGGCCCTGGCCTGACAAACGCCGTGACCGGCATCGCCACGGCCTACATGGACAGCATCCCGATGGTGATCATTTCCGGTCAGGTGCCCACGGCCGCCATCGGTCTGGACGCCTTCCAGGAGTGCGACACCGTCGGCATCACCCGCCCCATTGTCAAGCACAACTTCCTGGTCAAGGATGCGCGCGACATGGCCAGCGTGATGAAAAAGGCCTTCCACATTGCCCGCAGCGGCCGCCCTGGCCCGGTGGTGGTGGACGTTCCGAAGGACGTGTCCTTCAACAAGGCCCTCTACACCGGCTACCCCGAATCGGTCGAAATGCGCTCCTATAACCCGGTGCGCAAGGGCCACGGCGGTCAGATCCGCAAGGCACTGCAGCTCTTGATGTCGGCCAAGCGCCCCTACATCTACACCGGCGGCGGTGTGCTCATGAGCGAAGCCAGCGGCGAGCTGCGCGCGTTGGTGGACATGCTGAACTACCCGGTGACCAACACCCTGATGGGCTTGGGCGCCTTCCCGGCCACCGATCGGCGTTTCCTGGGCATGCTGGGCATGCATGGCACGCTGGAAGCCAACAACGCCATGCAGAACTGCGATGTGCTGCTGGCCGTGGGCGCCCGTTTTGACGACCGCGTGATCGGCAACCCCAAGCACTTCGCCTCGGTTGAGCGCAAGATCATCCACATCGACATCGACCCGTCGAGCATTTCCAAGCGCGTCAAGGTGGACGTACCCATCGTGGGCGACGTCAAGGATGTGCTGACCGAGCTCATGGGCATGATCCGCGAGTCTGGTCTCAAGCCCGATGCTGCCGCGCTCAAGGGCTGGTGGGACACGATCGAAGGCTGGCGCTCGCGCGACTGCATGAAGTACGACCGAGGCAACACCTCGGTGATCAAGCCACAGATGGTGGTCGAGACCCTCTGGAACATGACCAAGGATGCCGACGCCTACATCACTTCCGATGTGGGCCAGCACCAGATGTTCGCGGCCCAGTACTACAAGTTCGATCAGCCGCGCCGCTGGATCAACTCCGGCGGTCTGGGCACCATGGGCGTGGGCATTCCGTATGCCATGGGCATCAAGCTGGCCAAGCCCGAGAGTGAGGTGTTCTGCATCACCGGTGAAGGCTCGGTGCAGATGTGCATCCAGGAACTGTCCACCTGCCTGCAGTACAACACCCCGATCAAGATCCTGTCGCTGAACAACCGCTACCTGGGCATGGTGCGCCAGTGGCAGGAGATCGAATACTCCGGCCGTTACAGCCACAGCTACATGGACGCGCTGCCGGACTTCGTGAAACTCGCAGAGGCTTACGGCCACGTCGGCATGCGCATCGAGCGTCCACAAGACGTCGAAGGCGCGCTGATCGAAGCCCGCAAGCTCAAGGACCGCACGGTCTTCATCGATTTCCAGACCGACCCCACCGAGAACGTGTTCCCGATGGTTCAGGCCGGCAAGGGCATCACCGAGATGCTGCTGGGCTCCGAGGACCTTTAATTCTTTCCAATTGTTGAATCTATTGCCCGCCGAGCCTGCGCATTACCGTGCGCAGAGGAGGGCGGCCAAAAACGGCAGTTTTCTGCGACCAAACTTTCTGGTTGCATGCCGTCGCAAAAAGAGGAAGCTGACATGAAACACATCATTGCCGTTCTGATCGAGAACGAAGCCGGGGCCCTGTCCCGCGTCGTGGGCCTGTTTTCGGCCCGCGGCTACAACATCGAGTCCCTGACGGTGGCCCCCACCGAAGACCCGAGCCTCTCGCGCATGACCATCCAGACCACCGGGTCGGATGACGTGATCGAGCAGATCACCAAGCACCTCAACCGCCTCATCGAGGTGGTCAAGGTGGTGGACCTGACCGAAGGCGCCTACACCGAGCGCGAGCTGATGCTCGTGAAGGTGCGCGCCGTGGGCAAGGAACGTGAAGAAATGAAACGCATGGCCGACATCTTCCGCGGCCGTGTGATCGACGTCACCGACAAGAGCTACACCATCGAGCTCACCGGTGACTCGTCCAAGAACGACGCCTTTTTGGAGGCGATCGACCGCAGCGCCATTTTGGAGACCGTGCGCACCGGTGCGTGCGGTATCGGGCGCGGCGAGCGCGTCCTGCGCGTCTGACAAGCAACCCTGAACCCTGACCTGAATCATCCGAAGGAGAAACCTGTGAAAGTTTTTTACGACAAAGACTGTGACCTGAGCCTGATCAAAGGCAAGACCGTGGCCATCATTGGTTACGGCAGCCAGGGCCACGCCCACGCCCAGAACCTGAACGACAGCGGCGTGAAAGTCGTGGTCGGCCTGCGCAAGGGTGGCGCCTCCTGGGACAAGGTCGGCAAAGCCGGCCTGACCGTGATGGAAGTCAACGACGCCGTCAAGTCCGCCGACGTGGTCATGATCCTGTTGCCTGACGAGCAGATCGCCGAGGTCTACAACAACAACGTGGCCCCCAACATCAAACAGGGCGCTTCGCTGGCATTTGCCCACGGCTTCAACGTGCACTACAACCAGGTCGTGCCCCGCGCTGACCTGGATGTGTGGATGGTCGCGCCCAAGGCCCCCGGCCACACCGTGCGCAGCACCTACACCCAGGGTGGCGGCGTGCCCCACCTGGTGGCTGTGCACCAGGACAAGTCCGGCAAGGCCCGTGACCTGGCCCTGTCGTATGCCATGGCCAACGGTGGCGGCAAGGCCGGCATCATCGAGACCAACTTCAAGGAAGAGACCGAGACCGACCTGTTCGGCGAGCAGGCCGTGCTGTGCGGCGGTGCTGTCGAGCTGATCAAGATGGGCTACGAGACCCTGGTGGAAGCCGGCTACGCGCCCGAGATGGCCTACTTCGAGTGCCTGCACGAGCTCAAACTCATCGTTGACCTGATCTACGAAGGCGGCATCGCCAACATGAACTACTCGATCTCCAACAACGCGGAGTTCGGCGAGTACGTGACCGGTCCTGAAGTGATCAACGAAGAGTCCCGCAAGGCCATGCGCAATGCCCTCAAGCGCATCCAGAACGGTGACTACGCCAAGATGTTCATCCAGGAAGGTCGCCTGAACTACCCGAGCATGACGGCCCGCCGCCGCAACACCGCCGACCACAGCATCGAAGTGGTGGGTGGCAAGCTGCGCGCCATGATGCCCTGGATCGCCAAGAACAAGCTGGTCGACCAGACCCGCAACTGATTGGGCTTTGTCCATGAAAAAGGCCACTGCGGTGGCCTTTTTTCGTCTATACACGGGCTTGGCATACACTCGCCCGGACATGCCGCCTGGAGCGGTCATCACCAGGGGAAACAGATGGACCACGATTTTGAACAGGACCACGAGCAAGGCTCGGGTTCGCGCAAGCCCCGCAAAGGCATTTACATCCTGCCCAACCTTTTCACGCTGGCCGCCCTGTTCGGCGGCTTCTACGCCATCGTGATGGCCATGAACGAGCGTTTTGACATGGCAGCGGTGGGGGTTTTTTGCGCCATGGTGCTCGACAGCCTGGATGGCCGTGTGGCCCGCATGACCAATACCCAAAGTGCCTTTGGCGAGCAGATGGATTCGCTGGCCGACATGGTGTCGTTTGGTGCAGCACCTGCGCTGATCGCTTACGAATGGGCCCTGAAGGGGCTGGGCCGTTGGGGCTGGATTGCTGCTTTCGTCTACTGCGCGTGCGCAGCCTTGCGTCTGGCGCGCTTTAATGTGAATACGGCCGTGGTGGACAAACGCTACTTTCAAGGGCTGCCGTCGCCGGCCGCTGCCGCATTGGTGACGGGTTTCATCTGGATCATGACTGAAGCCGAATTCACCGGGCCGAGCCAGGCATGGCCGATGTTTGCGATCGCTCTGTACGCCGGCCTGACCATGGTCACCAATGTTCCCTTCTACAGCGGCAAGGATGTGCATTTCAAGAAAAGCGTGCCCTTTGCTGTGGTGGTCCTGATTGCGCTGGCGATTGCGGTCATCAACATCCACCCGCCCGCTGTCTTGTTTGGCCTGTTTGTGCTGTATGGCCTGAGCGGCTATGCGCTGTATTTCTGGCGCCGCTTCAAGGGCGAGCACGCCAGCGTGATCAGCACCTCGACCGATGAACCTGACGAGCGGGGTTTGCACCAGTAAACCCAGAGACAGTACGGCTGTTTTTCTGTGCTACATTTATCTGCATGAACCGCATTGCGCTGGCCCTACTACTTACGCCCCACGGGCGGGACATGTAGCGCACGCACACATTTTCCTAAAGGCCCGTATGCACCCGCAGCGGGCCTTTTGCTTTGATGTGTTTCCACAAGCTGCGGTTGAAATTCTGGAGTAACCATGGCTGACAAACTCATCATTTTTGACACCACATTGCGCGATGGCGAGCAGTCGCCCGGCGCGTCCATGACCAAGGACGAAAAGCTGCGCATCGCACGCCAGCTCGAGCGCCTGCGCGTGGATGTCATCGAAGCCGGTTTTGCCGCCAGTTCCAACGGCGACTTTGAGGCGGTGCAGACGATTGCCAACGCCATCAAGGACTCTACCGTCTGCTCGCTCTCGCGTGCCAACGACCGTGATATCGCGCGCGCAGCCGAAGCGCTCAAGGGCGCCAACAGCGGCCGCATCCACACCTTTATCGCCACGTCGCCGCTGCACATGGAAAAGAAGCTGCGCATGACGCCCGAGCAGGTGCTGGAGCAGGCCAAACAGGCCGTGCGTTTTGCCCGCAACCTCTGCGCCGACATCGAGTTCAGCGCCGAAGACGGTTACCGCAGCGAGATCGACTTTCTGGCCCGCGTGGTCGAAGCCGTGATTGCCGAAGGCGCCACCACCATCAACATCCCCGACACCGTGGGCTACGCCATCCCCGAGCTGTACGGCAACTTCATCAAGACCCTGCGCGAGAAGGTGCCCAACGCCGACAAGGCCATCTGGTCGGTGCATTGCCACAACGACCTGGGCATGGCCGTGGCCAACTCGCTGGCCGGTGTGAAGATCGGCGGGGCCCGTCAGGTCGAGTGCACCATCAACGGTCTGGGCGAGCGCGCCGGCAACTGCTCGCTCGAAGAAGTCGTCATGGCGGTCAAAACCCGTCGTGATTACTTTGGTCTGGACGTCAACATCGACACCCAGCACATTGTGGCTGCCAGCCGCATGGTCAGCCAGACCACCGGTTTTGTGGTGCAGCCCAACAAGGCGGTGGTGGGGGCCAACGCCTTCGCCCACGCCTCGGGCATCCACCAGGATGGCGTGCTCAAGGCCCGTGACACCTACGAGATCATGCGCGCCGAAGACGTGGGCTGGAGTGCCAACAAGATCGTGCTGGGCAAATTGTCTGGCCGCAACGCCTTCAAGCAGCGCCTGCAGGATCTGGGCGTGGAGCTGGAGAGCGAAACCGAAATCAACAACGCCTTCACCCGCTTCAAGGAACTGGCCGACCGCAAGAGCGAGATTTTTGACGAGGACATCCTCGCACTGGTCAGCGACGAGAGCGTGACCAGCGAAAAGGAGCAGTACGGCTTCGTTTCCCTTTCGCAACGCAGTGAAACCGGCGAGCAACCGCAGGCCACCATCGTGTTCACGGTCGACGGCAAGGAAGTCAAGGGTGAATCCACCGGCAACGGCCCGGTCGATGCCTCTCTCAAGGCCATCGAGTCACATGTGAAGAGTGGTGCTGAAATGGTGCTTTATTCGGTCAATGCCATCAGCGGCTCGACCGAAAGCCAGGGCGAGGTGACGGTTCGCCTGCAAAACAGTGGCCGCGTGGTCAATGGCGTCGGTGCCGACCCGGACATCGTCGTGGCTTCTGCCAAGGCTTATCTGAGTGCTCTGAACAAGCTCCAAAGCAAGGCCGACCGGGTGGCTGCACAGGGCTGACCTGACCCGCACCGGACTTTGCACGGTGCTTCAACGAAGTCGCGCAAGTGATTGATCTTGCGTGACTTTTTTTTCACGTGTACACTTCAAAAAGTTTTATTGAATTTGTCATCTTTTTGCATGTCGCTGTTTGATTTTGCCCGTCATTCGAATACCTTGGCCCAGCTGTTGATCGGCGGTGTTCTGGGGGTTTGTGTCAGCCTGCCCATGGCTTCGTCCTCGTGGGCACAAAGTGACGCTGGCCACAAGCGCACGTCGGTATCTGCCAAGAAGAAAGTGGCCAAATCGGCGACGCAAAACCGCAGTCCGCGCATTGCCCGTGCAAGCAAGGCTGCACCAGCCATTGCTGGCCGCCCGTCCTATGGACAAATGGCTGGCTTGCACGCCGTCAACGACCCCCTGGATCTGCGTTCCAGTGTCGCCCTGGTGATCGATCAGGACACCAACGAAGTTCTGCTGCGCAAGAACGACCAGGCGGTGCTGCCAATTGCCTCTTTGACCAAGCTGATGACGGGCCTGGTGATTGCCGAAGCGCGGCTGCCGATGTCTGAACTCATCACCATTACCCAGGACGACGTGGACACCGAAAAGGGCAGCAGCTCCCGTCTGGCGGTGGGTTCGGTGCTCTCCCGTGGCGATCTGCTGCATCTGGCGCTGATGTCCAGCGAAAACCGTGCAGCCCATGCGCTGGGCCGGACCTTCCCGGGCGGGCTCGACAATTTCGTGGGGCGCATGAACGCACGTGCCCAGATGCTCAACATGCGAGACACCCGCTATGTCGAGCCGACAGGGCTGTCCAGCCGCAACCAGTCCAGCGCGCACGATCTGGCCACCCTGGTTGCTGCCGCCTACAAAGAGCCGGTGCTTCGTGAACTGTCCACTTCACCCGGCCGCGAGATCGAAGTCGGTCGCCGCACACTGCAATACAACAACACCAATCGGCTGGTCAAGAGCCCCCAATGGGATATCGGTCTGCAGAAGACGGGCTACATTTCCGAGGCCGGCCAGTGTCTGGTCATGCAAGCCCAAGTGGCAGGCCGCAAGCTGATCATGGTGTTCCTGGATTCTGCCGGCAAGCTCAGCCGGATTGCAGATGCCGAGCGGGTGCGTCGCTGGCTCGAAACCTCCGGTCGCCCAACAACCGCCAGCCATCCGATCATTGCCCGCCAAGGTTAATGCGATGATAAAAAACCGCCCGATCCAAATCGGGCGGTTTTTTTTATTGCGGGTTTTCAGCTGTGTGAGGGCTTGTAGCCGAGGGACGCTGAAATCTGTTCGGTGGTGGCTTGCAGCTTCGCCAGCCATTCTTCGTCCAGCCGATCTGCCGGTGCCGAGATCGACAGACCTGCCAATAACTTGCCCTGGTCATCGTAGATGCCTGCGGCAATGCAGCGCACGCCCATTTCCAGCTCTTCGTTGTCACGGGCCATGCCGTACTGGCGTACGCGGGAGAGTTCACGCTCCAGCACAGGCAGCTGAGTGATGCTGTTGCGGGTGTGGCCGGACAGCCCGGTACGCGTGGCATAAGCGCGAACCCGGACCGGATCGTCTGCTGCGAGGAACAGCTTGCCAACCGAGGTCAGGTGCAGCGGAGCGCGAGCGCCAATGGCGCGCACCACCTGCATGCCCGAACGCTCGCTGTAGGCGCGTTCGATGTAGACGATTTCGTCACCTTGCCGCACGCTCAGGTTGACGGGTTGCTGGATCAGTTTGTGCAGTTCACGCATCGGGGCCAGTGCGGCGTCGCGCACATTCAGGCGGCCCTTGACCAGGTTGCCCAGCTCCAGCAGGCGCATGCCCAGGCGATAACTGCCCGCTTCAGGCCGGTCCACAAAACGGCCTACCGTCAGGTCGTTGAGGATGCGGTGCGCGGTCGAAGGATGCAGTCCGGTTTTTTCGCTGATTTCCTTGAGGGAAATGGCATCTTCGCGGCTGGCCAGCACATCGATCAGGGTGAACATGCGTTCGATCACCTGGATGGTCGGCGTGGCTGAAACGGCGTTGTCGGCTTTTCTCATGGGACTGCTGGAAGAAAAGGTGATTTTATGTCGTGAAATGCGGTGTGGCCGATCACAGGGCTTGCCAATTCCCGTGAATCAGGACTTCACAGGGTTTGAAGAGGGCTTTGTAATTCATTTTCGGGCTTTCTTCGATCCAGTAGCCCAGGTACACATGGGGGAGCTGGAGTTGCCTGGCTTGCTTGATCTGCCAGAGCACGCCATAGGTGCCGTAGCTCGCACCGGCATCAGCCGGTTCATAGAACGTGTAGACGGCGGAAATGCCGTCGTTGAGCACATCCACGATGCTGACCATCTTCAATGCATTGCTGCCGGGTTCACGGAACTCGACCAAGCGGGAGTTCACCCGGCTTTGCAGCAGAAACTGCGCATACTGGTCCACGCTGTCATGGTCCATGCCCCCGCCGGAATGACGGCCGTGCTGGTAGCGCAGGTAGAGGTTGTAGTGTTCCTGGTCGAAATGCAGGTTCATCACGCGGACCTGCAAATGGCCGTGCCGGCTCAGGCTCCTGCGCTGGCTGCGTGAGGGCGCAAATTGTTCGACATTCACGCGCAATGGCGTGCAGGCCTGGCAACCGTCGCAATAAGGGCGGTAAGTGAACATGCCGCTGCGACGGAAACCCTTGCCCACCAGGTCTGAATAGGTTTCGTTGTGGATGAGGTGGCTGGGGGTGGCCACCTGCGAGCGTGCCTGACGCTCTGGCAGGTAGCTGCAAGGGTAGGGCGCAGTCGCGTAGAACTGGATCGCCTGAAGAGGAATGTCCTGAAGCAGGGTCACGGCGTTTGGGGGAACAATTCGTGCCAGTATAGGGTTTCCCTCGCCCAGTTGATGGGCGGTTGCTGTTGCGCCGACTGTATCTGGCTCAGGAACTGTTCGCGTGGCATCTCGGCAGCACCCAGCGAAGCCAGATGCCGGGTGTTTTGCTGACAGTCGATGAGGCGAACGCCATGGTGGCGGGCCACGCTGACCAGAAGACAAAGGGCCATCTTGGAGCCATCGCGCACCGTGGTGAACATGGATTCGCCAAACACGGCACGGCCCATGGCCACGAAGTACAGGCCTGCAATGAGCTGGCCGTTCTGCCACAGTTCGGCGCTGTGGGCCAGACCCCGGTGGTGGAGTTCGGTGTAGGCCTGCACGATGGCCGGCACGATCCAGGTGCCCGTCTGGCCCGGGCGTGCCTGGCTGGCGCACTGTGTGATCACCTGGGCAAATGCTCGGTCAAACACCAGCTCAACGCCGGGCCGGGCCAGCCAGCGACGCAGCGACTGCTGCAAGGACCGGTGAAACCGGAAAGCCTGAGGATCGAGCACCATGCGCGGATCCGGGCTCCACCAAAGCACGGGTTGCCCGGGGCTGTACCACGGAAAGATGCCTTGCTGATACGCCTGGATCAGCTGATCGGCGTTGAGTGTCTGACTGCCGGCCAGCAAGCCACTGGCGGGGCTGTTGGCGCCCCAGGCCATGGTCACGGGCGGGAACGGGTCGCCCGGTTCCAGCCAGGCCAGCGGAGGGGGTGCGGCTTCATCCTGCATGGCAACGATTAGACACCAGCGAACAGGGCGTCTGTCCCTTTCGCCTTATGCTTGCAGCATGCAACCCGCCAATCATTTCAATTGTCCGGACCTGCCTGCGAACATCGGCGCCTGGATGAGCACCCGCGAAGGCGGGTACTCCGTGGAGCCGTGGGACAGCTTCAATCTGGGTGACCATGTGGGGGATGCGCTTGAACGTGTGCAGGCCAACCGCCAGCTGCTGGCCGACGCGCTGGGGGTGCGGCCTGTCTTTCTCAAGCAGGTGCATGGGACAGGCGTCCTTGAACTCGATGCGCAGACCCCGGATGGTGCTGTGGCGGATGCCTGTTTCACCTTCGCCGCTGGACTGGCCTGCACGATCATGGTGGCCGATTGCCTGCCAGTGCTGTTGTGGGACGTGCGCGGCCAGTGGGTGGCTGCCGCCCATGCAGGCTGGCGTGGCCTGGCGGGGCAGCAGGGGGTGGGGGTGCTGGAGGCACTGTGGTCCGCATTGAAAGCCCGAGGGGCCATGGCCGAGACCACCGGTGTATGGCTGGGGCCTTGCATCGGCCCCCAGGCTTTTGAGGTGGGGCCGGAGGTGCGACAGGCTTTTCTGGTGGACCAACCCGAATTGACCGGGGCGTTCAAGCCGGCTCAGGGCGATCGCTGGCTGGCCGATCTGCCTGCACTGGCCCGTGCACGGCTGCTTCGCCTGGGGCTGACGCAGGTGGATGGAAATGACAGCTCGCCGCACTGGTGCACCGTCTCACGGCCGGCGCTCTTCTTCTCCCACCGCAGGGACGCTGCCCGTCTTGGCACCACCGGACGCATGGCCGCCTGCATCTGGCACCTCTGACTGGGCCTGTTGCGCAAGTGCCCTTTTGCGTGCGGGCGTGCCAAGGATGTAGACCACGATCGACAGCGGCAGCACGCCATACAGCACAAAGGTCACGAGGGCTCCAAGCAGGGAGCCTTGCGAGGAAAAGGCCTCGGCCAGGCTCATCAGCAGAACCACATACATCCAGGCGATCACGACGAGGTACATGTTTTTTTCAGGTACGTTTCTGAAACTTTTGTAATTTTGGTGACAATGAAGTCGAGGACACTGCACAAACAGTGAATCCACACACGATGGCAGGACAGGAGACGAACATGATGGAAGCCACCCCGCAATTCTGGTCCCAAATGGGTGAAGCTTTTCAGCAAAACCTGGGCAAGAGTTTTGCACAGGCCATGCAGCATTTCCAGTCCATCGATCTGGGTGGCCTTTCCAAGGACTTGGCGCCTGTGCCGCAGCTGAAGTTTCATGCCGACAAGCTCCAGGCCTTGCAGATGCAGTATTTCAAGGACGCCACGGAGCTGTGGAACCAGAGCCTGCACAACAGCTTGCAGATCAAGGACCGTCGCTTCTCGGGGGAGGCCTGGAACAGCAACCCTGTTGCGGCGTTCAATGCCGCCACCTACCTGCTCAATGCCCGTACCCTCATGGGCCTGGCCGAGGCGGTGGATGCAGACCCCAAAACCCGCAGCCGGGTTCGTTTTGCGGTGGAACAGTGGGTGGCTGCTGCAGCGCCGAGCAATTTTCTTGCTTTCAATGCCGAGGCCCAGAAAAAAGCCCTCGAAACCAAAGGCGAGAGCATTGCCAAGGGCGTCAAGAACCTGGTGCACGACATCCAGCAAGGCCATGTGTCGATGACGGATGAAAGCCTGTTCGAGGTAGGCAAAAATGTCGCCACCACCGAAGGTGCCGTTGTATTTGAAAACGAGTTCTTCCAGCTGATCGAATACAAACCCCTCACGGCCAAGGTCTACGAGCGCCCCTTCCTGCTGGTGCCGCCTTGCATCAACAAGTTCTACATCCTGGACCTGCAGCCGGAGAATTCCTTCATCCGTTACGCGGTGAGCCAGGGCCACCGCACCTTTGTGGTCAGCTGGCGCAATCCCGACACGTCCATGGCCGACAAGACATGGGACGACTACATCGAACAAGCGGCGATCAAGGCGATCGAGACGGTGCAGGAGATCACCGGCGCACCCAAGATCAATGCGCTGGGCTTCTGTGTGGGCGGCACCATCCTGTCGACTGCGCTGGCGGTGTTGGCCGCGCGTGGCGAGAAGCCTGTGGCCAGCGCCACCTTCCTGACCACATTGATCGATTTCACCGACACGGGCATCCTGGATGTATTCATTGACGAAAACTTCGTCAAGTTCCGTGAAATGCAGATGGGCAAGGGCGGGCTGCTCAAGGGCCAGGACCTCGCTTCCACTTTCAGTTTCCTGCGGCCCAATGACCTGGTCTGGAACTATGTGGTGGGCAACTACCTCAAGGGCGAAACCCCTCCGCCTTTCGACCTTCTTTACTGGAACAGCGACTCGACCAACCTGCCTGGCCCGTTCTACGCCTGGTACCTGCGCAACACTTACCTTGAAAACAACCTGATCAAGCCGGGCAAGGCCAAAGTTTGTGGCGAGAAGGTGGACCTGCGGCAGGTCGATTTGCCGGTCTACATCTATGGTTCGCGCGAGGACCACATCGTCCCCATCGGCGGAGCCTACGCCAGCACGCAGGTGCTACCAGGCAAGAAGCGTTTTGTCATGGGGGCCTCGGGGCACATTGCCGGCGTGATCAACCCGCCAGCGGCCAACAAGCGCAGCCACTGGCTGGGTGCAGAAGGCAAGTTCCCGAAAGATGTGAACGACTGGATTGCGGGCGCCAAGGAGCTGCCCGGAAGCTGGTGGACGGACTGGTCCAGCTGGCTCAAGACGCATGCGGGCAAGCAGATCGCTGCCCCCAAGGGATACGGCAAAGGTGCCAAATACAAGGCGATCGAGCCGGCACCCGGCCGTTATGTGAAGGCAAAAGCCTGATTTCTGTCAGAAGGAGACTCGAAAGTGGAAGACATCGTCATCGTTTCAGCCGCCCGTACAGCGGTGGGCAAGTTTGGAGGCTCCCTCGCCAAAGTGGCTGCGCCCGAACTGGGCAGCATCGTCATCAAGGAGGCCATCGCCCGTGCTGGCCTGCAATCCGACCAGATCGGTGAAGTCATCATGGGCCAGGTTCTGGCCGCTGGCGCCGGCCAGAACCCCGCACGCCAGGCCATGATGAAGGCCGGTGTGGCCAAGGAAACCCCGGCCCTGACCATCAATGCCGTGTGTGGCTCGGGTCTCAAATCCGTCATGCTGGCCGCGCAGGCCGTGGCCTGGGGCGACAGCGAAATCGTGGTGGCCGGTGGCCAGGAAAACATGAGCGCCTCGCCCCATGTGCTCCTCGGCAGCCGCGATGGCATGCGCATGGGCAACTGGAACATGGTCGACACCATGATCGTCGACGGTCTGTGGGACGTCTACAACCAATACCACATGGGCATCACCGCCGAGAACGTGGCCAAGGCCCACGGCATCACCCGCGAGATGCAGGACGAACTCGCCCTGGCCAGCCAGCGCAAGGCTGCGGCCGCGCAGGATGCCGGCAAGTTCAAGGACGAAATCGTCGACGTCGTCATGCCCCAGAAAAAGGGCGACCCGCTGGTCTTCAATACCGACGAATACATCAACAAGAAAACCAATGCCGAAGCCCTGGCCGGTCTGCGCCCTGCGTTTGACAAAGCCGGCTCGGTGACCGCTGGCAATGCCTCGGGCATCAACGACGGTGCTGCCGCCGTCGTGGTCATGACCGCCAAAAAGGCCGCTGCCCTGGGCCTCAAGCCGCTGGCGCGCATTGCCGCTTTCGGCACGTCTGGCCTGGACCCGGCCACCATGGGCATGGGACCGGTGCCGGCTTCGCAAAAAGCCCTGGCCCGCGCCGGCTGGAAAGCGCAGGACGTGGACCTGTTCGAACTCAATGAAGCCTTTGCCGCACAGGCCTGTGCCGTCAACAAGGCGCTCGACATCGATCCGCTCAAGGTCAACGTCAACGGGGGCGCCATCGCGATTGGGCACCCCATTGGCGCCTCGGGCTGCCGCATCCTCGTCACCCTGCTGCATGAGATGCAGCGTCGTCAGGCCAACAAGGGCCTGGCCGCGCTGTGCATTGGCGGTGGCATGGGTGTGTCGCTCGCACTTGAACGCGTCTGATTTTTCCTATCCCTCAGCACTCATAACAAAGGAGACAAACCATGAGTCAAAAAGTTGCTTACGTCACCGGTGGCATGGGCGGCATCGGCACCGCCATCTGCCAGCGCCTGCACAAGGAAGGCTTCAAGGTCATTGCCGGTTGCGGCCCGACGCGCGACTACAACAAGTGGCTGGATGAGCAAAAAGCGCAGGGCTACACCTTTTACGCCTCGGTGGGCAACGTCGGTGACTGGGATTCCACGGTGGAAGCTTTCAGCAAGGCCAAGGCCGAGCATGGCCCGATCGACGTGCTGGTGAACAATGCCGGCATCACCAAGGACCGCATGTTCCTGAAAATGAGCAAGGAAGACTGGGACGCGGTGATGAACACCAACCTGGACTCCATGTTCAACGTGACCAAACAGGTCGTGCCCGACATGGTCGAGCGGGGCTGGGGCCGCATCATCAACATCTCTTCGGTCAACGGTGAAAAAGGCCAGGCGGGCCAGACCAACTACTCGGCCGCCAAGGCCGGCATGCATGGCTTCTCGATGGCGCTGGCGCAGGAACTCGCCACCAAGGGCGTGACCGTCAACACCGTCAGCCCCGGCTACATCGGCACCGACATGGTCAACGCCATCCGCCCCGACGTGCTGGAAAAGATCGTGGCCACCGTGCCGGTCAAGCGCTTGGGCAAGCCCAGCGAAATCGCCTCCATCATTGCCTGGCTGGCCAGCGAAGAGGGCGGCTACGCCACCGGCGCCGATTTCTCCGTCAACGGTGGTCTGCACATGGGCTGACCGGTCCCTGCTCTCGACCAGGACCCCGCCTCGGCGGGGTTCTTTTTTTCATGCGGGGATAATTCGGGCATGTCCGAGATTTCTTCCCGTTTCAGCCCGTGGCGCTTGTCGGTGGCGCCGATGCTCGACTGGACCGACCGCCATTGCCGTTTTTTTCATCGCCTGCTCACGCGCCACACCTTGCTCTATACCGAGATGGTGACGACCGGGGCGCTCACGCACGGCAGCGTGCAGCGCCACCTGCGCTTCAATGCAGAAGAACATCCCGTCGCTTTGCAGTTGGGCGGCAGCGAAGCCGTCGATCTGGCCATGGCCGCTAAACTGGGTCAGGAATGGGGTTACGACGAGATCAACCTCAACTGCGGCTGTCCGTCGGACCGGGTGCAGCGCGGGGCTTTTGGTGCCTGCCTGATGAACGAGCCTCGCACCGTGGCCGAGGCTGTCCGGGCCATGCGCGATGTGGTGGACATTCCGGTCACCGTGAAACACCGCATCGGCATCGACCGCATCGAAAGCTACGACTTTGTGCGCGATTTTGTGGGCGCCGTGAGCGAGGCGGGCTGCGAGGTCTTCATCGTGCACGCCCGCAATGCCTGGCTCGATGGCCTCTCTCCCAAGGAAAACCGCGAAATCCCGCCCTTGCGTTACGAACTGGCTTACCGGCTCAAAGCGGATTTCCCGCAACTGACGATCGCGGTCAATGGCGGCATCAAGACCAACCAAGAGATCGCATCGCACCTTCAGCATGCCGACGGCGTGATGATCGGCCGTGAAGCCTATTACAACCCCTGGCTGTTGACCACCTGGGACGCGGATTTCTTTGACGACCCGCACCCGATCCCGACCCGCGAGGCGGTGGAAGAGGCCATGGTGGCCTACATGGAACGTGCACATGCCGAAGACGGCTGCCCCTGGTACGCGATTGCACGCCACATGCTGGGCCTCTACCACGGCCAGCGCGGTGGGCGTTTATGGCGCCAGGTCTGGAGCAATCACAAGCTCAAGCCCTTGCCGCCTCGAGAAGTATGGCGGCAAGCACGCGAAGCCCTGGCGCGCGGTTCGGTGGTGCCTGCGGATTGAGTGAAGGCCGAAGCGAGCTACCGTTCGGGTTTGGCGAGTGTCCGTTCGGGCTGAGCTTGTCGAAGCCTTTTGTGAGCCCTTCGACAAGCGCAGTGCGAGCGATAGGTTGCCCAGGACAAGCGCGAGGCGTTCAGGGCGAACTGAGAACACGGCGCTGTGCGCGCAAACTCCAGGTTGTAGGAGCGCGCCCCTGCGCGCGAAAGTTTTGCGCTTGGGTAATCGTTTTGCTCACCGAGGGCCTTCGCGCGCGGGGGCGCGCTCCTACAGATTCAGATCTTCGCGCGCGGGGGTGCGCTCCTACAGATTCAGATCTTTGCGCGCGGGGGGTGTTCCTGCAGCGCCAAGGCTCAGGGTTTTTTGCTTTCCGTGCCTTTGGCCACCGAGGCCGACTCCGATGCCGCGGAGGCTGCAGGTGCGGCGGCTGACGCAGGACTGAGGGAGACGGTCTTTGCACATTCGGCCAGCACCTTCACGTCCTTGCCGGCTGCTGCCAGCGCGTTCTGTGTGGCGCAGATGATTTTCTGGTTGCGGTTCCAGTCAATCTGTTCGAGTGTCTTGTTCAGGGCCTGCAGCGCGCCCTGGTCTTGCGGACCTTTGCTCAGCAGTCGCACCACACCCAGGCCCAGCTGTTGCTCGTTGCTCAGACCTTTCTTGCCGCTGTAGAGTTTTTCCAAATCATCAAGAACTTGTCCGCCTGACAGTGCCCCTCGTGCCGCATCCAGCTGTTGCGCCTTGGGGCCCATTTGCTGGATCGATTCAGCCTGTTGCTGCAGCTGTTTTTCGGCGGTGTCGAGCTTGCTCTCCAGTTCACTTTTCTGTTCGGTCAACTCCTTGAGTTGGCCGCCTGTGCTGCTCGATGCCTTGTGTTGTGCCCAGGCGAAATAGCCCGCCACCCCCAGGCCAATGACCAGAATGATTTCAAACAGGATGCGTTTCATGGTGCTTCAGCTTTCCAGAAAAATCAGGCATGGCCTGGCTGGTGGCGCAGATGGAACTGTCGCAGCGCAAGCTCATCCATGGCCCGCTGGTCCTTGAGTTTTTCCAGGGTTCTTTGCCGATGCAAATCCTGCTCGACCAGGCTCTGCATTTTCATCTTTTCCTGCTGGGCTGCCGTCAATTGCAGACGCGTTTGTGCCATGGCCTTTTGGGTGATGGTTTGGTCCTGCATGACTTTGTCGAGCAATGCACTGATTTGCTGCATGAACTGCCGCTGGTGGATGGTGTCCTGCATGCCTTGGGAATGGGTGCCGGGGCTGGTCATGCGCTGGTGGTATTCGGCATAGAGTTGACGCAACCGGCGTTCATTGGCTTGCAGGCCTTCGAGCCGTTGCTGCATGTTGGCCAGCTGTTGTTGTATGCGCTCGCATTGGTCATCGGCCTTGCGGGCCAGAACAGTCCAGCATTGACGGGCTTGCATCGCGCTTCTCCAATCCTCAGGTGTTGAACAGTGCCCGCAGGTTCTGGCGGGTGGTGGTTTCTTTCTCGCAGACATGCATGTCCTGGCGCAGGAAATGCTCCATCTCCTGGCGCAAGCGGATGGCTTCATCGAGCGTCGGGTTGGAGCCGGCTTCGTAGGCACCGACCTGGATCAGGTCCTGGTTTTGTTCATACAGTGACCACAAGCGCCGAAAGCGGTTGGCCATCAGCAGGTCTTCATGCGAGAGGAGTTTCTGCATCACACGCGAGATCGAGCCATTGAGGTCAATCGCCGGGTAATGCGCGGCGTCGGCCAGTTTGCGCGAGAGCATGACCTGGCCATCGAGCGAGGCACGCGCGATGTCCACGATCGGGTCGTTCGCATCGTCGCCCTCGGCCAGCACGGTGTAGATGGCGGTGATGGAGCCAAAGCCGTGACGCCCGACACCGGCCCGTTCGATCAGGTTGGGCAGCAAGGCAAACACGGAGGGTGGGTAGCCTTTGGCGGTAGGCGGTTCGCCAACAGCCAGGCCGATTTCGCGCTGGGCGTGCGCCACCCGCGTCAGGCTGTCGACCAGCATCAGCACGTTTTTACCCTGGTCGCGGAAGTATTCGGCGATCACATGCGTCATGTGCGTGGCCTTGAGCCGCAGCACTGGCGATTCATTGGCAGGTGCAGCGATCAGCACCGATTTGGCCAGCCCTTCGGGCCCCAGGGATTCCTCAATGAAGGCCTGCACCTCGCGGCCACGTTCGCCGATCAGGCCAATGACCACCACATCGGCCTCGGTGAAGCGGGTCATCATGCCCAGCAGCACGCTTTTGCCCACACCTGAGCCTGCCACCAGGCCCAGACGCTGACCACGGCCAATCGTCAGCATGCCGTTGATCGCTTTGACGCCGACATCCAGGATCTCGTGGATGGGACCGCGCTCCATCGGGTTGAGCGGTCTTCCCTGCAGCGCGAGGATGTCGCTGCACTGGGGGGCAGGCTTGCCATCGAGTGCTTGACCGCGCCCGTCCAGAATGCGGCCGAGCAATTGCGGACCGAGGCAGACCTGGGACGTGTTGTGCACCACCCGCACTTGGGCTCCCGGGGCAATGCCCTGGGGTTCGGTGAAGGGCAGCAGGTAAAGAATGTCGTCGTTGAAACCAACCACTTCGGCCTCGACCCGTTGGCCGAACTGGCCGATGACTTCGCAGCAGGCGCCCAGCGGTGCCATGAGTCCACGGGTCTCCAGCCGCATGCCGACCAAGCGGACCAGCGTGCCCGAGCGCTGGGGCGGCGGCACTTCCAGTTGCCCCAGCAATTGGCTGACTTCTTCGGTGAAATCCATCATGCGTCCTCGCTCGGGGGCCGCTGGTCTTGCGGCGCAGCCGACTTGGGCGTGGCATCTTCCACGTCCACCGTTCGGCGTGGCCATTGGCGCAGGCTGTCAGACTCGTCCACGGGCACCGCTTGCGAAGGATGCAGCAGGGCGCTTTGCTGCAGCCAGGCATCCGGCTCTTTGAGCAGCTGACGGGCCATGGCCTCGAGCCGGTGTTCAATCAGGTCCTGCACCACGCTTTCATTGATGCGCACGCGCACACTGCCATCGCGCAACTGGGGATCAGCGTGCAACTCGAGGTCTGCACAAGCGTCTTCTCCCAATGCCTTGAGCCGCTGCAAATCGTCAGGAGACAGTTCCACCTGAACTTTTTTGCCGTTCGGGTCCAGCTCGGCCAGGCACTGCCGGACCAGTTGCTCCACCACACGACCGGAGACCTGCAATTCACCGCGTACCCACTGCTCTGCGATGTGCAGTGCCAGCCGTTTGAGCGGTTCGAAAAACCGTTGCGGATCCTGTTGCAGGCTGCGCAACTCGATGCCCAGGTGCCGCAGGACTTCTTTCTCCTTGTGCCGTTCGGCTTCCCATTCTTCCCGCGCCTGTTGCAGGCCTTCGGCAATGCCTTGCTGTCGGGCCTGCTCGCGCATGGCAGCCATTGCACTGTCGGACCAAGTGTTGGGAGGCTCGGCACTGGGCAAACTGTCGACAGAAGGGGCATCGGCTTGCTCGGCAGTCTGTACCGTGTGATCCGGCAGCTCTGGCGGCAATGCGGTGACCGTCTGGGCGTCTGTGGGATCGACAGGGGCGGCCACCCGCCAGGGGCCGAAGCTGCGCGCCGTGGCCTCGTCCCATTGGGTACGCAGAAAGTGCGGCACCTTGCCGCGTGCCGACAGCAGGGGATCGGGGTTCCACTCAGACAAAATCGTCTCCGCTGCCCGCCAGCACCAGCTCGCCGGCTTCGGATAGTTTGCGTGCCAGGCGCATGACCTTCTTCTGGGCTTCTTCCACCTCGGTCAGGCGCAGCGGGCCCTTGGCTTCCATGTCGTCGATGAACATGACGCGCGCACGCGAGGACATGTTGTCGAAGAACTTCTGCTTGACGAAATCGGGCGCACCCTTGAGTGCGATCATCAGCAAGTCCGGCTCCACCGCGCGCATCAGCGTCTGGATGCCGCGGTTGTCCACGCTCACCAGGTTCTCGAACGTGAACATGTTGTCCTGGATGCGCAGGGTCAGGTCTTCGTCGATGTCCGACAGGCCCTTCATGATGGAGCCTTCCAGCTCCACCTTGACGAAGTTCATGATCTTGGCCGCGGCCTTCACCCCGCCAAAGCTGGAGGACTTGGCCGAGGAGTTGCTGGCGAACTGTTTTTTCATGATCGCTTCGAGCTCTTCCATGGCCGAGGGCTGCACGGTTTCGAGCTTGGCAATCCGCTGGATGATCTCGGGACGGCTTTCGGCCGGCAGGTAGTTCAGCACATCGGCGGCCACGTCGTATTCGAGCACCGACAGGATGATCGCCACCACCTGCGGGTGTTCGCTGCGGATCATGTCGGCAATGGAGCGGGCATCCATCCATTTCAGGATTTCCAGCCCCTTGCTGCCCTGGCCGGGCATGATGCGGCTGAGCACCGAGGCCGCCTTGTCATCGCCCAGGGCACGCTTGAGCACTTTTTCCACATAGTCGCCGGTGCCCAGACCCAGGCTGGTCTGCTTCTTGAGCGTGGCAACGAAATCGTCCAGCACCACGTTGACTGCTTCCTGCGACAGATCGGCCACCGACACCATGGCGGCGCCCAGGGCCTGCACCTCGCGCGGGTTCATGAAACGGATGATTTCGGAGGCCTGCTGTTCGCCCAGCAGCAGCATGAGCACGGCAGCGCGCTGGGTGTTGGTGAGTTCATCCAGTTCCTGGCGCAGCTCCTCAGTCATCACGATGTCGGAGAGGGCCAGCGGATCGGTCACGGCGGTGGTTTCTTTGCCGTCCTTGCCCTTGGCATCTTTGCCCTTGGGATCCTTGTCTGCTTCTTTCTGGGTGGCCATGGCGGTTCCTTGGGGTCGTCAGGCGACCTTCATCATGTTCTTGAGCACGTTGGCAACGCGGGCGGAGTCTTCGGCCACCAGCATGCGGATCAGGGCCACCTTGTCGTCGTAGGTGTTGGCCGTGTCGAGCATGTCGATCGAGATGCTCGACTTCTTGGGCTTGAGTTTGGCCTTGATCTCTTCCAGGCTCTCGCCTTCGCCGATCTGGATCATCTTCATGTCTTCTTCCGACAGCTCGCCGTCGGCCAGGGCCTTGGCCTGTTCCTCTTCGCTGGCGGCCAGCTTGTCGCCAATGATGTTGCGCATGACTGGCTTGACCACGATCAGCATGAAGACGATGAAACTGATGGCCAGCAAGGCGCTCTTGAAGCCCATTTGCACCGCGTCCTCAAGGTACCAGGGGATGGTCTCCATTGGACTGGGGGGCTCGAATTTGGCCGGCACCACCGTCACCAGATCGCCGCGCTGCTGGTCGTAGCCGACCACGCCCTGCACCAGCTGCAGCATGCGTTCGAGCTCCTGCTGGGTGTAGGCCACGCTGGTCGGCGCGTTCGGGTTGGGCGTTGCGTCCTTGGCGGGTGGCGGGGCAGGGCGCTCATTGACCACCACCGCCACGCTGACTTTCATGATGCCGCCAGACGCGTTGCGCACATGGCGCACGGTGCGGTCGATCTCGTAATTGCGGGTCGAACGGCTGCTGGTGCGCCCGTTGGACTCGGCACTTTTTTCCTGTGCGGTGGCGGTGTTGGCATTGGCCGTGGCATTGGCCGGCGGTGTGTTCGACAGTGCGCCAGGGATGCCCGCAGCGTCACGCTGGCTGCTGCGGTCTTCCGACATCACCTCCGAGCGGGTGCGAGGGCCCTTGTCCCGGGTGTCGAAATCTTCGGTGGTGCTTTCGATCTGGGTGAAGTCCAGCGACAGGTTCACCTGCGAGCGCACATTGGCTTCGCCCACCATGGGCGAGAGGATCTGCAGGATCCGGTTGCGGTAGACCTCTTCGAGTTGCTGCTTGTGCTGCTCCTGCGCCGCCGTCATCCCCAGCTTGAGTTCACTGGCCGAGTCGGTCAGCAGCTTGCCCACGTTGTCCACGACCGTCACGTGATCGGGTGCCAGATAGGGCACGCTGGAAGAGACCAGGTGCACGATGGCCTGCACCTGCGCTGCAGAGACCACGCGGCCCGGGTAGGGCGAAATCACCACCGAGGCCTTGGGCGGCGTGCGGTCGCGCACGAAGACGCTCTGCTTGGGGGTAGCCAGGTGCACGCGTGCGCCCTGCACGCTAGCGATCTGCATGATGCTGCGCGCCAGCTCCTGCTCCATGGCGGCATTGATCTTCACCTGCTCCATCAGCTGGCTGGTGGTCATCGACGATTGGTCTTTCAGTGCGTCCAGTCCCGTCGAGCCGGTCTTGGGCAGGCCTTGCGAGGCAAGCAGGATGCGGGCCTCGTGGTAGCGGTTGCTGGGCACCGTGAGCTGGCCGGTGGCCGGGTCGATCTTCGGTTTGAAGTCGGCGTTTTTCAGGGCTTCGAAAGCCGTCATCTGATCGGCCTCCTGCAAGCCGGGCATCACCGGGCGGTAAGGGGTGGCCTGCATCCAGGCATACACCAGGCCAAAAACCACCAGCACGGCGAGCATCACGATCAGCGGCAGCACCTTGCGGACCGCCGGCTGGGCCAGCACGACCTTCAGGTTTTGTGTGAGTGCCCCGGCGCTCCAGGGCGCCAGGGCTGTGGTGGCGGGCGGTGAGGTGGTGCCCGCATTGGCCGGGGTGGTGGCCAGTGCGTTGGCAGGCACGGCGGCATTGGCGGCGCCTGCAAGGGCAGCGCCGGTGGGCATGGGGGCGGTGGCAGTGGCCATGGCGTGTTCTCTTCAGGCGTCGTCAGACGGGCATGTTCAGGATGTCTTCGTAGGCCTTGAGCACCTTGTTGCGAATCTGCAAGGTGGCTTCAAACGCGATCGAGGACTTTTGCATGCCCAGCACCACATCGGCCAGCGGCAGGTCTTCGCCGCGCTCATAAGCTTCCTGCAGGCGGCGTGACTCGACCTGGGCTTCGTTGACCTGTCCGATGGCGCCGCTGACCATGTCGGCGAATCCGGATTTGGCCACCGCCGGGGCGCCTGCGGCAGATGGGGTGTCTGTGGGCAGCTGTGCGGCCTGGCTCTGGTAGCTGCGCAAGGTCTCCAGCATGGACTGGATGTTGGCGTGCGAAGTGGCGCGTTCGATCATGTGCAGCTCCTTCAGTTGGCGGCGGCCAGGCCAAGGCCGTGCTCACGCAACTGGGCCAGCTTGTAGCGCAGGGTGCGCGGGCTGATGCCCAGCCGTTTGGCGGCCTCGGTTTTGTTAGGGGTGCTGGCCAGCGTGGCCATGATCACCTGGTGCTCATTGAGTCTTGCAGCGCTGTGCAGGTCGGCCGGTGGGCTGAACGCCATGGCAGTGGGCATGACTTGCTCTTCGGAGGGCGCAACAGGCAGTGACGCAGTGGCCTGAGCGGCAGGTTCAGCCCAGTCCGAGGCTGCGGTTGTCGGGCAGGAGTCCATCTCCCGGGCAGGTTGGACTGCCATGGGTGAGGCTTCGAAACCTTCGTCAAACATCAGATGAGCGGGGGTGATGAGCTGATCCGGGCACAGCACCATGGCGCGGCGCATCACGTTTTCCAACTCCCGCACATTGCCTGGCCAGCGGTACTGCAAAAGCTGCATCTGGACCTGTGGGTGCAGCTGCCAAGCCTTGCCCGGCTCGAACTGTGTCAGGCATTGCAGCGCCAGGGGAATGATGTCGCCGCGGCGTTCGCACAGCGGCTGCAGCGTGAGGCGGAAGGTTGCAATCCTGTAATAGAGGTCTTCGCGGAACTCGCGCTCGGCAATCGCTTTGCGCAGGTCCTTGTTGGTGGCGGCCACAAAACGCACATTGAGCGCAATGCTGCTTTGCCCACCCAGTCGGGTCAGCTGCTTTTCCTGCAGCACACGCAACAGCTTGCTTTGCAGGTGCATGGGCATCTCGCCGATCTCGTCCAGGAACAGCGTGCCACCATGCGCTTGCTCGAACACGCCCTTGTGCTCGCGGTGCGCGCCTGTGAAAGCCCCTTTTTCGTGGCCAAACAGCATGTCTTCGATCAGATGCTCGGGAATGGCGGCGCAATTGAGGGCCACAAAAGGCCCCCGCGCACGGGGGGAGGCATCGTGCAGTACGCGAGCCAGTACCTCTTTGCCGGCGCCGGTCGGGCCCACCAGCAGGGCCGTCACATCGGCCTGCGCCACCTTCTGGGCCAGGGCCAGCAGGTGCTGGCTGATCGGGTCCACAAACACCACCTGACGCAGCTTGCGTGCGGGCTGCAGCAGCGGGGCAGGTTGCGCGATTTTGTGTTGCAGATCCAGCCAGGTTTCATGGCGCATGTCGTCTTGCGCCAACACCGACAGTGCACCGGCCTGCGAGGCCTGCACTGCCAGTGCGAGCGCATCGTGCGCCACACGACACACCACCGGCGTGTGCAGTCCGGCCTCCAGCAAGGTTTGCTGAACCGCCTTGAGGCGTTCAATGTCGTGGCTCAAGCGCAGCACCAGCACCGAAGCGTGGGCGGCGTGCTGGACCACGCCATCGAGCGTATCGATGCCGAGAAAGGCCCAGCCGGTTTCATCCAGCACAGACGCGTGGCTGGCGCTCAGCGGTGTTTCAGGGTCCAGCCAGAGGGCCAGAGGGGCAGACATGGATTGCGGCTTCACTTTGCGACCTCGTGATGTGTCGAGCCTTGGTAAGCAACCCCTGTGCCAATGTTTTATTTGATGTTTGAAGGGTATTAAAAAATAAAAAAGAATATTTAGTAACTCAAAACAGTTGCCGTAAATTTGACACGACCGGACCCTTGGGCAGGAAACCCCGACAGGGGCATCCATCGGTGCGCAGCACCTCGATGCAAGGCAGCAGCTTGGACTGAAAACCCATGAGCCGGCAGGCATAAGGCATGGCCGGGATGTGCGTGATGGCGAAATGCCGGCACTGCCAGCAGTTGGGGCCGGATTTGGGTTCGCAAGAGGGGGTTGCGCTCATGGCGCTACGGGGCCTGATCAGTTCTGCAACAGCTTGAGCACGGTCTGCTGGTCCGTATTGGCCTGTGCCAGCACGGCGGTGGCTGCCTGCTGAATGATCTGCGTGCGAGAGAGTTCGCTGGAGGCTTTGGCGTAGTCGGTGTCGAGAATCTGGCTGCGGGACGCGGTGGTGTTCTGCGAGACATTGGTCAGATTGTCAGCCGCGTAAGTCAATCGGTTCATGACGGCGCCCATCTGTGCCCGTTCGCTGTTGATGGCGTCGATGGCATTGTCCAGTCGGTCAATCGCCGTGTTGGCGTTGGCCTGGGACGTGATGTTGGTGTCGTTGAGGCGTGCATTGCCCGAGAACACTGCGGTGACAGGCGGCGTGGTTGCACCCACTGCCAAGGAGCCGCTGGCAATGGTTGTCTTGACGCCAGTGGCCGTGACCGATGCGCCAGCAGCTGTTTTCACATCAAATGTGCTTCCAATGGTACGACCCTGCGCATCGCTGATGTTGATGGTGGTTCCGACGGTGGTCACTGTGACGTTCTCGAACCCCACCGTGTTGTTGATGGTCGTTGACAACTGAGTCGCCAGGTCACCCGCTTCGGAGGTGCTTGTGGTTGCGCCCGCAATGGCAGATGTCAAGCTGACATTGAAAGTGGTGGATCCGATCGACAAGGAAAAATTCTTGGCACCGGTGAGCGCGGCGGCTGACAGGTTCAATTGGGCTTCGCTTTTGACAGCGGGTGTTCCCGTGCCATAGGAAAAGTCCTTGAGCCCGATGTTGATGATCTGATCGGCGTTGGCGCCGACCTGGAACTTGACGTTGCGCACACCCAGACCGACATCTGCGGCCGTGCCGGCCGTTCCAACCTGTGTGTTGTTGAGGATGTTCATCCCGTTCCACTGGGTGTTGGATGCAATGCGGGCGATTTCCTTGGTCAGCTGCTGGTACTCCAGGTCCAGGTAGGCCCGGTCGTCTGTGGTGTTGGTGTCGTTGGCAGACTGCACCGCGAGTTCGCGCATGCGCTGCAGCATGTTGGTCATCTCGATCGTGGCGCCCTCTGTCGTCTGCAAGAGAGAAATGCCGTCGTTCGCGTTGCGGATG